>Ga0123338_10006049_pt1 | contig 10231 bp, 7 predicted proteins | sample grotaG_FD_89793 | JGI IMG/M metagenome (GOLD analysis project Ga0123338, IMG submission 89793) | Glacier valley bacterial and archeal communities from Borup Fiord, Nunavut, Canada, to study Microbial Dark Matter (Phase II) -... | ecosystem: Environmental > Aquatic > Freshwater > Ice > Glacier ...
AGTTCATCGGTGATCGTCGGCAGGTCGGCGGGCTTGCCAGAGGCGACGATCTGCTCGTAACGGCGCAGGCCGCGCGCTTCTGGTGAGGCGTCGAGATAGATTTTCAAATCTGCGTCGGGGATGACCACCGTGCCAATATCACGCCCGGCCATGATCACATTACCACGCGAGGCGACATCGCGTTGCAGGTTGTTCACGATCTGCCGGATGCGCGGCATTGCGGAAACGCGCGAGACGTAGCTCTCCACCAGCGCACCACGAATATCGAGCGTGACATCGCGCCCATCCAACAGCGCGGTATACTGCCGTCCGTCTTCGTTCAGGAAGGGTGAGAGGTCCATCTGCCGCCGTACCGCAATGGAGACGATCTGTTGTTCATCGCCATCCGCGCATTTTGATTCAATCGCGGCCAGCGTGATCATGCGATAGAATGCGCCCGTGTCCACGAAGAGATAGCCAAGGTCCCGCGCGACGGCAAAGCAAACGCTGCTCTTGCCAGAGCCGGCGGGTCCATCTACGGTCACGGTGCGCGGCAAAGGCATCGGGCGATTCTCCTCTTTGTGGACGCTCGATCCTGTAGTTTAGCATAAAAAGCGGGGACGTAGTACGATTTTGGCACGAGATCGCGCCTTTCAACGGCCTGTTTCCGCACAAGTTTTCGACTGGCGCGCGGTCGGGTTGCTGCTAATCATGGCTGCCCTGCTGACGCTCGCGCTCGATGCGCCTTTCCTCGGCCATCACGACGCGAATGGAATTTGGCTCGGTTCGGCAGGCCGTAATCTGTGGCAATATGGCATCGGGGAGCGCGGTTTCGTACCACTCCTGAACCGTGCGCCGATCCCGCCCTCCATACCCGATTATTATGTCAATCACCCGCCGCTGGTTGTCTATGCCAGCGCGCTGGCACAACTCATTTGGGGTGATCACGAGTTGGCACTGCGCATGGTCTCGGCGTTCGCAACCCTGATCAGCCTGAGCGCATTCACCGTCTTTTTTCGCCGCCTGTTCGGGAAGGCGCGCGGATTGCTCGCGACGGCGCTCTACGCGCTAACGCCGATGATCATCTACTTCGGACGAATGCCCAACCATGAACCGCTCGCCCTCGCATTCCTCGGCTTGTTCCTCGCGGAGTTCATGGCGTGGATTCATGGCTATGGGCGCTGGTGGCGGTTGCTGGTCTTCGCCGCTGCCGGGGTCTGGACCGCGTGGGCGATGTTCTTTTTTATAGCGGTGTGCGGCGCTGTCGGAGTGTTGCATCTGCGTGGTGCGGGGCGTCGGCGGGCGGTATTGCTCCCGCTGATCGGCGGCATGTTTGTCGCTTCGGTCATCCTGTTTTACTGGGTGCAATATCCCGCCACCCTCGATCAACTTGCGCTGGCCTTTCGCTCACGCTCGTTCACGGTCTCCGAATACCGACCCGATGTGGCTAGCACACTCGCAGATTTTATTTCAGTGACGCTGTTGCACCTGCTGGGCGATGTCGGCCTGGCCGTGCTGCTGGCCGCGTTCGGCGGGTTGTTTCTAATCTGGCGGGATGCCAATCGGCTGCGGCGCGAGGTCATCCTTGCGCTTTTACTCACAGGGCTGACGTATGTTTCCGTCTTTCGGAATGTCTCAAGCATTCATGATTACTACAAAATCTTCTTGCTGCCCGCACTCGCCGCCCTTGCGACCTATCCTATTGTCGCGCTTGCCTCATTGCCTGGCTCATTTAAGCCGTTGAAGCTGGCCGCCACTGCTGTTTTCGTCGGGTTGTGGGTTTCCGGCGCGGTGTTCATGGTCAAGTGGTACAACGTTGGCGATGGCGCGGGCATTCGTGCGCTGGGCATGTTCCTGCATGAGCGCACACCGGAGCGCACAACCGTACTAACAAATATCGGCTTTACGCCTGCGCTTGAATATTATGCCTCGCGCTATCTGGTCTGGAGTGTGCCGCGTACCAACAGCGCCGCGCCGCCGGATGCGTTCTATCTCTACTGTGCTTGGAACGACCCGGCGCTGAACAAGGCGGCAATCCCGCTATTCACGACGGACGGCTGCGAGGTGACGCGCATCGCACCCTGATATAAACAAAACCAGCAGCACGACGCTATGCTGCTGGTGACTTTTGCCCGGTATAGGACTCGAACCTATGACCTCTTGTATGTGAAACAAGCGCTCTAACCAACTGAGCTAACCGGACCTGACCCGTACCAGAGTATAGCAGATGTGACCCACCCGATCAAGCCCAATTCCAGCAGGCCACCCACGAGCGTGATAGTCCGGTCCATTCATGGGCGAGCGGGTCTCATGCCTCATTTTAACCACACCCTCCGAAAATAGGACCCTGCGTATCACAACACTATTCCATTCTGCGCGCTTTCCACCATAATCTATAACATTCCGCGCCGAAAACGATTATCATCAACTGCAAAACGCAGAGGCCAGCATCATGAAAATCCTCGTTGTCGATGACGAAAGCTCGATCCGCGACGCACTGGGGCGCAAGCTGCAAAAGGACGGTTACGATGTCAGCGTTGCAGCCAGCGGCATCGAAGCCTTGCGCCTCTTCCATTCCGAAAAGCCGGATGCGGTCGTGCTGGACATCCTCATGCCAGAAATGGACGGCCTCACCGTCTGCCAACGCATCCGCGAGGTATCGGATATTCCCGTGCTGATGCTCTCCGCGCAGGCCATTCGCGAGGATGACATTGTGCAGGGCTTGAACGCGGGCGCGGATGAATACCTCGTCAAACCTATTCGCCTGAATGAATTCGCGGCGCGCGTGCGGGCGCTCCTGCGGCGTGCTGGAACCAGCGTCACGCAGAGTACGCTTCCGATCTACAACGATGGGTATCTGCTCGTGGATGTCTCGCGGCGGCAGGTCTGCGTCAAAGGCGAGAAAGTTCACCTCACCCCGACTGAGTTCAAACTGCTCGCCCTGCTGCTTGAGAATTCAGGGCGCATCGTGACGCAGCGTGAACTCCTCGAAAATGTCTGGGGGACGGAATACGTGACCGACCTCTACTACCCGCGCGTCTACGTCAGCCAGTTGCGCCGCAAGGTCGAGCCGGACCCCGCCAACCCGACCTACATTCAGACGGAACACCGCGTCGGCTATCGTTTCGAGCGCCAGCCGACCGGAACCTGAGCTTGTGTCCGTCCTGAATGTCCTGTCGCTGGTCGTCGGCGGCGTAAGCCTGACGCTCGCCGTGATGATGCTCCTGCTCGCGCTCTGGCAGGAGGCACGCACCGCGCTGAACATCATCGTCGCAATCTTCACCGGCTGGGTTGCGGTCTGGTTCCTCGGCGTGCTGATCGGTCGGGTGGCGGCCTATACGACCGCGCCGGAAGTGCTGGTCCAATTCAGCGTGCGCTTGCTGGAAACGGGGTTGGCGCTCTCGTGCGCGATGCTCTATCTGCTCGTCGTCGTGCTGACGGGTGCGCAAAGCCGCTTCTTCCTGCGAACAGCGCTCGTGTCGATGGCCGCGATCACCGCCTTTCAAATCGGCGTCACGGTGCTGGCGAGCGGCGGCCAGTTCCGCATCAGCGAAGATGGCACGCTCGCCTATGGTTACGGTTCCGCGCTGACGCTTGCCTACAGCTTCGCGGGCATTTTCGGCGCGGCGGTCATCCTCTGGCAGCGGCGGCGCAAACTAGTCGATCCGCTCTACGGTTGGGCAGCGGCGCTTTTTGGCGCGGCGGCGCTCGTCGAGCTGATCAGCCCGCAGTTCCGCGCGCGCGGGATACCGCTGCTCGTCGGCGCGCCTGCCGTGCTGCTGCTCAATTACACGCTGGTCAAGATGCAGGTGATCATTCCGCTGAATGGTCGCGCCGCGCAGTTGCAGGGCTTTCGCGATGTGGGTCTCGCGATCTCCAGCCGCCTGAACCTCGATGAAGTATTACAGACGATTGCGCGCGAAGCCGCCGCGATGCTCAAGGCCGATGGCGCGGCTATTTTCCTGAAAACCGGGACGGCGCTCGAACTCGCTGCCGTACATAATATGCCTGTGCAGTTCGTCGGCCACCAGCTCGGACCCGGCGAGGGGTTAAGCAGTCAGGTTGTGGAAAGTGGGCGGCTGGCGCAGGTCGAGGACTACCGCCGCGATTGGAAAGGCGTCCCCGACATGGAGTACGCGCGGCAGGCTTTCGGTTCCGTGATTGCCGCGCCGCTTGTCTTCCGTGAGGACATCGTCGGGGTGCTGTTCGTTGTCGTTGCTCCGCAGGGCAAACGCTTCGACCGGGACGACGTGCGTCTGCTCGAAATGTTGGGTCCGCAAGCGGCTGTTGCGATCATCAACAGCCGCCTGTTCGAGCAGCAGCAAGAACTCGACCGCATGAAGAACCAGATGATCCGCATGACCAGCCACGATCTTAAAAATCCGCTGTTTGCAGCCATGTCACACATCGAATTGTTGCAGGAAGAGGGCGAGGGTATCCTCACGCCGACGATGCAAAGCGATATTCAAGTCACATGGACGCAGCTTACGCGCATGGAGCGCATCATTCGCGGCATTCTGGATTTGGAGCGTGTGCAATCCGGGACGCCTTCTTATCAGGAATGCGACATCGGGCTGATCGTGCGAACCGCCGCCGAAGAGTTGCAGAGCAGCGCAGACCGCCAGGGTGTGACGCTGGAAGCCATCGCGAGCGACGCCCTGTCGTTGATCATCGGGGACGCGCACTATATCGCGCAGGCGGTCGCCAATCTGGTCGAGAACGCGATCAAGTTCACGCGCGCGGGTGGCCGTGTGACTATAGAAGTCACGAGTGACCGCGAGATTGTGAGCATTACGGTTACGGATACGGGCGTCGGCATCCCCGCAGACGCACTGACGCGCATTTTCGACCGCTTCTTCCGCGCAACGCATCCGGGGATGGAACCCGTCAGTGGCACAGGGCTTGGCCTCAGCCTCGTCAAGGCGGTTACGGATGCCCATGAGGGGCGCGTCTGGCTGGAAAGTGAAGTCGGCGTGGGGACAGTCTTTTACATCACGCTGCCCGTAAACGGACCAAAGGGCGCGCGGCTGCGCGTGCTGGATTGATCGAGACGTGTCTGCAAAACCCGCACGCGGGGCTGAATCCACCGTGCTACTATGGTCTGGCGTTCGCACGATCAAACAGTACCAACCCGTAGTAGCCCGGTCCATTCATGGCCGGGCGGTCTATTCATGGCCGGGCGGTTGGACCACTCATCGCCGCGCGCTTAGACGGCGAACGCCTACATTGAATTCCCAACCACGCACCAAAGTTGGTATTGGCAGTTTTTACAAGTTGCGTATATTTTCTGTGAGTTGTTGGTGCTTGCTTCTCACTGTTTGATAGCATTGACAGCGTATCGAGCCTTCACTCCTCCCCCTGTTTGTCACAGCCGCAGCGCCGTAAGGTGTTGTGCTTGAAAAGAACCCTTATTCATCGTCAGTACGATCCCATCAGGCGCGACCTCCATCGCTGCTTTGCGTTGCTGCGTCCTCCCTAGAACAGGAGAGTTATCTCGATGCGTGCCGCCACCCCTCAGAGCATTTTCGCAGTCCATATCCGGCTGCCTGTTATCGCTGCGCCGTTGCGCTGGCTCCCGCTCATTCCGATTATGGCGGCTGCGCTGTTCCTGCGCTTAGTGTATTTGCCCGTAGTGGCCTATTATGGCGATCTGGAACACTTCGCGATCTGGGTTCACACCATCACACGCGACGGCTTGTTCAATTTCTACAATCCGATCTTTCGCTTCGCGACATGGGATCGCACCTATCCGCCGCTCTCAACGTTGCTGTTCGGCGCGGTCCGTATGTTATATGGTGGCGCGCCCTACCCGGCGATGGGCTTACGCGAACCGCTCTACGTCGCGCTCCTCAAACTCGCGCCGATGCTCTGTGAATTGTTCTTGATCGTCGCCGCCTATATATGGCTCAATCGGCGGCCTGTGCTGCGCTGGGTGATACCCCTGCTTCTGGCAATTTATCCCGGCCTGATTGCAACAACGGCCTGGTGGGGACAGTACGACGCAGCCTATGTACTGTTCGTGGTGCTTGCGCTGTTCGCCCTGAACCGCGACCGCCCGACCCTCGCCTGGGTTCTTTTCGCGGTGGCGCTGCTCTTCAAGCAGCCCGCAATTGTGCTTTCGCCATTGATGCTCGTGCTTACTTTCCGGCGCTACGGCTGGCGTAAAACGCTGCTCGGCATTGTCGTCTCCGGCCTTATCTGCCTCGCGGCTTTCGCGCCGTTCATGCTGATCAGCGGTCCTATCCCCGCGCTTTCGCCCTATCTGAACGCGAGCGACGTGTTCCCCTATCTGAGCAATAATGCGTGGAACTTCTGGTACTCGCTGGCCTCGATCAACAATGGCAAGCCCGTCCACTTCGAGGATCGGCACTACCGCGACGCGCTCATGATCTTCGATCTGCTGTCCTACAAAACCGCTGGCCTGCTCATGTTCGGTCTATACGGGCTGTTGATCATGGCGCGCATGTGGCGCGACGCACCCAAACGGCGCGAGTTCGTCTGGGCGGCTGCCCTCTTCTTCGGGTTCTTCATGTTCCCGACGCAGGTTCACGAGCGCTATCTCTACCCGGTCGCGATCCTGTCGCTGCTTGCCGTCTCGCAAGATTGGCGAATGCTATGGGTCGCGCTTGGCGTAGCACTCACCTATACTTACAATATTCTCGGCGTCGCGATTCCATACCGCGATCCGAAAAATCAGTTCGGTACGGAAATGCTCGCGATCCCGACAGCGCTCTTGAATATCGTTCTCTTCATCGGAACAGCGCGCCTCGCGTGGAACGAGGAAGCGCTTCGCGTCGCCAAACCCGTTGCCGTCCAATCGACGGCTCATCATCTCGAAGGGGGAGCGCTTGTCAGCCCAAAGCCTGGTCAGACCGCTTGACATTCCCCGCTCGATCATCCCGCGTCTATGGGAAACTCCCGCTATTCGGGTCCCTGTGTTGGTGTTCCTCGCGCTGCGACTCTTGACCGGAGTTGCGGCGCTGATCATGGTCACGAATGCGCCGATGGGCAAGCCGAATATGCTCTGGTACGACCCGTCGAGCGGCGCGGGCAATCCGGGCGGTGAAACTTATGAAATGTCGCTACCAGATAGCTCGCCTCTGGCCGAACTCGTAAGTCCCTGGCGACGTTACGATACCGTCTGGTACGCCAATCTCGCGATTAAGGGCTACCGTGCCAACCTGGGGATCGTCTTCCCACCGCTGTACCCGGTGCTGATTCACTTCACCGCGCCGCTGCTCGGCAACAGCATCATCCTTGCCGCGCTGCTGATCAGCAATGTCTTTTGCCTGATTGCGTTCATGCTGCTGTTTCGGCTCATTCAGCGCGAATTCAATGATGACGCGCTCGCGACCCGCACACTCATCCTGATCGCGGCGTTCCCAACCTCGTTCTACCTGATGGCAGGCTACACCGAACCACTTTTTCTGGCGTTTACGCTCGGTGCGCTGCTCGCAGCCTTTGATCAGCGCTGGTGGATGGCGGGCGCGCTGTCGTTTCTAGCGGCACTGACGCGCTTGCAGGGGCTTGTTTTATGTTAGCCGCTTGGCTGGATAGCGTATGTGCAAACGCGCGATTACTTCACACGCTACCGCAGCGATCACGACCGGGGAGCGTTGCTGCGTAGTCTCGCCGCACGTCTGCCTGCTGCGCTCGGAGCGGGAGCGGGTACGCTGGTCTACATGGCCTATCTCGCTATCAACAACTTCGGCAGCCTCGAAGCCGCCTACAATTGGGGCTGGAAGCTGACAACGCGAATGCCCTGGGTCGCTGTGCAAACCTATTTTGATCGTATTGGCGCGGGCATCGTCCCGGAACATGAGAACAACAACGCACTTGTTTTGGTCGCGATGATCGTGCTTGGCATCCTCGTCACAATCAAGTTTCGGCCTGTCTACAGCCTCTATGTCTGGTCAACGCTGCTCGCCATTTTGCTGCGCTACCACTACGGCGAATTATTGGAAGGCGCGCAGTTCGAGAGCGCCTTTCGATACGTGCTGCTGCTATTCCCATGCTTCATTGCCGCCGCGCTGCTGATTAAACGACGCTGGATGCTCCTCGCGTACAGCCTCGTCGGACTCCAATGGGGATTGTATTTGCTCGACCACTACACACACTGGATTTGGGTCGCGTAATCAATCACTTTGAACTAGAAAACAGATGCCCGACCATGAATGGACCGCGATATTACGGATAGTAGCGCGGTCCATTCATCCCCACGCCGATTTGGAGACACTCCTGAGTCCTAATCTGCAATTTCTGCAATTTTCGAGCCACCTTCGCATCACATTGTTATGGGGTTGATGCGCGTACCCGGTTGCCTTCATTACGAAATCTGTCGTACAATGGTCATAGTATCCAATAATTATCAGGTATTTTGCACAATGTCTTTAAATTCGCTCTCACCCGCAGGCGGTCCCCCCATCGTCCTTCACCACGAACTCCCCGACGATACCCTGATCGTTCACCCCGAATACATCGACCGCCACACGCGCATGGCATTGTTCCTCGGCGCGAACATTATCAATGTGGTGCTGGGTGCGCTGCTCTTGCTGGGGGTTCTGTGCGGCGGGTGGATGCTCTCGTGGGGCATCCAGCGAACGCAAATGCTCTCTACTCTGGAGAACAGCGGGCAGACGCTTACCGCGCGCGTGACGGGCAAGCGTGCGCTGCTGCTCAACCCGATGGCGCAGCAGTACGCCTATGCGCTGGCCTATGAATTCGTGGAGCCGCAGAGCGGGCGCATCATCGACGCGGAACAGCGCTTGCCGCTCTATCTCTATGAAAGCATGACTGTCGGGCAGAGCGTCGCCATTTACTACCATGTAGGGACCGAACAGGTCTCGACCCTGCAAATCGCGGCGCTTGGTACGTCGCAGGATCGTTCCGCGATGTTGGCAGGCGTGGTCGGTGGGTTATTGATCCTGCTCGCGGGGGTATACGCGCTGCCAATGGGCCTCCGGCTGTGGAGCGAATTGCGCCTTTTCGGACGTGGCGAGTGTGTCTCTGCATCTGCGCTCAACGCCCAACTCAGCAACTCGCAACAAACGCCTGTCGCGCGCGTCACCTTACGCTATCGCTTCCGCACCCCTGCGGGCAAAGAATGCAGCGGCGAGGAGAGCTTCCCACGCTATCCACAGCTTCACCATTTGCCGAAATTTGGCACGCATCTGGCGGTCATCTATCTGGATGAGTGGCATTTCCGCGTCTTATAAATAAGAAGAGCAGGGGTATTGTATTACACCCCTGCTCTGCATCTACACTGCTGAATTGTGGTGATTAGTCGCCAGCGGAAGTCAGCGGCGCGCGGCCACGCTTGAGCGCGGATGCCTCTTCGACCGATTTAGGCGTACCATCATTGTCTTTCAGGATATATTCCGGGTAAGCTCTTGCGCCGTGTTCGTGCAGGTCCAGCCCTTCGATCTCACCCTTGGCTGAGACACGCAGCGTCCCGGTTGCTTTTACGAGCATCATCAGCAGCATCGCGACCGAAAATGTTGCGACTGTGACCGCTGCGCTGCCGATAAGCTGCGCGACGAGTTGCCCCGCGCCGCCCCCATAGAACAAACCCGTGACAACGGTTGTCACATCCACGCCCGTAGGCGTCGGAACGCCATACCTGCCCGCCGCAAAGAGGCCGAGCGAGAGCGTCCCCCAGATGCCCGCGACCATATGCACCGGGACCGCCCCAATCGGGTCGTCGATGCGCAGATATTCGAGGACTTCAATACCGATGAACACCACGATACCACCGCCGATCCCGATGAAGAACGCGCCCACCGGGTCCACCCAGTAGCATGGACAGGTGATCGCAACCAATCCAGCCAGGAAGCCATTCACCGTCAGGCCGAGGTCCCATTTCTTCGAGCGGGAATAGCCGATGAACATCGCTGTCAGCCCCGCCGAACACGCGGCCAGCGTCGTATTGAACGAGACGCGCCCAATCCCGCCAGTATCCAGCGCCGAAAGCGTGCTGCCGGGGTTGAATCCATACCAGCCGAACCACAGAATCAGTCCACCCACCGCGCCGATGATCAAATCGTGCGCGGGCATTGGTCCACCGCCGTCTCGCTTGAAGATACGTCCGAGGCGCGGTCCGAGCGCAATTGCACCCGCTAGTGAGATCGCCCCGCCGATGGTATGCACGACCGTCGAACCCGCGAAGTCACGGAAGCCGAGCGGTTGCAGTGTCGCCAACCAGCCATCGGGACCCCATGCCCAGTGACCGATAATCGGGTAGATGAACCCGGTC
>Ga0123338_10006050_pt1 | contig 10230 bp, 8 predicted proteins | sample grotaG_FD_89793 | JGI IMG/M metagenome (GOLD analysis project Ga0123338, IMG submission 89793) | Glacier valley bacterial and archeal communities from Borup Fiord, Nunavut, Canada, to study Microbial Dark Matter (Phase II) -... | ecosystem: Environmental > Aquatic > Freshwater > Ice > Glacier ...
CCAATCATTAAATAATAGCCAAAACGTTCCCACATTTCGGATAAAAATAAATAAGGTAAAGCTTTAGGGTGATTTTTCCACATAATAAATTGTTTTAAAAAACAAACCTACAGAAATCTCTTGTAGGTTTGAAAGGTATTAAAATATTTAATTTAATATTATCTGTCTAATTCTGTTATTACTTCCACGTGATCATTGTGCATTCTTTTTTCTAACCAAGAACTTAAAACAAACAATATACCAGCAGCAGTTCCAGACATTATAATAAACAATACAAAAAACTCATATAAATTTGTAATCTGAAATCCTAAAAATGAAGTTGCACCACCAGTTCCGTCTTCTCCACCAGGAATTAAAGCGCTTAATGTTCCTGCAAATTTATTAGCTGCAGCATTGGCCAAGAACCAAGTTCCCATCATTAATGAAGATAAACGTAAAGGAGCTAATTTAGAAACCATTGATAATCCTATTGGTGACAAACATAATTCTCCTATGGTATGAATTACATATAACCCAATTAACCACCACATTGAAACCTTTTCGCCTAATCCTAAACCTTTAACAGCAATTGCAATTACAACATATCCCATTGCTACTAATCCTAATCCTATCGCCATTTTTTTAGGCGAAGATGGTTCTAATTTTCTTGCATATAAAAATCCCCATACTATTGTCATAATTGGAGCAAGTGAGATTACCGCTAATGGGTTAACAGATTGAAAATAAGAAGCTGGCATTTCCCAACCAAAAAGGGTTCTTTCAGTTTGTCTATCAGCAAATAATGTTAATGATGCTCCTGCTTGTTCAAAGGCACCCCAAAAGAAAATTACGAAGAATGCCAAGATAAAAATCACTGTTATTCTTTGTGTTTCTATTTTAGATAAACTTTTGTCGCTAAAAATTAACACTGGCATTGCAATCATAGCTCCATAAATAAAATAGCTAATAATATCAACATCGCTTTTGAACATTTGTTTAAAGTTCAACATAAAAAAGATAATTGCAATTGAACCAATTATCATTCCGATACTTTTTGCGTCTAATTTTTTTACCGGCAATCCAATATGTTTTCCTTCCTCAGAAACAAGATATTTATTTTGACCAAGAATGAAAGCAACAAGTCCAACCAACATTCCTATTCCTGCTGCTAAAAATCCCCATTTGAAATCCATAGAACCACATACCAGTGGTGAAAAGAATGCTCCAAGGTTGATTCCCATGTAGAAAATAGTAAAAGCACTATCAATTCTTCTGTCATTAGCAGGATAAAGTTGTCCAACCATTGTGGAAATATTGGGTTTAAAGAAACCATTTCCGATAATAATTGCTGTTAATCCCATCCACATTAGTGAAATTCCACCATCAGCTCCAGCAGAAGCACTGAAAAACATAAAAAACTGACCAATCGCCATCAGTAAACCACCTATAATGATACTTCTTCTGTTTCCTAAAAATTTATCGCATAAATAACCTCCTAAAAGCGGTGTTAAATAAACTAATCCTGTATAACTACCGTAAATTTGAGACGCATCTGCATCTTTCATTAACAATACTTTTGTCATGAAAAGGATAAAGATTGCTCTCATTCCATAATAACTGAATCGTTCCCACATTTCTGTAAAGAATAAGAAATACAATCCCTTTGGATGTCCTGTTTTTACTGCTGTTTCACTCATTTTTTTTATTTTGGTTAAGGTTATATTATAAATTATTTTGGATAAAAGTGGTCGTTTAGATAAATTTCTGGTTTACTTATTACTTTTTGTAGCCTATTTTAGATCTTTCTGTTTTCTTTACAGAAATCTCATTGTCCGTAATTAAAAACTGAATCGCTTCAAAAATATCTTCAAATTGTTTGTCATATTTCGTTTCCAATTCTAGAATTTGGCTTTTTAGGTTCTCTATATTTAAAAGTGTTTTTCTTAAAGCTACAAATGCTCTAACTATTGCAATGTTCATTTTTCTTGCCTTCGGGCTTTTTAAGACACTTGCTAACATAGTCACTCCGTGCTCTGTGAATGCATAAGGCAAAGCACTTTTTGGTCTTTTGGATGTCATCACAGATTGTGATGACATCATCATCACAGATTGTGATGATGAAATTTCTTCCCATTCTTCTATTGTCAATCTAAACATAAAATCTTCGGGAAAACTATCGATGTTTCTTTTAATCGCCTGATTCAAAACTCTAGTTTCTACTTCATAAAGTTCAGCTAAATCAAAATCTAACATGATTTTGATTCCATTAACTTCGTGTATTTTATTTTGAATAGTGATTAAATGCATGTTCTGCGATTATAAATTATCGTTTATAAAAGTAGTCATTTTATTGTATAGTTGAATTCTGGTTTTTCCGCCGCTAATTCCATGGTTTTTATCGGGATAAATTTGGGAATCAAATTGCTTGTTGGCCTGAATTAGAGCCTCCATCATTTGCATGGAATTTTGTACATGAACATTATCATCTGCCGACCCGTGGATCAACAAAAATTTCCCTTTGAGTTTGTCAACAAAATTTATTGGGGAATTATCGTCATAACCATTCGGATTTTCTTGCGGCGTTTGCATGTATCTTTCGGTGTAAACGCTGTCGTAAAAACGCCAATTGGTTACCGGAGCAACGGCAATCGCCATTTTGAAAACGTCATTTCCTTTTAAAATACAATTGCTTGACATAAATCCGCCATAAGACCAACCCCAAATTCCTATTCTGGATTTATCCACATAAGGATAATTTCCAATGACTTTTGCAGCATCAATCTGGTCTTCGACTTCGTATTTTCCGAGTTGGTTTTGGGTTACTTTTTTGAAAGCGGCACCTTTAAACCCAGTTCCTCTTCCGTCAACACAAGCCACAATATACCCTTGTTGGGTTAACATCATAAACCAATATTCATTAGAACTTCCCCATTGATTTACCACTTGTTGTGAGCCAGGTCCTGAATATTGAATCATGAAAACAGGATATTTTTTTGAAGGATCAAAATCCTTTGGTTTCATAATCCATGCATTTAGCTCGTTTCCTTTTTCTGTTTTTAGGATGAAAAATTCTTTTTGCGGCAATTCGTAGGATTTTAATTTTGAAGCAAGAGCTTCGTTGTTTTCTATAACCTGTACTTGTTTCCCTGTTTTGGACTCATTTAAGGTATAAGTAGTAGGTTGGGAAGCTGTAGAAAAGGTATTGATGAAGTATTCGAAATTTGGACTAAAAGTGGCTGAGTTGGCTCCCGTGTTTTGACTCAACTTGATTTTGCTTTTCCCGTTGAGGTTAATCTTGTAAACAGCTCTGTTGATAGAACCATTTTCTACCGATTGATAAAAAACAGTCTTGGTTTTCTCGTCAAAACCATAGTAATTGGTTATTTCCCAGTTGCCTTTCGTAACTTGATTTCTCAATTTTCCGGTTTTGTCATACAAATAAATGTGGTTGAAACCATCTTTTTCGGAAGTCCAAATAAAACTGTTGTCTTTCAGAAAAGTCAAATTGTCAGTGATGTCGACGTAAGCTTTGTCTTTTTCATTCAAAACCACTTTTTCTGCGCCGGTATTTCCATCGATGAACAATAAATCCAAATTATTTTGATGACGGTTCAATACTTGAGCTGATAAAACATTGGCATCGTTAGTCCATTTTATCCTTGGAATATAAAAATCGTTGTATTGGCTTAAATCCACTTTTTTGATGGATTTTGCATTCAGGTCGTATAAATGTAAAGTTACCAATGAATTCTTTTCACCCGCTTTGGGATATTTGAAAGTTTCTGTTTTTGGATACAAATCTTTTTTGAAAATCGACATTGAAAACTCAGGAACCTGGCTTTCGTCAAATCGGATGAAGGCAATTTTTTTGCTGTCTTTGCTCCAGTCGAAGGCTCTCACAAAGGCAAATTCTTCTTCGTAAACCCAATCCGTGATTCCGTTGATAATGGTATTTTTATTTCCGTCGGTGGTGATTTGAGTATTGAATTGAGAGGCAATATCATAAATGAAAAGATTGTTTCCTTTGGCGTAAGCGATTTTTTTTCCATCGGGCGATAGGGTAGGTTCTTGCACTTGTTCCAAAACCTTGTTTAATTCCTTGGTTTCGATATTGTACAGAAAATAATCGGCGGTAAAGGAATGTCTGTAGATTGGATTGGTATTATTGGCAATCAAAATCATTTTTTCGTCCGAACTGAAAGAATAACTTTGGATTCCACCGGTCAACTTGGGTTGATTTTTGGTATCGATTAAAGATGAGACTTTTTTTAAAGTTGCAAAATCGAATAAATCAATTCGCATGCTTCTTGAATTTCTGTCATAATTTAAGACGGTATACTGATTGGTGTTTTGCATAGACTGGAGTTCGTCCATTCCTTTGACCCTAAATTCGCCATTAAAAATGGCTTCAACAGTGATTTTTTGTTGTCCAAAAACGCACAAACTCAACAATAAAAACAAGAAGGTAATTCTATTCGAAAGCATAAAATTCAGTTTGATATAATAACTGCCAATTTTAGTGAAAATTTTGCAATTATTTCACATTTTGACTGTTAAATGTTAGTAATATAGCAAACAAAGTTTCCAGAAAAAGTAAAAAAATTATAAATAAAAAAGCTGCGAACACCTCAAATATCTGATTGTGAAGCATTCGTAGCTTTTCTTGACTTATAGTCCAAAAAACAAATTTAAATCAAGTCTTTTTTTTGGCGCTTTTTCTAAACGTAGCATCAAAAAAAAATCCCGATTAGCTCGGGATTTCATTTATCTAATATTATTATTTAGTATCAAATCAATATACATATTGACATAATCTTTCAGTTCTTTTCGAGAGGCAATGAAATCCAGAAAACCGTGTTCAAGCACAAATTCAGCGGTTTGAAAACCTTCTGGTAGATCTTTTCCGGTAGTGTCTTTTACAACTCTAGGACCTGCAAAACCAATTAACGCGCCTGGTTCAGAAATATTGATGTCGCCGAGCATAGCGTAGGAAGCGGTTGTTCCTCCGGTTGTAGGATCGGTACATAAAGAAATGTAGGGAATTTTGGCATCAGCTAATTGGGCTAATTTTGCTGAAGTTTTTGCCAGCTGCATCAAAGAATAGGCTGCTTCCATCATTCTGGCTCCACCTGATTTTGAAATTATTACAAACGGAACGTTATTTTTGATACAATAATCAATGGCTCGAGAAATTTTTTCTCCAACAACTGCACCAATGGAACCGCCAATAAAGGCAAAATCCATGCAGCAAACTACCAACTCTTTTCCTTTTGATTTTCCAACGCCTGTACGAACCGCATCTTTCAATTGGGTTTTAGCCATAACGTCTTTCAAACGATCAGAATATTTTTTGGTATCGACAAAATGCAGAGGATCTTTCGAAGTCATTTTTGCATCTAATTCAATGAATTCATTGTTGTCGAACAATATTTCAAAATATTCGGCGCTACCGATTCTGACATGAAAACCATCTTCTGGACTAACCCAAAGATTTCTAGCTAATTCATCGGCGTCAATAACTTTTCCTGTAGGTGATTTGTACCAAAGTCCTTTTGGGACATCCATTTTGTCTTCGGTAGCTGTCGTAATTCCTTTTTCTGTTCTTTTAAACCAAGCCATTTTTATAGTTTTCAGTGTTCAGTATTCAGTGCGTAATATTCAGTAGTCAGTTTTTAGTGCTCAATTACCCAGTTGTTGGGGCTGAACACTAAAAACTGAACACTAAAAACTTTCTTTATAGTGTATTCACGTTGTTCAAATCGGCGAACGCTTGTTCCAGTCTTGTGTTGAATGTAACTTCACCTTCACGCAACCATTTTCTTGGATCGTAGTATTTTTTGTTTGGAGCATCTGAACCCGTTGGATTTCCAATTTGAGTTTTTAGGTAGTCAATGTTGTCTACCATAAAGTCACGAATACCTTCAGCAAATGCAAATTGCAAGTCTGTATCGATGTTCATTTTCACTACTCCGTAGCTGATACCTTCTCTGATTTCTTCTAATGTAGAACCTGAACCACCGTGGAAAACGAAATCAACAGGATTTGGTCCAGTGTTGAATTTGTTTTGAACATAATCTTGAGAATTTTTCAAGATTTTTGGAGTCAATTTTACGTTTCCTGGTTTGTAAACACCGTGAACGTTACCAAAAGAAGCAGCGATTGTAAAACGTGGGCTCACTTTTAATAATTCTTCGTAAGCATAAGAAACTTCAGAAGGTTGTGTATATAATTTTGAACTGTCAACGTCAGAGTTATCAACGCCATCTTCTTCGCCACCAGTAATTCCTAGTTCGATTTCTAATGTCATTCCCATTTTGCTCATTCTAGCTAAATAACCGCTACAAATTTTGATGTTTTCTTCGATTGGCTCTTCAGACAAGTCAATCATGTGGGAAGAAAACAATGGTTTTCCAGTTTCTGCAAAATTTTTCTCGGAAGCATCCAATAATCCGTCAATCCAAGGCAATAATTTTTTTGCGCAGTGATCGGTGTGCAAAATTACAGTTGCGCCATAAGCTTCTGCCAAGGTATGAATGTGTTTTGCACCAGCGATTGCTCCAAGGATTGCAGCTTTTTCACCTGCATTAGAAAGTCCTTTTCCAGCATTAAATTGTGCTCCACCATTCGAAAATTGAATAATAACTGGGGCATTCAGTTTAGCTGCAGTTTCAAGAACTCCGTTGATTGTGTTTGAACCCGTTACATTTACTGCCGGAAGTGCAAACCCTTTTTCTTTTGCATAATTGAAAATTTCTTGAACTTGATCTCCTGTAGCTACGCCCGGTTTGATATTATGTGCCATCGTAATTTATTTAGTTGTTTATTTATTGTTTTTTTAGACTGCAAAAATAAGAATTAATTAGCATTAGAACGGATAATTTATTCCAAAATTTAAAACGGAGTTCGCAAAGTTGTATTCTCTAAACCATCTTTTGTTGGTTTCATTGGCGGGATTATAGGTTTTAAATCCTAGATCAAAACGAATTACAAAAAAACTCAAGTCATACCTGATTCCAAATCCTGTGCCCAATGCCATGTCTTTTAAATCGCTGAAGTCGGTGAAGGTAGATTTCTCATCCACGACATTATCAAGTACATTCCAAATATTCCCAGCATCAGCAAAAACAGCTCCTTTCAAACTACCCAAAAGTTTAAATCGAAATTCTCCACTGATGGCAATTTTCATGTTAGCTTCATTGAAATCGTTTACGGCACCACTGCTTCCAGGTCCCAAACGGTATGGTTGCCAGGCTCTGTTGTCGTTTGAACCTCCAGCAAAATAACTTCTGGAGAAAGGAATGTTGTTTGAATTTCCGTAAGGGATGGCGATTCCGAAAAAGGATCTAAAAGCCAATACTTTTTCTTTGGATAAATCCCAATATTTAATATAATCGAATTCTGTTTTTATGTATTCTGAATATTCTAAATTAAAAATTTCATAATAGCCATTCGCGTTTTTAGGCAAGTTGGCCGTATTTGAAATCAATGATAACACAGAACCCGCAGATTCTAATTTTGTTCTAAAAAGATAAAAGTTATTGTCTTTTAAGTCACTTCTGGTTGTTTTTGAAAAAGTATAACTTGTCGCCAAAATAAAGTCGTTCTCGGTCAGTCTAACGCGTCGTTCTTCAATGCTGTTTACGTCCATATAGGCTTGATCCGAAGGTGTCAAAGCAGTGTTGTCAGACAAAACGGCATTGGTAAAACCTGTAGTTCCCTCCTCAATTATCAAATCGCCAGTAGTATTATCAACCCAATCAGGATTCGTGTTGTACACTCTTCCTATTTCGTTTAAAGCATCATACGATGATTCGTATACATTGAAATAATTTTTAGGGTTTAGGTTTCGAACATATTGCATATTAAAAAGATCAAAACGGGCAGTACTAGTTCTTTTAGGAGTCCAATTATAAGCTAATAACGCCGTAAAATTTTCTTTATCCAAACCTATATTTTTCTGTGTTGATAATCCCGTTGATAGTTGTGTTGACGGAATCATACTTTTTGGGATAATTTTTTCGGTTGAAAAAGGAAACCATATTCTGGGAATATTTAGTTTTAAATCGATTCCGTATTCCAATACATTAAAAAATTGGCTGTCAGGATTTGCTAAATCTTTTGATGAACCAATGTTTCCTCGGGCGGCTACTTCCAGTGTTTCTGCACCATTGAACACGTTCCTTATACTCTCCGTAACGCTGGCCGCGATCCCAATATCTTGAATATTCGAATGAGTGACATCAAATGTAGTATTCAAGCTGTATTTTTTTCGAGGGGATAAATAGACTTTTGCTATCAAGGATTGGGCTGTCGTGTCTCTTTTATCCACTTCGTAAAGAATGGTGGGATAATTAAAAATTTTGAGGTTATTTAAATAACGTGTGGTCAAAACGGTTCTGAAATCAGCAAAGACAGCGCCTTTTGTAATAAATACGGCGTCGGTGATGGCTCGTGGTTTGTATTTTAATTTTTCGTGACTGTACAAATGAAAATTGTTGTAAGTCGTGCTGTCCGTTATTTTATCGTTACTATTTAATGCTGAATAATCGGTATATATATTTACGTCACTTATTTTATATATTTTGAAAGGAACCGTTTTGGTAGAGTCGTTTTCCTGAATGGAAAAGTTATTTATTTTCAAATTTACGTTCGCCTTATTTTCAGTGTTTAGAGTATCGATGTCAAAAGTCACATAATTGGGTTGAAAATTATACACACCATGGTTCCGGAAATAAGTAGTAATTCTATTTTTTTCATTCTCGAAATCTTCTGTTTTATATTGATTTCCAGACTTTAAAAAGGCCTCCGACGTCATCTGCTTGTACATCGAATCCAAAGCAGGAGTGTAAATGGTCGTCTTTAAGGAATCTAAAAAATAGGGATTTCCCGTAGTTATGGTATATTTTATTTTGGCTTTTTTGGCACTCAGGCTATCCAGTTCGTAATTGGCTTTTACATCAAAAAAGCCATTGTTGAAATAACGGTACTCCAATCTCTTGATCGATTTGTTGGTTCTTACTGTGTCAACAATTACTGGAGCTTCGCCGGTTTTCTTTAAGAATTGATGAATCCCTTTATACCAAAAAGATTGTCCCAAACGATCTACTTGTTTTGCGGACAGCAACTTGGATTGTTTTTCATACTTGCCCGGATTGTTGGTGAATTTGGCTTGATAGGAGGAGTCTGGATTTGGTTTCGCGAGATTGAATAAATTCAAACGCAATCGATAGCCAAGGATGGAACTATTTGGTTTTTGATACAATTGATTAATGACATCATCGTCCTTAACTTTTTTGCCATTTGCCAAGATTTCATTTTTGGTTAGAAGCTGTTTTCCGTCCGGAACACGTTTTACAGTGTCGCATGCCGAGATAATTATTCCTATTAAAATAAATGTTGCTATTTTTGTGCTAATCTTTTTCAAATGTTCCAAAATATTTAATTCAAAAGTACATTTTTTATGGTTAGTAAAAACCAAATAAAACTTATAACGAGTTTACAACAAAAAAAATATCGATTTGCCAATCAATTATTTTTCGCCGAAGGTATAAAGGTAATTCAAGAATTGGTGGAATCAAATTTTGAATTGGTTCATTTGTACACAATCCAAAACGATTTTGACGAAGTTTCAAATGATAAAAAAACGATTATTTCCGAAAGTGATTTGAAAAAAATCAGTGCTTTGGCAACACCAAATACCTGTTTGGCACTATTCAAAATCCCAACTGCTAAGAAAATCAATGAATCAGGTTTGATTCTTGCCTTAGATTCTATTCGTGATCCCGGGAATTTAGGAACAATTTTGCGATTGTGTGACTGGTTTGGTATTGAACAATTAATTTGTTCCAAAGACGCCGTCGATATTTATAATCCAAAAGTGGTGCAAGCCACGATGGGTTCCATAGCGAGAGTTAACGTGAATTATTTAGATTTGGAATCCTTTATCAATACTACTAAATTGGATGTCTACGGAACTTTTATGGATGGAACCAACATTTACAAAACCGATTTGCCGCAAGAAGGAATTATTGTCATGGGCAATGAAGCCAATGGGATTTCACCGGAATTGGAAAAATTAATTAAACACAGGCTCACAATTCCACGTTCTGGGACACTTCAAAAAACGGAAAGTCTGAATGTGGCAACAGCAACGGCGATTATTTTGAGTGAATTCCGAAGAGGATAATTTTTTAGTTCTGACCACTCTGCAAACTGAATACTGCAAACTGATGACTTTTTTCTAGTGAAAGG
>Ga0123338_10006052_pt1 | contig 10229 bp, 6 predicted proteins | sample grotaG_FD_89793 | JGI IMG/M metagenome (GOLD analysis project Ga0123338, IMG submission 89793) | Glacier valley bacterial and archeal communities from Borup Fiord, Nunavut, Canada, to study Microbial Dark Matter (Phase II) -... | ecosystem: Environmental > Aquatic > Freshwater > Ice > Glacier ...
ACCCGCAATTAGAGCATCACCCTCGAACAAGTAGATATCACTTAGTGTCAGAACTTGCACAAAGGAGCCATCAATACACATACCGCTCAAATCGTCCAATCTTCGATCTTGAGCTTGCCGATGGGACTGAAGTCTTTGGGGAAAGCGGGTAAGCAGAATAGCTTCATGGGATAGGGCAATTGCAGCGATTTTCAAGTCCATAGAACCGAGACGCGGATGTTGGGTTCGCAGGGTTTGAAAAATACCTCCAGCTTTCTCATCAAAACTCAGAACTTGAATCTTACGATAGTAGGTGAGGTGACGTTCTAGTTTGCGATACGCAGCAATTTGGTCAGCGATCTGGTTGGTTTTCGCCGTATAGCTTAACCAACCCCGCATTTGTTCTTCATAAGTAATAATTGTGGTTGCAACGTCATTGGGATTGATGAGCACAAGTTTAGCAAGTAAAGGTCGCGCAGCTTGACCTCCTCGATCAAAAATGCTGATGTGATCTGTATCAAAAATATACATTGCTAGTCAAACTCAGGAGGAGCAGTCGCTCTCAGGGATTCCCGATATTCCCGACCGAGGCGCATCGCCTCGTCGTAGACAGGATCTTCGGCAAAGGTACCGAGAATTGATTCCCACCAAGGGGTTTGATCGGGGGTCTGAATTTGTGATTTGAGGTGCGACACTTCCTTTTCTAATTTTGCGAGTCTGACTTCAATTTCAGTGTTAGACATAGCAGTGCTCTAGTAAAGACACTTTGATTTTATCGTAGTAGTAGGGATAATGTGTTAGGTGTAGCGTCTAAGGGAGCTTAAATTAGTAGTAGAGTCAGATGATAGCGCTGTCACAAAAGCTAGGGAGTTAATTAGCCTTGCCAAAGAACAAATAGTATCGGAAATTACCCAACGGGAATTTCTCAAATTGATAGAAACGATTATTGTCTATAAATTTCCCCAAAAAAGTAGAGAGGAGATAGAGCAAATGTTTGGATTTAGCGAGTTAAAACAGACTAAAGTTTATCAAGAAGGAAAACTTGAAGGTAAAGTAGAAGGAAAACTTGAAGGTAAATTAGAAGCAGTTCCTTTAATGTTGAATTTGGGTGCGAGTATAGAACAAATTGCTGAGGCTTTAGGGTTAGATGTTGAGTTAGTTCGATTGGTAGCGCAGAAAGTTAATGTAAATGAAGAGAATGTTGATAAATCCTCGTAGGATGACGATTTGAGTATAGTGCGAAGCCCGTAATTAGCGGGAGAAAAGCGCTGACTCGCACAAATGTATATTGCATTACTAAGCGCACGCGATGTCCAACCCGTGTATGAGAAGATTTTGCTTGAAAAAACTGGTAGCAACGCGATAAGGTATTAGGTGCAGCGTCTAAGGGATCATGGCAAACGTTCGACTCGAAGGCATTAATCGCCGATTTAACAACGTAACCGCGATTGAGGACATTACCTTTGAAGTCCCTGATGGTGAGTTTTGGGTTTTAGTTGGACCCTCAGGTTGTGGTAAATCAACTATTCTGCGTACTATTGCTGGTCTGGAATCAGCAACTAGTGGCGAACTATACATTGGTGATTATCTGGTAAACAACGTCCCCGCCCGTCAACGGGATGTAGCAATGGTTTTTCAGAATTATGCTTTGTACCCACACATGACAGTTGCGGAAAATATCGCCTTTGGGTTGCAAATGCGGAAAGTTGACCCCAAGACGATTCGGGAACGAGTCGAGACAGTCGCCCAATCCCTATCTTTAGATAGATTACTCGATCGCAAGCCTAAACAACTTTCTGGTGGACAACAACAACGTGTAGCATTAGGAAGAGCGATCGCGCGTCAACCGCAAGTGTTCCTACTTGACGAACCTTTATCTAATTTAGATGCTCAGTTGCGCGATGATACACGCGCGGAATTAAAGCAGTTACATTCCCAATGGGGAATCACCACTGTCTACGTCACACACGACCAAGTAGAGGCGATGACTCTAGCCGATCGCATCGTGGTGCTAAATCGCGGTAAAATTCAACAAATTGGTGAACCGCAGCAGATTTACGCCCAGCCAGCAAACCGGATGGTCGCGAGTTTCTTAGGAAATCCGCCAATGAATATTTTACCGGCAATTTATACGGGTGAAGGATTTAATGTCAGCGGGCAGTTATTAGATTGTCCTGTGGGTGTGAAAGAATTACGCCTGCATGAAGGACAGAGTGTTGATTTAGGGATACGTCCAGAACATATTTCGATTGGGGAAGCCGACTCCTCAGTTTTAAAAGTAGATGTCAAAGTGACAGAACCTCTAGGAAGAGAGACTTTGATTCGCTTTGCCTTGGTTGATTCCCAGGTGATGGTTAATGTAATATCGGGTGCGGATGCACATTATCGTGTAAGCGATCGCTTGTCAATCCAACTTGATCTAGATCGACTGTTTATATTTGATTCCACAACCGGCGATGCTGTGTATCCTGTGTAGAGACGCTTTGTACGCCTCTACTATTTAACTTAGGCTTTTTTGGTTGTGGCTTTTGTCGTTTTGTAATGTTTGATTAATTCATCGATGTAAGTACTGTACTTATCTGCTAACGCGCGATCGTGTAGTACCAGCACATTTTCAGCGTTTTGGGTAGCACTGCGCGAAAAATTGTAACTTCCTGTAACAACGATGTCATCGCACACTACTACTTTATTGTGCATAAAATCGTGCTTCCCGGTCGGGGAATAAGGAGTAGAGTGCTTACTAGCTAAATGAGTAGCAACTTCTTTAAAGGTCGCAGCTATACCATCACTATTAGTAGATTTCTGCCAGAGTTTTAGCACATTCCCCATTTGCGTACCATCATAAATCCCGCCAAAATCAGCAACTTGATTATTTTGGATTGCATCATCTAGCGCACCCAAAATTCCGTGGGAGGTAATCACCATCGAGGCAATTTTAATGCGTTTTTTCGCAGTACTAATGATGCTGGAAATCATTTGGTCAATAGTTTGTCCTTCGCCTGGTGCAAAAGCTACATCGACACTAATTTGTCCAATCTTCACCGTCCCAGTATCATTAACGCCTGTAGAACGGATATCACCACTTTGCCACAATTCTTGAAAATCAGTTTCGTAATAAGCGCAAAGTTCTGGGGATGTAATCTGGACAATATTATTTTCTTGGTAAGTCCAAGCATCATCAGTGAAATTAGCAGAACCAGTCCAAAGCGCAGCGTCCGGCGTATTCACGTCTCGCACAATGAACTTATTATGCATCAACTTTGAGCCGGTAATGCCTTTCATCTGAACTTTGCTGTCTTTTGGCATATTTTCCAGAAATGTATCTGTCCCAATAGGCGCTGGGTCACCACCGACTTCAATAAACTGGTTGATATCCATTTCGACTAAAGCATTGTCACCACTACTGGTGTTAGCTGCTGGTCTACCTGCATAGTAAGCAACTTTAACCTCGACTCCAGATGCAGCTTTGTCGTTGAGTGCTGTGAGTACTAAATCGGAGAGTTTGGGATCTTTGAGGCGGAAATCGTAAATCGCAATGTGTAAGCTAGATTTAGCAGCTTTGATAAATTCTGCTAACTGTGTTGCGGTCTGCAATGCTTGTCCTTTCTGTCCTTCTTTAAGAAAAGTTACATCAATTCCCATTTTTCCCCCTATTTATAGTAATAAAGTTTGCTTTACCTCAGTGGTTATAACTGCTATTAACCATTTTGTCATTACTGAGTAGCTAAAAGCTAGAACTCAAATATCTTAGTACGTTTTTATACTTTTAATCCTATACGTTGGATAGGTAATTGAGCAAATAATTAGGTTGAGACAAACTGAGAGTAGTCTCATAAATAAAGTCTTGGATTGGCGCTGTGTGTATAGCATTGCGTCAGGTATAGCAACAATTATGAACTTTTGACAAGTTTTAAAATCTTGATTCTCCACAAACAACAAAATCTTAGTAACTATCAAAAGATAGATATTTTTGCTTTTAACAAATTACATTAGTTTGCATACTTTTGTAACGGTTAATTTTTATACTATGTATCCTTTTCTTAACCATTTATTAGTCTATTCATTAACTCAAAATATCGCCGAAGAGTCTAACATTTAAAAAGTTCAGGTTACTTGTGAAGATATTCTTCATTTTTGTAATCTGTGAAAAATTTATTTACCATTACTTACGCTCTTGATTCTCCAGGCTCAAATAACCAAATGTCTCGCATCAACATTAGTTGATTTGAGGAGATTTTTCTGCTTATTAAGTCAGAAATTAGCATATTTGAGCAATTGGCGAGCAACTTTATTATTTTGAGGAATCAAAAATGGCAACTAATCTGAATCAGGGAGTTCTCAGCACGGACTTATCTGAAAGTAGTCTTTCTACAAAGTCAAATAGCGGTTTGCAAACCAGCGACCAACAAATGTTGAAGGGAAGTAGCGGACAAGGTCGAAATGTGTTGATTTTTGTTGCTGATGGTCTGCGTCCTAGTTCTGTTAATCCCACCGACGCACCGACACTTTCAAGTTTGCGTGAGAGTGGAGTCAACTTTACCAACAGTCACTCTTTATTTCCTACTTTTACCACACCGAATGCATCAGCGATCGCTACTGGTCACTATCTGGGTGACACCGGCGATTTTAGCAACACTATCTATACCGGATATCCGGTTTTCAACGGGACAAACACTCCATTTATTGAAAATGACCCAATTTTAGGTGATATTGATGACCATTTCGGTGGCAATTACTTAAATGAAGAAACTCTACTAGCGTATGCAAGGCAAAATGGTTACGACACCGCAGCTGTGGGGAAACTTGGACCAACGCTGATTCAGGACGTGACTCAAGGTAATCCAGGCGCAGATGGTAAGGTTCCTACACCGACGACCACAATCATTGATGACTCTACAGGTAGAAATGGCGGAATTCCCCTTGCAGATGATATTAGCACCCGGTTAACTGCGGCGGGATTACCTACAGTGGCTCCTACTCGCGGTGCAAATGGTGTGAGTGGAAACAACACTACACCAGGAACCCTAGTTGCGAATATTAACCAGCAAAAGTATTTTACCGATGCTGTTACTGAAGCCTTACTGCCTAAATTTAAAGCAGATAGTAATCCCTTTGCAATGGTGTACTGGTCGCGCGACCCAGATGGTACGCAGCACAATCAGGGTGATAGTCTCAATAGTCTCACACCAGGGATTAATGGCCCAACATCCAAAGCGGCGGTAAAAAATGCTGACACTAATCTCAGCCAAATTATTCAAGGTTTGAAAGCTCAGGGTTTGTACGATAATACTGATATTTTCATCACTTCTGACCACGGCTTCGCGACGATTAGCAAGCGAGTTGTCGATAACCAAGGGACAACTGTCAATGACTACGCTAGTTCCCTGTCTTTTGCTGGGGTAAATCAAGGCTATTTACCAGGTGGTTTTGTGGCAATTGACATTGCCCATGATTTGAATCAACCTTTATATGACCCAGATACACAAATCAAAGACAGCAGCGGTAAGAATGTTGCTTATACTTTGGTAAATCCTCAAGCTGGGGAACGTCCGGCTTTTGGCGATGGTTTGATTGGTGGTAGCGGTCAAATTAAAGACCAAACAGATGCTAAAGTTGTCGTCGCGGCTAACGGCGGTTCCGACCTCATTTATATTCCTGATGGTGACGCGGAAACTTTCCACAAAGTTGTAGATTTCTTATCGAAGCAGAATTATACCAGTGGCTTGTTTGTTGATACCAAGACCTTTGGTGATACTCCCGGTACACTGTCTCTTGACTCGATTAATCTCCAAGGTTCTACTTCCTTACCAAAACCAGCGATTGTTTTGAACTTCAAAACTTTCTCCACCGACCCAAGTAATCCTACAGGTTCTCAAGTCGAGATTGCTGACACCAACTTGCAGCAAGGACAAGGAATGCATGGCAGCTTTGGTCGCGGTGATACTTACAATAATATGATCGCCATCGGTCCTGACTTTAAGCAGAGTTATACTGACTTGACCCCTGTGAGTAACGCTGATGTCGCTACAACCTTAGCAAGTGTGCTGGGATTTGATATTCCTAGTAACGGCGATTTAAAAGGACGAGTAATTAATGAAGCGATCGCAGGCAATCCAGATCATACAAGCTACACAACTGGTATCCTGAAATCAGACCCAACGAGCGATGGTACTGCTACTTATTTAGACTATCAGGATGTCAATGGGACTAAATATTTTGATGCGGCAGGATATCGCGATCGCACTGTGGGTTTATCGACAAGTAAGCATGTCCTCCTCCTCTCAATTGATGGATTGCGACAAGCCGACTTAGCCGACCCCAAACTTCAAAGTGATATTCCCAACATCCTCAATTTAGCGAGTACTGGTGTCACTTACACTAACGCCACCACCAGCAAGCCGTCTGACTCGTTTCCAGGAACTCTATCTTATTTAACCGGCGCGGGACCTGCAACCACGGGTGTTTATTACGACAACTCCTACGATCGCTCTCTCATCGCACCAGGGGATAATGCTAATTCTCCCCAAGGTACGCAAGTTTTATTTGACGAAAGCATTGACAAAAATCCCGACCTACTTAGCGGTGGTGGCGGTTATGGCGTCAGCAGTATCGACCCCACAAAATTACCGTTAGATAGTAATGGTAACTTTATCTATCCTCACAACTACCCAAAAGTCAACACAATTTTTGATGTTGCTAAAGCCGCTGGACTTTACACCGCTTTCTCAGACAAACATCCAGCTTACGATTTGGTCACAGGTCCCAATGGAAATGCTGTCGATGACTTATATACCCCAGAAATTGCGGCTAAAGTTGCCATTGAAAACGGTAAGTTAGTCGATAAATCAACAGCGCAAAATCCGAGTTCCCTGACCTTCAAAGGTGTAACTAGCAGCGTCACTACGACAGAAGCTTACGACGACCTGAAAGTTAAAGCTATCTTGAACGAAACTCAAGGATTAAATTCGTTTGGTAATCGAAAAACTGAAGTGCCATCTATCTATGGGATGAACTTTCAGGCATTAAGTGTTGCCCAAAAAGACATTAATGGTGGGATTGCAGCTGATGGTACTCCTTCTGCTGAATTAGAAGATGCGTTGAAGCACACTGACCAAAGTGTCGGTCAAATTGTGGCTGAGTTGAAAAAGCAAGGCTTATTTGACTCAACTTTAGTAGTGCTAACAGCGAAACACGGTCAAAATCCTCGCTTAGGTGCTGCAACTCTCATCAAGGATGACATTTATACTAATGCATTGCAAAGTGCCGGAATCGAAGTCGCCCAAGCAACTCAAGATGACGTATCAGTCTTGTGGTTGAAAGACCCAAGCCAAGCAGGCGCTGCTGCAAATGTCCTCAATAGTCTCAAAGACTCCAATCCGCAATCCGCAATTGATACAGTCTACTCTGGAGACAGTTTAACCCAAGCTGGCTTCGGCAATTCTGACAATCGTACTCCCGACTTGATTGTCAAACTCCAGCCAGGAAACGTGTTAGTTGGTAATCCTGCTACTTCCACCAAACGCGCTGAACATGGCGGCTTATCTGAGGATGATACCCATGTTGGTCTAATTGTCGGTGGTGATAACTTACCATCTAACATTCAAGGTACGCAAGTCGCCGATCCCGTCTCGACCACTCAAATTGCTGTGACTGCACTCAAAGCATTAGGACTCAATCCTGATGACTTACAAGGTGCTGTAGCAGAAAATACTCAACCGCTACCACAACTACAGACAGTTGCCTAAGATTAGACTTCTTGCATTCATTCTTTAATCTTGATGCAAGAAGTCTAAATAATTTACCAAAACTAACATTATTTATTGGAGGAAGTGTAATGGTACTAAATACAAATGCAACAAACTTAGATACAAATCTCAATCTTCAGGTACTGAACAACGGGCAAACACTAGACACCCAAAATCAGCAGATTACCAATCGCAGTTCACAAGCCCCAATCACCTATCAACCCTATCTTGAATCGGGCGATTCTGGAGCATTTGGTGCCAAAGACCAGATGGTGATTGCTTGGCAAACTAGTGAAGCTCAACCTCAAGCTGATGCTTACAAAGTCGAGTTTAGTACTAATGACCAAGTTGGTGGTAGTGTTACACCTGTAGGTCGGGTAGTCGATAATTATTTAGCAGCCGATCCTTCTCTACCTGTACCGCCAACAGCCACTGGTCCACGCACCAATTACTATGCTGTTTTAGGAAACTTAGACTACGACACAGATTACTCTTATCGAGTCGTCGGACCTGGATTACCAGCAGCCGGATTTGAAGCGACCTTCCACACGCGCAAGCAAAGTCCGCAATTTTCCTATCAAGTGATGGGTGATGAAGGTTTCTTTCCTGCCGATCCCACCAACAAGCCTTATTTAGCTAACTATGAGGCTCGCGTTGTCAATACAATGTACAACATCCAGAACCTATCAATCCCCGGAATAGATGCTCTACCCAAACCAGATTTGGGTTTAAATACCGGAGATAACGTTTACCTCAAAGGTTCGGAAGCTAACTACGGCGATTTTTGGATGCCTGTTTGGAACAATGATACAGCTTCCAATGAAACAGGTGCCCCTTATGTCCGCAATATTCCCTATTATATTGTTGCGGGGAACCATGATTTTGGTGGTAGTGGCGATCGCGTTAACTTATTAGCTGACGATACCGCTGCTCGTTACAGTGGCAACTTAGGTGGTGGTGATGCCCTACAATACTTTAATAATTATTACTTCCCGTTGAATGGTCCAACTGGTGTTGATCCACAATACATCTATAACGGCGACACAAAGACAGATAATGGCTTTTATTTGAGCTATCAAGGCAAAACCTACAATTCACCCGCCGCGATTGAAGCTTTTCGCAATAGCACAACTGTAGATACAGGTCAAGGTACAAAGCGCCAAATTGACTATATGAGTAATTACTCATTTGACAACGGTAACGCTCACTTTACCTTCCTTGATGCTAACCCGCATTTGTTTGATGCGATCAATAGTTACGACCCAATCTACCAAAGCGCCCCATCCGACTTCCCGAATTATCCATCCCCTTTAAGAGACTGGTTAGTCAACGATCTTGATTCCAGTAAACAAACCTGGAAAGTTGTGGTTTTCCACCAACCCGCTTTCTCTTCCGGTGATGCGACATTACGAAACGACCAGATGCGGCGCATTGCCTCTTTCTTAGAAGATCACGGCGTCAACGTAGTTTACAACGGTCACGAACACAACTATCAACGTACCTTGCCCATCCGCGCCTTGAACCGAGTCGCAGACACACCAACTACTCAAGCAGATCCCGCAGTCGCCGTTGACACTAACTACGATGGCATAAATAATACAGTACCAGATGGAGTACTCTACATTGTCGAAGGTGCAGGTGGCGATCGCGACTTTGACAACAATCTTAGCGAACCGCGTGGTTCTGGTCCTAGTGCCGACCAAGATGACTCAGCAACTGGTACATACACCTATGGCCCAGGATTAACCTTCCCTAACGGACCGGCTTCTTGGCTAGACACCAATTTAACTACTGCCCAAATGTCACCGTTTTTCCCCAATGCTGGTGAAGGACAAAAGATCACCGCCCACTTCAAATCCAAAGTCTTTTCCTTTGGTGATGTCGTCATCGACGGCAACACTTTAACTCAATATCAAATTACCGAACCGTTACAGGATAAATCCTCAGCTACAGCCGACAATCCTTTTCCTTATGGTACAGATGTGAACGGTAATCCTCTCAATGACCCCATCCCCGAAACACTGATTGACCCAGCCACAGGTTCCGTTGTCACACCACCAGCCCAAGGCACTCCAGCTTTGTTAGATAAATTTACAATCACTAAGCCAGATGTCTCTGATGGTGTGTCAGCACAATTCTCCGCACCGTCCTCTATTCACAACAATGACTTATTAGATTACGAAGTTAACGTCACCAATAACTCACCTTATGCCTTAAATGGTACACAAGTAGTAGTTACTCTACCTGAAGGTGTAAATTTTGCTGGAGATTACGGATCTTCTCTAACGCAGCATGGTCATGATGTAGTGTTAACTTTAGGACGCTTAGATTTAGGCGAACAGCGGACAGTGCATTTAACAACCCAGATCTCAACTCATGTGTTACCGGGAACTGAGTTAGCAAGTAGTGCTGTTGTGCGATCGAGTACAGCTTTACCTGTAAGTGCAAATTGCGTAACCACAGAAGTAGTTGGTTAAATTGTCAGGGCACAACAGACGTTGTGCC
>Ga0123338_10006053_pt1 | contig 10228 bp, 3 predicted proteins | sample grotaG_FD_89793 | JGI IMG/M metagenome (GOLD analysis project Ga0123338, IMG submission 89793) | Glacier valley bacterial and archeal communities from Borup Fiord, Nunavut, Canada, to study Microbial Dark Matter (Phase II) -... | ecosystem: Environmental > Aquatic > Freshwater > Ice > Glacier ...
TAGGTTACTAGATCTTTCTTTTGATGAGATCAGTATGGTAAATCAAGATGGACATTATTTCAATTTGAAAGACGCTGGAAACAGAGATACCCTGTTAGTGTTTTGGAGTCCTTATTGTTCAGCTTGTACAGGTCTGTTGGAGGAGTTAGAACGTAAAAAAGCTCAAATGGGCAACTCGTTGTGGTTTGTTCTTGTAACATCAATCCATAAAGGGCTTAATAACTACAATTTTGATGAGATTGTAGTTGATCAAGATTTTAAACTTGGTAAACAACTCGGTATAACCGGTACCCCTTATGCCGTTTTTATTGGAAAGAATAAATTGAATGAAAGTCAATTATTTTCTGCAACCGGTAAAGATGCTATCCTTGATCTGATGCAATTGATTATAAGCCGCAACATTTATTTCCCAAACACTGAATCGAAAATTTATGAACCAGTCCATTGAAGAAAAAGCAGGTTTTTTTGAAAGTGCCCCCGGCACGATCGTAATTTCAGAAGCTGATTTTCAAAAAGCATTGCATGATAGTGTAAAAGCTATTCACAATAAAGGTGATTCTGGAGCTATCAGTCCGGCATATGCTGCAGATTACGGAACGAAAATGAGAGCCACTAATTATGCAGGCGCTGCAAATAATCCGGCAACACTGGGTATCATAGCAAACCTGAAAAAATCTGAAAAGGGACTTCCATTTAGGGGTAATATTTTTTTTGTAGTTGATAATGCCGATGTCAATCTTTCAGGTAAAAAACTAGAGGCAACTAAATATAGAATTGCTGCAATTGAATTAGCTGGTACTGCTTCTTTTATTGGAACTGATACTCATTTCGCACAGGTAGATTCCATGCTGTCGGGAATGGGAAGAAGATGTTGTGGTACACCTAATATTTGCATTCCAACAAGCCCCGTTACAGGCGATAGCCACTTACAAGGTCCACTCCCATTTGAACCTACAAATACCCGTTATTCTTTATGGGGTGTGCGGGGTGCTGCAGGTAACCCAACTATCCATCTTGATTTTTTCGCCACTGCATCAAATATTCCTGGCCTCGATCCGCAAAGTTTTGAATGTATTCAAACCCATGATCTTGGTTGTGATAACATAACTCCAATTTGTGACTTTGGTATGCCGGGTTTTCTTTTCAACGATAATGATATGCCGGATATTCCCAGTGGTTCTAATGCTTGTGGAGAACACACAAAACCTGGCGATTTTAAGAATCCTCCCAAATGGTGTACTTATGCATACCTGCTGGATGAATGCAAGGGTAAAATACCAGAAGATTATTTTCGTCCATATGCTGAAAGACAAAGCGGCAATCCACCATTATATCCTCCATTATGTACAGTTGCAAGGTCAATTAATCCTGAAGGGATATGTGGCGAGTCTTACAAACAAAAGCTTTTTATAAAACAAATTGAATTGCGCAAAGAAGCTGGCTGGATGCCAGGAAGGCCTTCTAAACAATGTACGCCAGCTCAGATGGGCGGCTCATTTTCAGGTGGAAAAGGTGCTGGCATGCAGCATTGCGTTGTATGTGATTCGGAAGGCAACTGCAATGAAACAGTTGAGAAATCTCCGTGGAACCCAATAGCTGATAGGTCTGAAGAAGAACTTGAAGACAACTCTCAAATACAGAAAGATCCTAAAAGAGTCCATCATTTTGATGAAACTGAAATGACTGGAAAAGTTAATAAGCCCAAAGATCCTGCTCCAAAAAAAACACCCGATCCGGTAATACCACCACCTCCTCCTCCTGCATCACCACCTCCTCCAAGGGAGCGGCTACTTCAACCTGGGGGTCGTGCAGAAGATCTAACTAAGAGCCAATTGAAGTCGTCATCACAACCCTCAGCATCACCATCAAGCCCTTCTAAACCGGCAGTAGCACAACAAGACCCAATAAGGCTCTCAGACGGAAGCTTTTTAATTACCCACACAGATCTGTCATTTAAGGGTCCTTCAAGAGATTTGGAATTTATCAGAACTTATCAATCTAATTGGGCCAAACGATCAACATTAGGTACTAACTGGACGCATAATTGGGATGTATGGGTTCAGCCTTTAAATGCTGATAATATGCCTGATTGGTTATCGCCTTGGTGTGCTGGAGGCGGTGGAAACATTACAGCAGTATTTCTTCATGATGCAGGAGTAACTGAACTTTATCTGCTTGATATTGGAACACAACTTTATTTACCCCAAGCTGGAGCTTTTGGTACATTAACCCGAACAATTGATAAAGGTTGGGCACTAAGAGACCCTGATGGCAGAATTAGAATTTTTGATGAGGATGGAGACCTGGTTTCTGACAGGGATCGCTTTGGAAATGGATTTACTGTTGACTCAGAACCCACTCCGCTTTTTACTTTATATAAAGCTTTGCGTTCTCTCGCCGCGTCTGGTGCCGCATTTGAATCCAAATATTCCAGGCGTCAATACATACTTGCTTATTTGATTGGGGAATCGCCTCGCCCAAGTTGGAACTTCGCTGTGTGGCCTGAATTGGAGCTTGAAATTAAAGATTTTGAAGATTTGATTATTTCTCATGATCAAATTGATTTGATTTATGCAAGGGATTACCTTTTGTACCTGATAGAAATTGCAAAAACGAATCATCAGATGATTGACAGAATAGATGGATTTCGTAAAAAAAGACCTGTTTCAGTAAAAGATGATACAGGCCGTGAATTGCTATTTAATTATTATAGAGCACCGCTAATTATCCCCTATTCAAAAGTTTTAAGTATTAATAAACAAAATTTCAATTTTCAAAATTCCGACTGGGCTGAATTACTAAAAAATGTTACTGGTCCTGCTGATACCTTTATAAGTTTTGAATATTCAAGACCCGTTAATCATCCTGTAGAATTAAATGAAGAGTTTCTTTCCCGGACGAACCGAAACGATATTTCCAGCAACACGACCGGTATTCCCCGGTCAATGGATCGCTGGTATGAATTCAAATATGAATCTTGTTCCGACACACAACTATCGAAATTCCGTGATAAAGTTGAAAATAGTTTTATAGAATATTTCGGAACATTTATGGGTTGTTCTTATAATGATATATATAATAATTGTAAAGACCCTGTATTAGGTGATTTAAAAATTTCAGGCGGTAATGCTTTTTTCTATGCTCATCTGCAGGCAAATGCCTTTGTTTCTGAAGTAACGGGCAGAATTTCAACTGTTATTAATACGGGTGAAATTGAATCTGAAACTCGTTTCAATTCAGATCCATGGAATTTTAATTTTGGTAAGGCTATAGCGCAAAGATGGGGAGCTTTTGCAAATCAGGTTGATATGGATCTGGATAATTCGGATGATAACTGGCAAACAAATTTGCCTAAAACTACATTTCAATACCAGGATGCCGGACCTTCTGGTAAAGGAAATGATTTAACGGATAGTTTTCTGCCCCAAGAATTATTAGTAAGATACCCACTCGAAGTTTATACAGGTGAAGCAGCAGAAGAATTTCCTGAAACTGTAGTAGCCAGTAAACAGGATGGCAGTTGCGACTATGACATGATGGAAAAATTACGCAAAAAACTTCCAGGTTACCGTTTACAATTAGAGTACTATGAGTTAGCAGTTAACGAACAGCATCCAAAAGTAGATCTCCCGCTTAAAAGAAGCCGCCTTCTCCCCAAACAGTTAGTAATGGCCCAGGTGGGAGATCCTACGCATAATGATTTAATTTCTGGAATTACTGAAGATATAAGTGTAAAAGGAGGTTTTAAGCTTGACCGGATCACAGGCAGGAGAAAAATAATGGCATCCAATGGAAACCGCCTTTGTTCATGGATTCGGAACAGAGATCGGGATGGAGCCGTTCATTACTTTGGATTAAATTATCGTGGTCAGGCATTGGTGGATGCAATCCTGGAAGATGGAAAATTTATTATTACCGAAAGGCTTGTAAATGCAGACGGCCTTGTAGTTCAGGAACGCAAGCCCGTTTTAGCTGAAACCCATTGGAACACTAAACGGGGATATAAATATTTTGGCTACGATGAAATTGACCCTAAGGAAAATAAAGGATGGAATGAATGGCTTCCAGTGTTTTGGTCAAGACGTGCAAATCTATTGCGCATTGAAGATTATGCTGAAGGAGGGTTTGTGATGAATGATAACGAAAATGGAAAAACTGAAAAACACCTTGGGCGTTATATTGCTTTAAACTACGAACCATTATTTAATCAGATCAAATCACAATTAGCAGGAACAATCCATCAAGGTTCAAAAAAATTTGTAGCGCATTCATATACAAGCCTGATTTATGACTACCAGGAATTATCACTCGAAGTAGCTGCTGATGATTCAGCTTCGATTGTTCCCTTTCTTGAATCTTTAGTTGCATGGGGTTTTGAATGGTTAAGAACAAAGACAGGAGAAATAGATCCTGCTATTGTGGGCACATGGCAGTTGCCACTGAAATTATATAGTATGGACTTAAATAATGATGGTATAACTGGAAACCGGTTTGCTGTAAAAGGAGAAAATCGGGCTGTTGGTTTGCCTGTAGTCGTAGTATCCGGCTCAATGAATAGCCAGTTACAAAGAACTACCAAAATCAGTTGGGCTCCTAATGGTCGCCCTGCCTATATTCTTGGTCCTGATGGTGAATTAGAACAGTTTGAATATTATTCAATCAATAACCAACCCAATAATATTTATGGAAATGCCAAACCTCCGCAGGACACAGATGTAAACAGTGGTTATAGGGGATTTTTAGGCAGGAGAAAAAAATTGCGTAATGGAATTTTGTACGATAATTCATACGGCCCGCAGGAATTTCCTTCACAAATTTTAACAGGGCCATATAAATGGATTAAAGCTAAAGGTAATGATCCAATTACAATACTTCAAGCACTTGGTTTACCTGCAGAGATTGCAAATGATCTTATAGATTCACTTGGAACAACTTCCGGAAATTTTATTAAAATGGTATATTCCTATGACGTGACAGGGCGCATTAATAAAACATTTTCCCCTATTGGGCATAATTTAATTACCAGAGATACTGATGGCAGGATTGTAGAGTTTATTGATGTAATAAAAAATAAAACCGTAATTGAATATGGATATCTTGGCTTACCTGTAAAGATTGCAAAATTTGATACATCTTCGAATCCTATAGGGTTAACAGAATTGATGTATGACGCTGAGGGCAGAACTATTTTTAAATGCGAAGCTTTAGAAAAAACCGGTGGACAACATGGCGATCCGGCTAAATCAGTTAAACGCATTTTTATGTATTCACCTGAAGGAAATTTAATCCAGCAAATTGAGCCCGAGGGGTTGGTTATTACATATGAATACAATGCCAGGAAACTAATGAAAAATGTAATTTACGAAGACACACAAACAAATGCTTGGCGGGGTACTGTATTTATCTATGATTTAGATGGCAGGATGACAAAAACGAAATACGGTGTAAAAAATGAAACAGATCCGGCTGTTTTGGAGGAAGAGATTTCTTACGATGGACTGGGCCGCATTCAACATATTATAGACAAACGGGGTACAAAATGGTTACAAATCTGGTCATACAGAGATCTTCTTGTTGGTAAAAAAGATCAGGATAACCGGTTGGCTCTATCATTTACTTCAAAAAGTTTGCAATACGAACAATGGAAGTACAATGAGTTTGGAGAAGTTATAAACCATATTGTCAACGGAATAATTCTTGAAAATAATAAACGGACATTGGGCGGCCGTATTTATCTCACTGACGGTACCGGAAAAGGAGAAACCTGGCAGACGTATGATCTTCTTGGCCGGCCTGCATGGCTGAGAGATGCAGCAGGTACTGAAACAATTTATACATACAATGAAAAACCGAATCGGGTAGGTATTGTCCGGTTGTGCAAAGATGCTAACGGTGTTCAACTATCTACAACAATATGGAAGGATCTTAACGCTTTTGGTAAGCCAAAAACGGAATCAACTTTTGCTAATGGCATAAGTATAAAACAAGAGTTTGATAATAATGCAGCCGGTCATTTAATTGCACAACGAAATCACCTCATGCATGAAAAGCGATATTATCCTAACTGGCTTGGTTGGGTTTTGAAATTTCAGGAAGACAGGGATATGACCGGTGGCGTATTTGATGAAGCAATGTATGAACATGATCACAGAGGATTGGTGAGGCATTTAATTGATCCTGCAGGATATCAAACAACTTGGGAATACAATGCATTGGGTGAATTGATTTCGCAGAATAGTGAAGGGGTGAATGTGCCGGTTGTCTCAGGGTTTAAATATGATCGTTTGGGAAGAATAGTTCAAACAAAAAAGGGCGATGTGGAGTGTAAAACGCTGTATGATCACCGGGGTGATGCCACGATTGAACGATACAATAATAATAACAAATGGATAACTTTCATAGAAAAGGAATTTGATACAATTGGCAGAATCAAAAAATCGAGCCATTCAAATCCTGCTCTTGACTGGCTTAACGAAACCGATCGCAAAATTGTAACAGAAAGAGGATATGACGAACTTGGACACGTAGTCATTGAAAATACCTTGCTTGATAAGCTACAGCAATTTTCTTCCCATTCAAAATGGAATGAATTTGCCGGAGGCTGGAAACGTGATGTATTTCATACTGCACGGCATTGGTCATCTGCCCGTTCAGAAATATATGATGGTGCAGGTCGCATGGTTCATATGCAACGGAGCTCTGCACAGACGGCCACAGGTAATACATACTTTAACTGGGTTGGTGATTTCTATGCAGGAAGAGTTCAGCACTACCAGGGACATTTTAGTCCTTTCAGGGAAGAAATTCAGCTTGATGGTTTTAGCGCACCGGAACAAACCACTTATCGTGCAATCGACTTAGATAGTGCATTGCACCCATTGAATACAGTTGAAGGGTTGCTTTATTGTCCCGGGTCATGGAATGCAGCGGCTTGCGGAAAACCATTGTTGGAAATTGGGTTGAAACGTGATTCGTTGGGGAGGATAGCAAGCCTGGGGTGGCAGTTTTTCCATCCGCAGATTGTTGGGGGAATTCTTCAATCCCCCAATCATCCATCAAATTGGAGAGGATATACTTATGATTCACGGGAACATTTATCAAGTAATCGTGAACTGGACGGAACTACCATAGTTAATACCGGAGGGCTGCAAAATTACTATGTAAAGGAAGGAGACCTGCAAACTATAGCTCCAAATCCTTCTAAATCGACTTATCAAAGAGAAGCTGCTGTAGGCGGCACCACTTCAATTATAGATGCAAGTAACGCTTCTACCCGTTTTCGGCTTCCAACCCCAAGGGGTAAAGGGCACCAGTTGACACAGGTAGAAGTGAATGGAAACTTAATAAATGTGAACCATAATGCTCAGGGACAGATAGATGTGAAAGGACAGGATCAATTAATATACCACCCCCACGGGCAGCTTGCCTATGTAAGGCGAAATAATAAATTATTAGAAGCGTATTTATATGATGCCGAAGGCAGATTGGTTGGAGTGGTTGATGAACAAAATTTAACATCATCGATTCTATTTGATGGACACCCAATGATTGCAGCAATTAATAATTTAGGAATTGCTTTATGGGAAGCTACGTGGGGCCCAGGAATGGATAAACTTCTTGAGTGGATTGAATACCCCACTGGTAAAGTATATGCAGCTCTTACTGACAGCAGAAATTCAATAGTTGGGTTATGGAATGTGGATGAAAATAAAATGGAAACGATTGCTGAATACACTGCTGAAGGATTAGGTCGCATCTTATCTCCTGTATATGAAACCTTGTGCGATGAAAGTAGCTCAGTAAGACAATCATGTCTCTTGCGTCCATCATGTAACTTTGTGTTTGGTTCGCTTTGGAAATCTTCGGTTAGTCGACTTGTTTGGATGAGAAACAGATGGTATGCACCGGATCTCAATCAATTTATTTCAGCAGATCCAATGGGATATGTTGATGGTTATAATATGTTTACTTATGCGGTATCAGATAGTATAAATAAAAAGGATCCATATGGACTCAAATCAACAGGCTTTGCGGTAAACGACAGAATAGATAAATTAAAACCGGAAGCATTTGTTTACATATCATATGGTACGGGGCCGAAAGGAGAATTTAATGCGGGAAAGGGAAGGAAAGTAGATGTAGAGGTAGAAGGAGAATTGGTTTCTGTCCATGGGATTAATAAAGATGGTTTTTTTGAAGGAAAAATTGCTGCGGTGGGTATTAGCCTGGGTGTAACAGGATTAAAAAATTTGGATGAAGATATTTATGGAGCAGTTTATAGTGGGGTAGAAACTATAAATCAGTCTAATAATGATGGAACTGTTACCACGACAAAGGAAAAGTTAGCGCTGGCAGAAGGTGGAATTGGCCCTGTTTTGGCGGGCTCTTATCAATCAAAAAAAGCAGAGGAAAATGACTGGAATTATTCAGAGAGTACCGGAGTTTATTTGGGTCTTAAGGCCGGCAATGTTTCTGCCGGCATAGGCTTTAATTTTGACACCATTAAAGTGGCATGGGAACTATTGGGAACAGGTATTTAGCTCTTCGAGAAAGATGATCTCGCTTTATATGTTGCAAAAGAGAAGCTGCTGCTGTTGATGCGCTTCTAAAAATAAAAGAAGACAAACTGTTGCTAACAACAATTTGCGATTTCTGGTAATCTCGCCAAGAATTGAATTTTTATCTAAAGTTTAGAAAATTTCTTTTCTATCAGTTGAACTTGCGCCGCTGTTGGTCAAAAGACCAACAGCCAAAATATCGAAATAAAACTAAAGTAATTCTAACTTTTCCTTTTTGGTTTGTCCGTCAAAACACCGCCAAAGTCTTTAATTTTTTAACATTGAATCACATAATAAACTAGAAGCAAATAATGAATTTTACCATCATAAAATCAATAGAAATACTATTTTAACTTATCTCCGCCTTTAATCTTTCCACCTCCTCCGCAATCAACCTCTTAACCTCCATCTTCACCTGGTAGTAATTATCCATCACCTGCTGTTGGGTAACATTGGATACCACAGGAATCTCTTTGTACCGGCTCACTTCCTCATTCAGTTTATCAGCATCATTAATAATCTCTGCATGAAACATTTTCAGCTTTATTTTCTCATCCGGGTTATCTGCAACAAGACCTACAAACTCACCAGAAGAAAGAGCTGCAATTTTGGAGGCTGGTATGGCGCTGTCCAGTTGCTTGGAGTGGCTGATGGAAGTATCAGTTCGGTTTACGGAAACACTTTGCCTGTCCTGCATTATTTTTCCGAAACGTTCCGATAACAGTTTGGATGTTTTACCCATTACCTGGCCGCTGATGTGTTCCCTGTAATGTTTACTATAACATCGGCTTGCTCCTTTCCATAATCCTTTTTTAACTGGCTAAAATCTTGCATGGCTAAAGTAGTGGCTACTTTGTTACTTCTTGCAGTAGCAATAAGGCTATCCATGTTGTTGAAATAAATAGTAGGGAACTCATCAATTCCAAACTGCATTTCAGCATTCCTTTTTTATTTACCTGCCTTACCAATCTTGAAATGTAGAGCGATAACACTGCACCATAAATTTGTTGCTTCTCAGGGTTTTTTACCGTTCTTTCTGCAATAAAAAGGGTTTCTCCAATGTCTTTATATTTTTGCCCCTTGCATATTAATTTGGCAATATCCTTTTCCCTGGTTGTAAGATGGTACAATTCACAATTTTGCTCAAATGCACCGGAGGAAGTATCTTTCTTAGGAAGGTTAGTATTAGAATTTACGACACTGAATGCCTTGTTCCATATTGCTCTTTTTTGTTTTCCTGCATACAATAATATGGAATCAATTTTTTGAAGTAATTCAGCTATTGAAAAGGGTTTAGGGACATAGAAGGTTTACAATACTTGGGAAAGTTGTTTCACGATTAGCTTTTACAATGTCTATCCTTCGTTGAATTGTTTTAACTGAACAATTGTATTTTATCGACAACTGCAAATAAGTTTGCTTGCCTTGCATATATTCTTGCCAGATCAAATCATTTATTAATCGCTCGCCTCCATTAAAAACTCGTTTACAAGAAGCACATTTAAAACGTTGTATACCTTGCTGAATACCATATTTTGAGACAATTCTGCTCCCACAAAAAAAGCACTTTTTTTATTCATAGTCTTTCATTTGCTGAAAGATAAGTCTAGCATGGGTTTAAAAGAATATTACCAACTAAAATGTCCATTAACCCATTTTTTTTCTTAATA
>Ga0123338_10006054_pt1 | contig 10227 bp, 7 predicted proteins | sample grotaG_FD_89793 | JGI IMG/M metagenome (GOLD analysis project Ga0123338, IMG submission 89793) | Glacier valley bacterial and archeal communities from Borup Fiord, Nunavut, Canada, to study Microbial Dark Matter (Phase II) -... | ecosystem: Environmental > Aquatic > Freshwater > Ice > Glacier ...
CAGGCAGCAGTTCGAGCAGTCGGCGAAGAGGCATGATTCCAGCGTCCAGTTGACTCGCCGTCGGCGACTTGTTGATGTACCAGGGGTAGGCGTTCCACGTGATCGTGCGGGCGACGTCGAGTCCCGCGGCGTCGAGGCAGTTCGAGAACAGCTCGGCTGTCGGGTCGTCGTTTTCTGCGCAGAGCATCCCGCTTCCGCCGTCGCTCTGGGTCTTCGGCCCCGGGTCTTGAAACACCAGCAGTACCTCTGCGTTCACCCCGCCGTAGAGCGGCGCAACATGTGGAATGAACCCATTGCCAATCAGGGACAACTCGTCGACGAGGTCTGTGATCGCGCTGATGTGAGCGTCATACAACCGGGCGTGCTGGTCGGCGCGAAAGGCCGCGTTCGCCATTCTCCTGTGCGCCACACTTCGACCTCCTTCTCCGCGATCAACCATATGTCGGAATTCCCCGTCTACAAGGCCTTCCGCCAGCATCTGAGGGGAGCGGAGATCCCGGGGTCGAGGAAAGCTCAAAACCCTTGCGCCGAGGACCACTTCGCACGTGAGCGCGAAAGCAATGGCTAACGGCTCAATCGCCTTACCTGGGCAGCCGGTGCCAGGACGTGCTCTGACGAGCCTGCGCGAAGATCATCTCGACGTCGTCAGGAGCGCGCGTCGTCGGAAGTGATCTGAACCAGTCGAGCAGTCGCTTGCGGGTCGTCACGTGGACGTCTGAAGGGAGCTGCTTCACGTTGAACACATCGAGGTCGACGAACACGATCACCGGCGTGACGACAACGTTGCAACCGCATGCGCGGGACAGGAGTTCAGCGGCTCGCTTGCCCTCGAAGCGGGAGTTGCGCAGGTAGTCGGTCCGTTGCCCGTTGATCATGATGGCTCGCTCGCCGACCCACGCCTTGCCGTGAGGGTGGCGCTTGGCGTTGAGCGTGAAGACTCCGGGCGGCCCAATCACCACGTGGTCGATATCACTTCCCCGTTCGCCCACCTCAATCGCGTGCAGCCGATGCCACCCGTCGCCGAGCCGGGCCAACTCCGCTGCGACCTTCTCCTCACCCTTCGCACCCACACGCCACGCGCGCTTCTCGGTCTTTACCCCGAGCACCCGTGCGAAGAGGTTGAGGACGGGCGCCTGGGCATTCACCTCGTTACGTTTGGCGCGGACCGCCGCTCCGGCGACGTTTGCCACCAGATCCCGGGGCGCCTCGGCATTGAAGCCCGCTAGCGGATCGAAGTCGGTGTGATGTGTCGGCTCGGGCACGGTGACCGTTGTGAATGGCGAGACGGCCGACGGAGTCAACAGAGCACCGATGGGCGAACTGGCCTCAAAAGAGGCACTCGGCGACGGGATGTCGCCCGGCCCAGGGCCATCGGTCGGACCAGCGGCCGGACACCATCGGGCGAGGCAGTCGTTCATGGCGGCCTCGTAGGCCGGGTCCTTGACGACGTTGCACTGAGCGACGAGATCGACGTGTCCGACGTCGAGCCCCTCAGCCGTCCGGACGTACACCCGGTCCTTGCCGTAGCGAGTCCATCGTGTCTCGGTCAACTCACTCATGACTATTATATCGGCACCTCGCCGACGATCATGACGTGAACTGTTGCAGGAGTTGTCGAGCTAATCAAACGGCTGTGGTTCGCAGGCTTTCGACTGTTCGTAGTCGCACGTGACTGCGAAGCAAACTCGTCCACGTTCTGTCGACCGTCACGAATAGGGTCGACGCCATGGACCTGATCGTGGTGGACCTGGAAGCGACGTGTTGGGATACGTCGCGCCCACGCAACCACATGGAGGTCATCGAGATCGGGGCGGTCCGCCTCGATGCGGCGCTGACGGTCGTCGATGAGTTCGACGCGTTCGTTCGCCCGGTCGTCGAGCCGAAGCTCAGCCAGTTCTGCACCGCTCTCACGACGATCAAGGCGGCCGATGTCGATGGAGCCGACATGTTCCCAGCGGTGTTCGCCCGGTTCCTCGAATGGATCGGCGCTGGGCCGTACCGACTGTGCTCGTGGGGCTTCTTCGACGTCGGCCAGTTTCGGCTGGACTGCACTCGGTTCGGGGTGCTGTTTCCCGAGCAGTTCGAAAGTGACCACTTGAACATCAAGCAGGTGTTCGCCGATTGGAAGGGTGTGCGCCGTTGCGGAATGACGGCGGCGCTCGATCTGCTCGGTCTCCCGTTGGCCGGCACTCATCACCGCGGCATCGACGACGCCCGCAACATCGCCAAAATCGTTCAAATGACACTCCCCAACGCTGTGGTGGGCTGAGCGCGGATATCTGGACTCCAGCGGCAGAATCGTGCTCTCATGTCACGCTTTTGCACTTGAAGTTCATGATTTGGTGCGGCACCTCTGGACGAGCGGCGAGATTGCGCAGCGGGCTCCAGATCTGGCCGCGCGACGACGCAACCTGAGCGGCGAAGTCAGCCGAGCGAGGCAGCACCGGTCCCGTACGATTGCGGGATGCCGAAGGTGAGGAGGTGCTGCCTGTGACTACCCCGAAACGCGGTCTGCTGTACCACTTCACCCACCTCTCAAATTTGGCGTCCGTCGCTGAGCACGGGATCTTCTCCGACACGGACGTCGGCGAGACAGATCGGCTCGCAACCGACGTCGGTCAGCAAGGCATCAAGGCCAAGCGTCGCCTTCGTGCAGTGCCGATTGAGCCTGGTGGGGTTGTTGCTGACTACGTGCCGTTCTACTTCGCGGCGCGTTCACCGATGCTCGGCTCGATTCACAAGGGTCACGTGTCGAGCTACTCGGGCGGCCAGGAAGAGGTCGTGTTTTTGGTGACTGATGTCGAACGAGTCGTCGAGTCCGGGCTCGGGTTCGTGTTCACCGATCGCAACGCTGCGCTGGACGTGGCGCGGTTCGAGAACGACCCGTCGCGCGTGGGAGCACTGGTCGATTGGCCGCTGATGGAGGCGAAGATGTGGAACAACACCTCTGAGGAACCGGACCGCATGGAACGCCGAATGGCGGAATTCCTCGTGCACCGACACGTCACCTGGGATCTGATCATCGGAGTGGCGGCTGTCGACGAGCGACGGTGTCGAGAGGCCGAAGCCGTGTTGGCTACGGTGGGTGTCACCACGGTTGTCCGTCCTCGGCACGACTGGTACTTCTGATGACAGCCTTTCTCGAGTCCTCCGGAAATCTCCTCGAAGCCGATGCCGACGCGCTCGTCAATACGGTCAACACGGTGGGCGTGATGGGTAAGGGCATCGCTCTTCAGTTCAAGAATGCCTTCCCGGCGAACTTCAAGGCCTACGAACGAGCGTGCAAGGACGGTCGTGTTCGGCTCGGCGAAATGTTCGTCTTCGATGCTGGTCAGCTGATGAAGCCGCGCTGGATCATCAACTTTCCGACGAAGGGACACTGGCGGTCGCAGTCCAAGCTGTCCGACGTCGCATCCGGTCTCGACGACTTGCGCCGAGTGATCAACGGGCTTGGGATCAAGTCGATAGCGCTGCCTCCGCTCGGGTGCGGCAACGGCGGTCTTGACTGGTCGGTCGTCCGCCCGTTGATTGACGCGAAACTGGCCGACCTCGACACCGAGGTGCACGTGTTCGCACCCGAGAGCACCCCGGCCGCCTCGGAGATGCTGGTTGCGACACAGCGGCCACAGTTGTCGCCGGGAAAGGCGGCTCTCGTTGGAATGGTCGGCCGCTACGGCCTGGTGGGCCTCGGCGCAAGCTTGATCGAGATCCAGAAGCTCATGTACTTCCTTCAGGAGGCCGGCGAAGATCTGAACCTTCGGTACGAGCCTGCTCGATACGGGCCGTACGCCGACAACCTTCGCCACGTCCTCAAAGCAGTGGAAGGTCACCATCTCCGTGGATTCGGCGACGGCTCCGTGAAGGTGCAAGAAGCCGAGGTCATCGAGATTCTTCCGGGCGCGATGGCGGAAGCTGACGCAGCGTTGAATCTCAACCCTGAGATCGTCGAGCGGATGGATCGTGTCCTCCGGCTCGTCGACGGCTTCGAATCCCCCTACGGGCTAGAACTCCTGGCAAGTGTCCACTGGGTCGCGACGCACGACGACCGCGGGCCGAGCGATGAACTTGATGTCGCGGTCCAGCGGGTCCAGGAATGGAGCGGGCGTAAGCAACGCATGTTCACCGAGGATCACATCGCCGCTGCGTTCGAGCGACTGCGAGCGCAGGGTTGGCGTGCCCGCCTTCCAGCATTCGCTGAGTAGTTCAAGCTCGTCGTCGTCGTGGGCTGACCTCGGCCCCTCCGGTTCCAAGTACAGCTTCAGCGGCCGCAAGAGTCGTCTCAATACATCAAGAATTACATATACAGCAGCACCACACTGATGTATAACGGTTGAGTGGAGTATCGATGACGACAGTCGGAGAGCGAGATTCCGGCAGTCGGGCCGAAGACGCAGTCCGTGCGGTGTTGCCCCGTGCTGCGAAGGTCCGCGTGGGCGGCGTTGATACCGGCGTCGATGCCGGCGTCGACATCATTGTCAACGGCCATCCATTCGTGATCAAGTGGATTGGCGACGGCCGCCTCGCAGACGCGAGGCGGGTCATGAGCACGCGTCGGGCGCGGCCCGACATCGCGGTAGCGCGCCGTATGTCGCCGGGAGCGCGGGAGACGTTGGCCGAGGCGGGTATCGGCTGGGTCGACGAGACAGGCGCCGCGGAAGTCGCCGCCGGAACCATCGTCATCTCTCGGTCTGGGCGGCCTCCGAAGCCAACCGGTCCGCCCAAGCGTTGGACCCCGTCGGTGATCGCGGTTGCCGAAGCCCTGTTGTGCGGAACGAAGGCGACGGTTGCAGCAGCCGAGGAAGCGACCGGACTCTCGAACGGCAGCTGCACGACTGCGCTTCGCGTGCTGACCGACTTCGGTCTCCTGGAGGCTGATGCCGGGCGAGGTCGCGATTCAGCGCGGCGGGTAGCCGATCAGGATCGGCTCCTCGATGCCTACGCATCGGCCGTCGAGGCCGCACCGCCGTCGATCAGCCTGCAGGTCGGAGTGACCTGGCGCGACACGATCGACGGTGTGGTGCGGACCGGAGCAAAGTGGGACAAGGCAAAGGTTGCATGGGCGGTCAGTGGTGCTGTCGCAGCCTCCGCTATCGCGCCGCACCTCACGACGGTGAACTCAGCCGATGTCTTCGTGGACGCAGTGACGATCCTTGGTCTAGAGGCAACGGCGGCAGCGGCAGGGCTTCGACCGATCGACGGGGGCCGGCTCACTCTCAGACCTTTTCCCTCCGTGGCGGCGCGCCGACTGGCGACGCGGGTCGACGGTCTCATGGTTGCCCCGTGGCCACGAGTCTTCGCCGACGTGAGAACCGTTGGCGTTCGAGGCGAGGAAGCCGCCGAACATCTCAGGGGGCTCATGCGTGACCCATGACCCCAACGCTCGTCGGCCGTGTGACGGCTGCAGCGGCGGAGTTATAGCGGAGGGCATCAGCGCGGCTGGTGCCGTGTCAGGCATCCTTCGCTCAGTCGTTGACCGATAACTAGCCTCGCCGCCGTGCAGCAGACGATCGACCGATACGCAATCGCTGCCTTCCTGCCGCTTGCTGTCCTCGCGATCGAAAGGCTTTCTAACGCGGCACTGATTTCTAGATCGGCGCTGCCGTGGCGCTTGTCGAGCGGCCCGTCGTGGATTTGGCCCACCAGTCTGACAACCTGCGGCCCGGCGAGGTGGCTCACCTCGAGATCGGGTCGCCGTTCGGATATGCGCAGTTCACGAAGCGGCCGAGGTCTACAACACGTGGTTGTCGCAAACTCAGCGGCGCGAGCCCCATTGGTTGCTCGACACAGGCCGCAAGTTCTGGTGGGGTGACTGGAACAACCTCATCCGCGATGTGCTGATAGCGATGCGGACCGGAGAATCCGTCGTCTACGACGAGGACTGATCAGGCGCGCCAGACACGCTCGTTGTCCTTCATCCAGCCGAGCAACTCTTCTCCCTCAGATGGCATCCGGCCAGAGCCGGTGAGGAGATCGGCGACGATCTGGGTCGGTGCGGCGAGTGTGAGTCCGTCTCGCTTTGTCGTTCGTTCGTAGACGACGGGGTCGAAGGGTTCGGCGATGAGCACGTTGGTGCCGCTGTCGACTTCGCGGAGGTCGAGTTGCCGGACGGCTGTCTCGATATCGTCGACGTAGAGCGTGCCGAGCCGCGCAGGCGCGATCGGGGAGAACGACTGGGCAGCGAGCGAACCGGTCAGCGCGTACCGCCACTTAACGGTAGCGAGTGTCGAAGTGAGGTCGCTGAGCCCGTCTCGTACGGCACCTGCTCGACCTGTCGACGGTGGAGCCGTCGTAACCCTTTCAGCGGGAGGCTGCTCAGCTTCCAGGGCGAGACGATCGAGGTACGCATCGCGCAGTTCACTCGAGATCGACGACGAGAGGACGACATCATAGACAGTTTCGCTTGGAAGTAAGCGCGACCAGGCGTTCAGGCCGGTATGGCCTCGTGGGCGGGGTCGATGTTGTGGTTGAGGCGGAAGAGGTTGTCGACGTCGTAGGTGCGCTTGACCGTGAGCAGCCGTTGGTAGTTGTCGCCGTACCCTTGGCGCACGACGCCGGCGTCGTCGGCTGACAGGAAGTTGGTGTACCGCCCGTCGCTGAGGTGCGGTTGCAGTCGTTCGAAGGTGTCCTTTACCCAGGCGGTCATCGCTGCGGCTTCGGCGGGTTCGGCGCATTGCCCGAGGAGCAACACGCTGAATACGGGTTGGCGGTGCGGGAACGCAGTGGCGTCTGGGTCCACGCGGGTGGCTGCCCCGTGAATGTGGTCGAGGAAGATGCCGGTCATCGGCGACGGCACCCCTTCGAACGCGTCAACCAGGATGTCGATGGCGCTGTCGGACAGGTCCGGAAGGAAGCCGGACTTCCAGTAGTTGAGTGCGCCTTTCGGGAACGCAGGGTCGAGCAGCGTGTTCACCACGGGGTAAGGCATCGTCGCCACTGCGTCAACGAGCGGCGCGCCGAACGCCCGCAACTCCCTCACATCGTCCTCGGCCGCGCTCGGCTGTCCGCAGTGACACGGCACGAGAGCGGCGACCTTGGCGCCGGAACCGTCGGGCGAATGGAGCAAGGCAGCGCCGACCGTCAACTCATCGGGCGTCGACGCAGTGAACTCCCGGTGGAACGCCAGGACGCTGCGAGCGTCGGCCAACGAGTGCAAGACGGGACCGGCGAGGACATTTCGTACAGGGTGGGCGCGGTACTCGAACGACGTCACAATTCCGAAGTTTCCTCCGCCGCCCCGCAGAGCCCAGAACAGATCGGGGTGTTCGTCATCGCTGGCTCGCAGCACCTCGCCGTGGGCGGTCACGACCTCGGCGGACACGAGATTGTCGACGGTGAGACCGTACTTGCCCATGAGCCAGCCGATGCCGCCGCCGAGTGTGAGCCCGGCGATTCCTGTCGACGAGACGACGCCGCCGGTGGTGGCCAGACCGTGGACGGCCGCCGCGCGGTTGTAGTCCCACCAGGTCAGGCCCGGCTCGGCCCGGACGGTCCGATGTCGGGGATCGACGTGGACGCCCTTCATGGCTGACAGGTCGATCATGAGCCCGCCCTCGGTGGCGGCGCGCCCTGCGACGCCGTGACCGCCTGCGCGCACCGCTATCTCGACGCCGGCGTCACGCCCATAGTTCACTGCGTCGATCACGTCCGCAGTCGACCTGCACTGCGCGATGAGCGCCGGGCGCTTGTCGATCATGCCATTGTGCAGCCGGCGGGCTTCGTCGTAACCAACGCCGCCTGGCTCGATGAGCATGCCACCGAACTCCGCCTGTAGCCCATCGCGGACTGCGATCCCGTTCCTGCTCGTCATCGCTGCTTCTCCTCGTCGAAACGTCTGATTCTCAAAGACCGTACGAACTGGACCTGTCAGGTTCGTGTCGGTCCCGTGTCACATGCGGTCGCAGTCGTTCGACGTTCAGGAGCGCGGGTGCGATACTCACGACGTGAATGAGGCAGGCTCGGGTGCGCCTTCGTACGGAATACTAGGCCCGCTGTGCATTCTCGACGTCGGCAATCCCGTCTTCATCAAAAGCCGTCTTCAGCGTCTGTTGCTGGCAGTGCTGCTGGTCGAAGCGAACCGCACGGTGACCACCGGCCGTCTCTGCGAAGAGCTATGGGCCGGCCGTCTGCCCGATGATCCCAGTGGTGCGCTCCGAACGCAGGTGTCCCGGCTGCGCCGAACTCTGCCGGACGACACGTCGCTCGTCACCGATGCTGGTGGTTACCGCTTGGTGGTGGAACGCGGCGACGTGGACGCGGCTTGCTTCGAGCAGCTACTCGCCGCTTCCGCCGAGGTGGACGGCGCTGACGCACTGCATCACATCGACGACGCCTTGGATCTGTGGCGCGGAGTGCCGCTCGAAGAGTTCATCGACCGGCCGTTCGCTCACATCGAATCACGGCGACTCGAAGAGCTGCGCGGCGGCGCCCGCGAACGGCGAGCCTCGCTCCTGCTGGCCGCCGGACGGTCCGCGGACGCAACGGCCGAACTGGAGGGTCTGCTCGCAGAGCAGCCCGAACGCGAACGCGCCCGCGTCTTGCTGATGGAGGCCCTCTACCAGCAGGGCCGTCACACCTCGGCGATCGAGGTCTACCAGTCGTGGCGTCGCCAGTTGGGAGACGAGTACGGGCTCGAGCCGACCCCAGCGCTTCAGCAGATCGAACAGAGGATCCTGCAGCACACCGTGACCGCGCCCGAGGCCGGCCGGCCCGCTCTTGTTGTTTCTAGCGTGCCAGTCCCACGGTTTGTGAGCAGCTTCATCGGCCGCGAGACGGACCTGCGCGGTGTCGCCGATCTCCTCAATCGCCAGCGCCTGGTCACGTTGTGGGGCCCCGGTGGTGTCGGCAAGACCCGCCTCGCCATCGAAGTCGCGTCCGGGGTCGCAGCCCGGTACCCGGACGGCGTCCACATCTGTGACTTGACCGTGCTGACCTCGGACGCCTCGGTCGCTCGCGCCCTGGCGAACATCCTTGGCGTGCATGAGCTCGGCGATCGGGCACTTGAGGCGCAGATCGCCGATCGGTTAGCGCACCGGCGCGCGCTCGTCATCCTGGACAACTGTGAGCACGTGCTCGAGGGAGCAGCACAGATCGCACGCCACCTCGTGCAATCAACCGAGGGAGTAAATGTACTTACTACGTCGAGAGAGCGGCTTGGTGTCGACGCCGAACACGTTTGGGAGGTGGCGCCTTTGGCTGCTGCCGGCTCGGACTCGCCTGCGGTTGCGTTGTTTGTCGACCGCGCTCGCGCTTCGGACCAGTCGTGGATCGCGGCGCCTGACGCGCTCAACACGATCGCAACGATCTGCCAGCGACTCGACGGCTTACCGCTCGCCGTCGAACTTGCCGCCGCCCGCGTCCGCTGGCTCGCCGTCGACGATCTGCTCCGAGCGCTCGAACAGCGACTCGAAATCCTGACAGGCGGAGCAGGCAGCCCCCCTCGGCACCGCTCACTCCGAGCGATCATCGATTGGTCCTACGCGCAACTCGGACCCATCGAGCAGGCCGTGTTTGATCGGCTCTCGATATTCCGTGGTCTCTTCGACCTTGACGCAGCGACAGCCGTAGTAGCCGGTACAGGGATCGAGCGCGCAAGGGTTGTGCCCGCAGTGCTCCGCCTGCTCGACTGCGCCCTCCTCGTCACTCACGACGGCGCGGCCTCCCGCCGCTACTCGATGCTGGACACCGTTCGTCACTATGGCCTTGAGCACCTCGAGACGCAGCAGATCCTGTTTGAAGTCAGCAATCGCCATGCGCAGTGGGTGCTCACCGAAGTCGAGCGCGCAGGACCAGGCCTCGGAACGGCAAGCGAAGCGGTGTGGGCCACCATTATCGAGCGCTGCGTCGATGAGTTGCGGGCCGCCCAAGGTTGGCTTGTCAGTCACGACCTCGAGGCCTCGCTCCGACTGAACGCAGCACTTCGACCCTACGCCGTCTGGCGCGGACACTCCGAGATGCTCCGGTGGGCTGAGGTCGCCGCCGCAGCCGCTTCAGGCGCTACCCACGCCCGGCTCCCAGAGGTCCTCCTCAGTGCGACCACCGGAGCCTGGCAACGCGGCGACGTCGACGCGGCAAGGACCGCCGCCAAGGCTGCCCAGCGCGCCGCCGAGTGTCTCGGAGTCTTGCCGAACCGTGCCGCGCTCGAAGCTGCCGGCGACCTAGCCCTTTTCACCGGAGACCTCGAACGTGCCGTTGCGACGTTCACCGAGTCCTACACCTTGGCGGCTGCCG
>Ga0123338_10006055_pt1 | contig 10227 bp, 11 predicted proteins | sample grotaG_FD_89793 | JGI IMG/M metagenome (GOLD analysis project Ga0123338, IMG submission 89793) | Glacier valley bacterial and archeal communities from Borup Fiord, Nunavut, Canada, to study Microbial Dark Matter (Phase II) -... | ecosystem: Environmental > Aquatic > Freshwater > Ice > Glacier ...
GCCATCTTGGCCTCGCCCTATCTCGCGAGGAGCCTCGTGGAGCTGACGGTCCACACCCGACTCGAGTCGCCTGCTGCGGTCGACGAGCTGGCCCACGACATCCGGCAGCTGACTGGGCTCCGTCGGCTGGTGCTCTGGGGAACGCTGCACGAAACAGCCGTGCCGTCGCTGATCGCACTCGTGATGTCGCGCGGTGTCGTGCTCGACGTGGAGTTTTTGACGCTCGAACCAACCAGCATCCTGGACACATTATGGAGCGCGCTCGGCGTGCCGGTCAGACCGCGTCGCCTGCCGCGCGTCTCGTGCGCAGACGGCGTTCTCAATCTGGACGCGGCCAAATTCGGCGTCGAGCAGATCCGCGCGCTCATCGGGACCGGCGACTATCACGCTGCCGTCGCATTGCAGCTCAACCACACACATATCGGCGACGAGATCGCCAAGCTGCTCGCCACGTTGTGCGCCTTCCCCGTGCTCGTCGTGCTCGATCTAGAAGGCTCGGGCATCAGTGACGTAGGCGCGCGCGCGCTGGCCACGGAGACCGTGGGCCTCGACACTCTCGAAGCGATCCACCTCGGCGACATGCCGAAAGATGGCGAGCACGGCGGCGTCAGCGATGCCGCCGTTGAGGAGCTCGCCCAATCGCCGCGACTCCCCGCGCTACGCACGATCACGCGGATCATCACCCATCACGTGTACTCGGACGGCGCGCGCGAAGGCACCGATCGCACGGAAATCAAACGCACCGACGGTCGCATCGTGCATGCGATCCTCTTCCACTTCATCTGGCCGTGACGCGTTCGGGCACGTCGAGGAACCGGGGCCTATCGCGTCGTGAATCGGTTCAGCAGAAGCGCAATCTCCGCTGTGCTGAGCCGGGTGGCTGGCATGCGGAAGTGGCCCAGTAGTGCGCAGTATGCCCAACGCGCCAGGGTCGATGCCTCCACCTTTGGCCAGCCGATCTCACGAAGCAACGTCGCCAGGTAAGCGAGCCGTATCTTGTCGACGCGCGCGACCGCGTCACCGACGGACGCATCGGTGCTCGCCCACGAACGCACGGCCTCGGCAAGACGTGCGTCCGAACTGACAGTCAGCGTGATCAGGGTGCGCAGCCTGGCCGTCGCGTCTCCGCCGGTCGTTTCTACATGCTCGATGATTTGCCGGGTGCGGCTCGCCTCCCACTCTTGGAGTAGGGCGGCCTCGTAGCCGGCCAGATCGCGAAAGTGCCAATAGAAGCTGCCCTTGGTGACTCCGAGTCGCTGGGCGATCGACATGATGCGCAGTCCACCGGCGCCTTCTGCGGCGATCCGCTCGAGCCCCGCGTCCAGCCAACGCTGTCGATTCAATCGGTCGTCCATGGCCCACCATACCTCACGGTATTGACGGCGGGGTCTTCGAGTGCCAGCATGCCCATACCTCACAGTATGGAGATTCAACGCATGTCGCTCGTCGTCGTTTGGCTGCTCTTCGCGTTGGGGGTGGCCCATGTCCTTGTTGGGCTGATAAAATTTCAAGTGCCGTTGTCAGAGGCTGCAGCTGCGGGCTTCGTGGGCAAGTTCCAGGCTCCCGAGGTTCGTCGGACGGCGTTCTGGTTCACGCTGTTCGGCGTGCCGCTCATGCTCGCCGGCCACGTCGCAGTGCGCGCTGTCGGCGCGGGTGATCTTGGCCTCGTCAAGGTCGTCGGCGTCTACGTGTTGGTCACGGCCCTCATTGGCGTCATGGCCATTCCGAGGTCACCATTCTGGATCGCGCTCGGACTGTCGCCACTGCTAGTGGCGGCAGGCTTTGGTCTGCTTCCATAGGTGTACATGTCGCAGCTATGCGGCCTGCCAGAATCTCCAGCGATCGGCGTCAAGCCAACCGGCGCCAGTTCAGGCGGCAATCGTAACTAGCTGATTTTGCGTCTTATATTTCTGGCCTTGGCTTTGCAAAGAGTCCTCGGCATGAGCGAGCCGATTCTTTCTGCCCAGGAGCTCGATGCCATTCGCCAGACTATTGGCGAGGGGCAGCGGGCCCAGCGCAACGCTCTGCCGATCATCGATGCGTCGCCGATTGCGCTCATCGCCGACGACCGCGCCGCCGAGCGCGCCCGTCCGGACGGCCTCAAGATGGCGCAGCGCTGGGCACCCACCGTGGTGCGTCGCCTGCAGCGTCTGTGTGGCGCCAAGGTGGTGGCCGAGACCGTCGAGGCCCAGATCACCGACGGTGTCACCGCCAAGCTGTCGCTGGTCGACGCCTGGACGCGCTCTGTCGTCGTCGCTGGCAAGGCTGGCCTCGGCATTCTGGCGATTACCGGTCCCATGATCGAAGGCCTGGCAGCACGCCTTCTCGGCTCCAGCAACGACGAGCCGCCCATCGCCACCACCGACCGCCCGCCGTCGCAGACCGCGCTTCGCGTCTTCTCTCCGATCGGTGAGGCGCTCGCCGTCACGTTGTGTGACGCCTGGCGCACCGAGCAAGCGCGCGAAGTGGTCCTCGGCGCCCGCGGCCTCGAGGACGAGTGGCTGCGCGAGCTCGGTGACAACGATTTGGTCGTCAAGCTGTGTGTCACGCTGACCGGTACCAACGGCGGGCGGCTGCAAATTCTGGCGCGCCCCGAGACGATGGCGCTGCCTGCGCCGCCGGTGCGCGTGGTTCTCGCCGCTGACGGGGCCATCACGCAGGTGCTTGGCCATGTGCCAGTCGACCTGCGCGTCGAGCTCGGCCGGGCGACGTTGACCATGAGCGAGCTGGCCATGCTGCAGCCGGGCACGGTCATCGCCGTCCATCAAGCACGCGATGGCCTCTTGCCGGTGCGTATCGGTGGCCTGCAGAAAGCGGTCGGTCGTGCGCTCATCGTGCGCGGTGCTCTGGCCGTCGAGATTGTCGATCCCCAAAGCGTGGAGGAGCCGGGGCAAGACCCCGAAGCCTTCCGCGTCGAAACCCAACTACGAAAGGACGCTTGAGATGAGCGCCTCAGACGACAACAACGGCAACACGCCCGATGGCGCCTCGTTCCAGACCCTGCTCGGCGATGTTCCGCTCGAGCTCACCGTCGAGCTCGGCCGGGTCACACTGAGCCTGCGCGAAGTCGCGGGACGGTTGGGGCCGGGGTCGATCATCCCACTGACCAAGCTGACCGGCGAGAAGCTCGACGTCCGCGTCAACGACCGGTTGGTGGCGCGTGGCGAAGCAGTTGCCGTCGGTGACCGCTACGGCGTCCGCATCGTGGAGATCATCAACGGTGGTCAAGGGGGCAAGAGCTCATGAACCGGATTCTTTGGTATCTGACCTCGACGTTGGCGCTGGTCAGCGTTGGCTCGGGTCTGGCGATTGGCGGCCAAGAGACCGTCGAGATCCAGGCCGGCGACGAAGTGGTCACGGTCATCGCCCGCGGCGTTCACGCGGCGGGCAGCCTCAAGGCGCGCGGCGATCGCATCGAGGTCGAGCTCGACGCCGGCGCCACGCGCACTGGGCGCGCCGATCTCGACGACGAGACCGTGAAGCGGGCCGAGCTGCTGGCGGATCCGGCGCGGCTCAGCATCGTGGTGCATCACAGCAAGCGCTCGACGGAGCTGACCGCGGCCAATTCCCGCGTCGAGATCCGCAACGGCGCGCTGGTCATTACGATGCCGCGCAATCCGCACAAGCGGCTCAGCCGCGGCATCGAGACCGACCAGGCTGCCGAGGCTGCCAAGCCGGTCAAGCCGGCGCATGTTGCCAAGGCTGAGACGAAGATTGAGGCCAAGACCGAGGCCAAGATCGAGCCCAAGGCGGAAGCGAAGCCAGAAGCCAAAATCGAGCCCAAGGCCGAGACCAAAATCGAAGCCAAGCCCGAACCGAAAATTGAAACCAAGCCCGAGCCTGCAGCGCCGGCGACTGCCGCCAAAGCCGATCCCAAGCAAGCCGTCCCCGTCGCTCACGCCTCCGCACCCGTCGCTGCGCCGGCGCCCGAGGCGGCCAAAGAGCCGATCGCTGTCCCCACTGCCGTCGCTGCCACCGCCGAGCCGATCGGCGTGCCCGATTCGGGTCGCAACCCGATCTGGATCACCCTCGGCATCCTCGGCGCGTCGGTGGTGCTGCTGTTCTGGCTGCAACGCCGCAAGCAGAAGACCGGCACCAACATTCAGGATCCGCTTCGTCTCATCGCGCAGCGCCAGCTCAACGCCAAATCCAAGATGGTCCTCGTCGAAGCCCACGGCCGCGAGATCCTCGTCGCGGTTAGCAACGGTCGTCCAGTCCTCCTCGGCAAATGGAAGGTCGAACGCCGTGAGATCGAGCACGATGACGATGACGCCGAGTCGCTCGCCGACCTCGAATCGATGCGGTCGCCGACGCCGAAACCGCGCGCGGCGCGCCGTACCACGCCGGCACCGACCGGGACCAGCCCGTCGGTGGCCGGCATCCTCAAGCTGCGTGGCCCGCAAGCGCAGGTCCGCCCGCCGGCACGCCCCAGCCTCGACGAAACCCAAGAAGACCTCGATGCTGAGTGGGCCCAGGAGCTGATGCAGGCCACCAGCAAGAGGCGGTCGTAACATGACCGGCACCGTCAGTACGCTCGGTACCGCCGGGCCCACCAGCGCCGTCCAGCTGGCGATGGTGTTGTCGCTGGTCTCGCTGGTGCCGGCGATCATCCTCACCTGCACCACGTTTCCGCGCTTCATCGTCGTCTTCTCGCTGCTCAAGACCGGCCTCGGTACGCCGGGGGCGCCGCCCAACCAGGTGCTGGTCGGCATGGCGCTGTTCATGACCTTGTTCGTCATGGCCCCCGTCGCCACCACCATCCACGAGCAAGCGCTGGCGCCTTATTTTGCCGGCAAGCTCGACGAGAAAGGCGCACTCGAGGCCGCCACGCCCGTCATTCGCAAGTTCCTCTTGAAGCGCACCCGCCAGACCGATCTGAGCCTGTTCTACGAGGTGTCCGGCGACACGCGTCCCAAGAGCGCCACCGACGTGCCGCTGCGCATCGTCATCCCGGCCTTCGTCCTGTCCGAGCTACGCACGGCGCTGCAGATGGGCCTCATCATCCTTTTGCCCTTCCTGGTCGTCGACCTGGTGGTGGCGACGGTCCTGTCGGCGCTGGGCATGGTCATGGTGCCGCCGGCCCTCGTGTCTTTGCCGGTCAAGCTCTTGGTCTTCGTCGGTGTCGACGGCTGGCACATGGTGGTCAGCTCTCTCTTGCGCGGTGTGATGTGATCAGCACGGTGGAAGTCTGGCGCTCGGCGCTTTACACGATCACGGCCGTTGCTGCGCCGTTCGTCTTGACTGCGCTGGCGGTGGGTCTCATCGCCTCGCTGTTGCAAGCGGCGACGCAGCTGCAGGAAAACGCCATCTCGTTCGTGCCGAAGCTCATCGCCGTCGGCTTCATCCTGGTCGTCGGTGGGCCTTGGCTGCTCGGGCAGCTGGAGCGCTTCACGAAGGACACCGCGGAAGTCATGGTGCGGATCGGCCAGGACGGCGCGAAGTGAACATCACCTCCGTCGAGGTGGCGACGTTTCTGTGCGCCTTTGCGCGCATCACGTCGTTCTTCTCGACGATGCCGTTCATCGGTGACAAAGGCGTGCCGCCCAAGTTCCGCGTCGCGGCGGCAGCGCTCTTGGCCATGGCTGTCACGCCGGGCCGTACGCCGGTGGAGCTGTCGTCGCTGTATCTGAAGATCCCGCTCGAGCTGATGCTCGGCGTCGGGGCCGGCTTCGCCATTCGCCTGGCCATCTCCGGCGCCGAGGCAGGCGGCCAGTTGATGGGCCTGCAGCTCCAGCTTGGGTTTGCCGGCACCTTCGACCCGATGCTGAGGGAAGAAGCCTTGCCGACGCGACGCATTGCTTTTGCGCTCGCCGGCGTGGCCTTTTTGTCGACGGGCGGCCTCGAGGCGGCGCTGCGCGTGGTGTTGCGGCCGTTGCACTGGACCCCGTCGCTGGCGACGCTGCCGGCGCTCATCGACGCCTCGGGAGGCGTCATGATCGAAGGCATCCGCATGGTGGCGCCGCTGTTGTGCGCGGCCGTCATCGGCAACCTGGCCATGGCTCTTGCCTCACGTGCCGCACCGGCGCTGAATGTGTTTTCGATGACGCTGGCGGGCCTCCTCACCATCGGGGCCATCATCCTCATCGCCACCGCGCCCGCCTTTGCTGGCGAGCTCAGCGACGTGGCACGCCGGGCAGCCGCTTCGCCGCTGGCGCTCTTCTTGCGGTGACGGTGACTCCGTGAGTCAGGACGCGGGCGAGAGGACACTCAAACCGACGCAGAAACGCGTCGACGAATTCCGCAAACGCGGCGAAGTCGCCCTCTCCAAAGATCTGGCGGCTGGTGGCGCGCTCCTCGGCGGGCTCATCGTCGGTCTCGCCACGCTCACCCGGACCCACAGTCATCTGACCGAGCTGTGGCGCGCTTGCCTCGGCGGTCTCGACGGAGATCCGCGGCTGGCGTTGCAGCGTGCCTGTCTGGCCTTTGCCGGCGCGACCCTGCCCGTCGGCATCGGCGCCGTGCTCGGCTGGGTGGTGGCGGCCGGGGTGCAGATCGGCTGGCCGCCGTCGCTGCAAGCGCCCAAGGTCGACTTCACCCGCATCTTTTCGCTCAAGCCCTTTACCAATCTGTTGTCGCCCAAAGAAGGCACGATGCGGACGCTCAAGGCGCTGGCCAAGGTGGCCTTCGTCGGCGGCGCCGGCGCCATGTTGCTGGTCGAGGCCCATCACCAGTTCATGAGCTCACCGACGCTGGGCGCGCCCGAGCTGGGCTCGAGGCTGGCCACGCTCATCAAGCGCCTGGTGCTGATGTCCGGTGGCGCTCTCGTGGGCCTGGCGCTCTTCGACTACCTCATGCAGCGCCGTTCGATCGGCAACAAGATGAAAATGACGCGCGAGGAGTACAAGCGCGAGTTCCGCGAGTCCGAGGGCGATCCGCAGATTCGCCGTCGCCGCCGTCAGCGCATGCGCGAGCTCGCCCGGCGCCGGCTGACGTCGACGGTCAAGACCGCAGACGTGGTCCTGGTCAACCCCACCGAGTACGCCGTCGCGCTCCGCTATGTGTCCGGCGAGGACCGCGCCCCGCGCGTGGTCGCCAAAGGCCGCGGCGCCGTCGCTGAGCGCATCCGTGAGCTGGCGCGTCAGGCCGGCATCCCCATCGTGGCCGAGCCGCCGCTGACCCGCCTCATCCACAAGACGGTCAAGGAAGGCGCCGAGATCCCCAGCGCTCTCTTCCATGCCGTCGCCGAAGTCCTCGCCTACGTCTACAAGCTGCGCAACCGTAGCCGCTGACTAGCTCTCAAGCCGCCAGAACTTCCCTCACTCGCCGTCAACCCCGCCGCCTCCGACCTGAACCTACATTTACAACTCGCTGATTTGATTGAAATAACGACTGGCCCGCTGGTTGCAATGTCTCCTTCCCATGAGCCAGACGACGAACACCGCCAAGGAAGTCGAGATTCGAAAAAGCTCCTTCCACCAGCTCTCGGCCCTCTCGTTTGCCGTGCGCGCCAGCAATGACGACACCCGCGCCGAGATCACGACCTACGCCTCCATCGACGCCGCGCTGACCAGCTTGGCCGGTGTGAGCACGGGCGCCGATGTCCGCGCCTGCAAGTGCGAGTCGAGCCTGTGCTGCTGGACCGCTTCCTCGCATTGCTCGGTTGGGCGCTCGGTCGGGGGGGCTCGTGGTCGACGCAGCTAACCCGGAAGCTGGCGGCAGCAGTCTCGGCGGTCTCGCCGGGGCGGTTGGTCTCGTCGGCATCCTGGCCTTGACGGTGGTGCCGCTTCCCGCGGTGCTGCTGGACCTGCTCCTCGCAGTCAGCCTCTGCATGTCGGTGGTGGTCTTTCTGGTCGCCATCTATGTCCGTAAGCCGCTCGAGTTCTCCTCGTTCCCGTCGCTGCTCTTGCTCATGACCCTCTTCCGCCTGGCGCTCAACGTCGCCTCGACCCGCCGCATCCTCTTGCACGGCGGCGAAGGCACGGACGCCGCTGGTGGCCTGATTCGCGCGTTCGGCGAATTTGCCGTCGGTGGCAACTTCGTCGTCGGTGCGGTCGTCTTCATGATCCTCGTCATCGTCAACTTCATCGTCATCACCAAGGGCGCCGAGCGCATCTCCGAAGTCGCCGCCCGCTTCACCCTCGACTCGATGCCCGGTAAGCAAATGGCCATCGACGCCGACCTCGGCGCCGGCCTCATCAACGAGCGCGATGCCCGCGTGCGTCGCAAAGGTGTCGAAGAGGAAGCCGAGTTTCACGGCTCCATGGACGGCGCGTCGAAGTTCGTCCGCGGCGATGCAGTCGCGGGCCTCCTCATCGTCGGCATCAACATCCTCGGCGGCATGATCGTCGGCGTCGCGCAGCAGAACATGTCCTTCGGCGACGCCGCCAAGACCTTCACCACCTTGTCCATCGGCGACGGCCTGGTCGCACAGATTCCTGCTTTGTTGGTCTCCACCGGCGCTGCCCTGCTGACCACCCGCAACTCGGGCGGGCAGAGCCTGGGTGGCGCGTTCGGCTCGCAGCTGCTGTCGAAGTCGCAGCCGACTGCCGTCGCTGCCGGCATCCTGGGCCTCCTCGCGCTGGTCCCGGGCATGCCGCACCTCACCTTCATGGCGCTGGCCGGTGGCGCAGCGATGTTGTCGCGTCGCGCCGGCAAGCCCGCTGCCGCCGCCGCGACCGACAAGCCCACCCAGCCGCGCACCAATGACCCGGCTGCACAGAAAGCCGAAATCGAGAGCGTCCTGCCGGTCGAGCTCTTGACCCTCGAAGTCGGCCTCGACCTCTTGCCGCTCGTCGACGCCAGCCGCAACGGCGAGCTGCTCGGCCGCATCGCTTCGATGCGCAAGCAGCTGGCGCTCGAGCTTGGCCTCATCATCCCCGCCGTCCACGTCCGCGATGACCTTCGCCTCCGCCCGGGCTCGTACCGGGTGCTGGTGTCGGGCGTCAAAGCCGCGCAGGGCGAGATTCGCGCCAGCCGCGTGCTCGCCATCGACCCGTCGGGCCAGGCCACCAAGGATCTCGCTGGCGAATCGGTCCGCGAGCCGACGTTTGGCCTCCCCGGCAAGTGGGTCAGCATCTCCGAGCGCGGTCGCGCCGAGGCTGCTGGCTGCACGGTGGTCGATCCGTCGGCCGTCGTCGCCACCCACCTGACCGAGATCGTCCGCCGTCATGCTTCCGAGCTGCTCGGCCGCAAAGAGGCCCAGGAGCTGCTCGACCTCGCCGGCAAGCAGAACTCCAAAGTCGTCGAGGAGCTGGTGCCGCACCTCATGTCACTCGGCGACGTCATCAAGGTCCTCCGGAACTTGCTCTCCGAGGGCATCTCCATCCGCGATCTGCGCAGCATCCTGGAAGCACTCGCCGATCACGCCGCCACCGTCAAGGACCCGTCCGAGCTGACCGAGCTGGTTCGCCAGCGGATGGCTCGCCAGATCTGCGCCCGTTACCTCGATGCCTCGGGCGAGCTCCGCGCCCATGTCCTCGACCCGCGCGCCGAAGATGCCTTCCGCGGTGGCCGTGGCGACGCCGCCACCCTCGGTCGCATCACCACCGCGATCGAAGACGCCGCCCGCAAAGCGGCCGAGCGCGACGAAGAGCCGCTCCTGGTCGTCGCGCCTGACGTGCGTCGTGCGGTTGCTCAAGTGGCTCAACGCTATGCGCCTGGTCTTCGCGTCCTCAGCTATCGCGAGCTCGACCCAGGCGTTCCGTTCGTGACTCGTGGGGTGGTGTCGGCGGTGGGGAACCCAGTTGGCGCCAAGGAGGCGTTGTCATGAAAATCCGTAAATTCCAGGCCAAAGACATGGCCGAGGCATTGAGCCAGGTCAAACGCGAGCTCGGTCCAGACGCGATGATCGTCGGCACTCGCCCGGTCAAGCGCGGTCTTTTGCAGAGCGGCATCGAAGTCACCGCCGCCGTCGACGTTGACGACCCGGAGCCCACGGTGGCCGCCCCTCCTGCCGGCCCGCGTGGTCTGTCGGAGTCGGACTTCGAGCGCTTGATGGCGCCGATGCGCGCCGAGCTCCGGTCCTTGCGCAGCCTGATTCGCCCGCTGCTCGAGAAGAAGCCGCAGCCGGAGACGGTTCCCGAGCCAGTCCGCGCCGAGCTGGGCGCCGTGCATCGCGCGCTCAGCGAAATGCGCGCCAAGATCCCCGCCGAGACCGAGTCTCCCTACAAAGGCGCGCGTCTGGCCGCTCCGTCGGAGCGCCGCGTGGTGGCCATGGTCGGTCCCACCGGCGTCGGCAAGACCACCACCATCGCCAAGCTCGCCGCCCGCGCCGCGCTCATCGACAAC
>Ga0123338_10006056_pt1 | contig 10227 bp, 11 predicted proteins | sample grotaG_FD_89793 | JGI IMG/M metagenome (GOLD analysis project Ga0123338, IMG submission 89793) | Glacier valley bacterial and archeal communities from Borup Fiord, Nunavut, Canada, to study Microbial Dark Matter (Phase II) -... | ecosystem: Environmental > Aquatic > Freshwater > Ice > Glacier ...
ATCCTAAGATGCATTTTTTCAAAATAGATACCTGAAAACATGGTCAGCGTATCGGAAAATCAGCTTTTATGCTTTGTATAATTACCTGAAATAACAATTATCACCTCGTTTAAGACCACCGCCTTTTTTATTCCGTGCGAAAAAACATATTAAATGACTGTGCCGCTGTACAAGTCCGCAACTGGGAAAATCAAGTCGTAATCATTCCAGTTCACGTTGCCGTCAATCAACTCAAATTGCTGAAAACGGAGTGGGTCTAGGTAAGCCTGAATATCGGGATGATGCGAGCGTCGCAGAAAAGGCTCGAAATTAACCACTCGCCGCTCGCCAGTGGTGAAGGTTAGTGTCAGGGCATAGGGACCGGTTAAATTGACCGACGTGATAGTCAGTAATTCGGCAGTCGTGTTTTCGAGGTTGATTTCCAGCGCTTTCATGGTAACTGACGCGTAATTAATTCGGATGTTAAACGGCGATGATACACGAAATAATCAACCCATTTTTGCACAATCTCAGCCGAATAAGTCGATACTAATTTCTCGAAGTTCTGTAAATCTTTACCCGTCAAGGGAGAGCGGCCTTTCACATCTCGGATTCGTATTTCAATCAGCTCCCCGGCTTGCAGAATAAACTCCGCTTTGCTTTCCCGACCATCCCGCTGTCCATGCACGTGAACCGGCTCGTGCTCATTGGAATAAAAGAAAATAACCAGGCCGAGGTATTCATAAAGCTTGGGCATATCTCAAAGTTAAGCCGGCGCGGTTATCTCTACTTGCCCACCACCGGCAGCACCGCCACGCTCTCGTGCCCGGCGGCGCTCACGCTCACCACGCCGAAGATGTAGTTGTCCTTGCTCAGCGGCAAGTCGGCCGTGAGGCTCGATACCTGGAAGCGCTGCTGCCACTGGGGGGCGCTCGTTTCGCGGGCCAGCACCAGGTAGCCGGCGGGGGCGGGGCCGCCCAGCGGGGCCAGCCACCGGAGCTGGGTGCGGTTGGTCAGCTCGGCGGTGAGCACCTCGACCTGGCGCGGGGCGGCCGGGGCCAGGGCCAGGCTGGCGAGCGTGGCCAGGTTTACTTGCGCCGTGCGGGCCAGGTAGCGGTAGTCCACGAATTCGGGCCGGTCGCCGAATACCGTCCCGTTCTCGGTGCGCAGGTCCTGGTGCTGGTGGCGAAAGTCCTCGTTCATCTCCGTGAAGCGCACGGCCGCGTAGCCCTGCTGGTTGAAGGGCGTGTGGTCGCCGCCGCGCAGGAAGCGGTCGGGCCGGTACTCCAGCACCACCTGGTAGCCGCCGGCGCTGGCGTAGCGCTGGGCCGTGGCGACGGCGTAGCGGGCGAGCTGACGGCTGGGTGCGTCGTTCTCACTGCTCAAAACCCGGCGCTGGCGGGCCTGCTCGGGGGTTTCGGTGGCCGGCACGCCCTCGCTGAACACGCGCAAATGCAGCGAGTCGCGCCGGTCGGGGTCGTGGCCGTGCGAGTTGCCCACGATGTCGTTGTTGAGCATCGCCACCAGGTTCCAGCCCTCTTTTTTAGCCCGCGCGGCCAGGTGGGCCGAGCCGTACAAACCCTGCTCCTCGCCCTGCACGGCCACGAGCTTGATGGTGCAGGGAAACTTCTGGCCGGCCAGCAGCCGCGCCACTTCCAGCACAGCCGCCACGCCCGACGCGTCGTCGTTGGCCCCCGGCGCGTCGGCCGTGGCGTTCATCACGTCGGTCACCCGCGAGTCGAGGTGGCCGCTCATCAGCAGCACCCGCGTGTCGGTGGGGTCGGTGCCGGGTAGCGTGGCCAGCACGTTGGCCATGAGCACCTTCTGGCTGATACGCCGCCCGTCGGGCCGCACCGTGAACGTGTCCATTTCCACCGTCAGCCGCCCGCCGCCGGTCTTGCTATACTTCTGAAATTCGCTCATCACCCAAAGCCGGGCCGCGCCGATACCGCGGGTTTTGCTCTGGGTGTCGCTCAGCGTGTGGCGGGTGCCGTAGCTGACCATCTTGCGGATGTCGGCTTCGAGGTTTTTAGCCGAAACCTGGCTTACTAACCGCACAATGGTCGGGTCGGGCGCGGGCAGGTCGGCGGTGGGGGCGGGGGCCGGGCCGGGCGTTTGGGCGAGGACGGCCAGCGGCAGCAGGGCGGGCAGGAGCGAGGCGAGGTATTTCATACGGCCCGCAAGAAACGACAAACGCGCTTAACCCCGAAAGTTAGCGCCGGCCCGGCCGCGCGCTACGCCCCGAACTGCCGTAAATGATGGTCTAAATGTTTCCAGGTTACCTCGCCGAATTCCTGCCGCGAGAGGTGCCCGAACAGCGGGTGTTCTACCCCGTCGCCCAAATTGTTGACTGGCGCGAGCAGCTCAAGCAAGGCTGCGCGGTCGCCCTCGAAGGTGGTCAGCGCGCTCAGGCCCGCGTTGGCATCCATTTCCTTCAGCGTCCGCATACCGGGTTTGAACTCCTGGTGGCGGGTGACGATGAGCCACTTGGCGAGCGGCTTGATGAAGCCCGGCAGGCGCACCGACGTAACGGCTTTCTCGCCCCGGCTGATGCGGAGCTGGTCGGCGCAATGCACCAGCATCTGCTGGGCCGACATCGTGCCCCAGCGGCGCGGCGCGTCGGGAGTCAGCGCCCGCAGGCGCGCGGCCAGGGCTTGATAGTCGTTGGGGTCGAGAAAGTTAGCAGTCATAATACCATCGGTCGGGGGCAGAGTCGATACGTTCTGTTTCTGGGCGTTCGGGGTTGGGTAATGGGGGTCGTTGTCATGCAGCGCGCAGCGAAGCAGCTCGCGTGGCGCAGTAATCTTCAGCATTAGCACGGAAGCTGACGTTTGATTTTACTGCGCCACGCGAGCTGCTTCGCTGCGCGCTGCATGACAACGACCCCCAAATACCCAAGCACTACCCCGCCACCATAGCCAGCGCGGCCGTCACCTGGGCATCGAGCAGGCGCGTGACGAGGTCGGCTTCTTCCTCGCGCGAGATGCCGTACTGCCGGGCGGCGGCCGTGTCGGGCGAGTCTTCGTAGCCGGCGAGCGCGGCCAGCGTGTCGAGGCGGACGAGCGAGTGGTCGAGCTGGTCGTAGAGCTGCCGCCACACCGCGCCGGCCTGCTCGGGTTGGCGGTGCAGGGCCAGGCGCAGGTCGAGCAGCTTCATCACCACGCCGGCCAGGTCTTGCAGACGGGCCTGCTCGGGCGCGCCGAGCTGGCGCGGCTCGCGCCCAATCACGCACAAGGCCCCGATGGCGTAGCCGGCGGCGTTGCGCAGGGGCGACGCGGCGTAGAAGCGCATGTCGAGCGCCTCGGCCACGTCGGGCCGGGTCAGGCGGCACGGCTCGCGGCGCAGGTCCTCGAACACGATGGGCGCGTCCTGCAAAATGGCCACCGAGCAGATGCTCTGGTCGCGGTCCACGCGGCCCGAACCACCGCCGTCGGGCAGCCCAAAATTGGCCTTGAACCAGACGCTGCCTTCCTCCACGAGCGAGACCAGGGCGATGGGCACGTCGAAGAGCTTGGCCGTGAGGCGCACCACCTCGTCAAACACCGCGTCGGGGGCCGGCCCCAGCACCAGGTACGGGGCCAGCGCCTGCAGCCGCTCGGCATCATTGGTCGGAATGAGCGAGTCGGGTAAAGAAGAATTCATGAAGGAACGACGGCTGGAAATGCTCGAAAGGATGCAAGTTATGGCCACCATCTACACCCGCGAACCCGGTTCGCCCGCCGCCGTTTGGCCTAAACGCTACCCCATCGTGTGGTAAACCGCCTGAACGTCTTCGTCTTCTTCGAGCTTGTCAATCAGCTTTTCGACTTCCTCGATTTGGTCGTCATTCAGGCTCACCGTCGTGTTGGGCACTCGCTGCAAAGTCGCGCTGAGCACGTTCGCGCCCTTGGCGGCCAGCGCCTGCTGCATCTGCCCGAAATCGGTGAACGCGGTTTCGACCACGATGTAGTCGGTCGAGTGGCCGTGCTCGTCTTCTTCGCTGGTTTCATAGACATCCTCGGCCCCGACATCAATCAGCTCCAGCTCCAGCTCGTCGCGGTCCAGTCCTTCGGCGGCGAGCTTGAAGACTCCCTTGCGGGTGAAGGTGTAGTCGGAGGAGCCGGCCGTGCCGAGCGCGCCCGCGTTGCGGTTGAAGTAGAGGCGCACGTTCGATACCGTGCGGGTGGGGTTGTCGGTGGCCGTCTCGACCACGATGGCCACCCCGTGCGGGCCGTAGCCCTCGTACACCACTTCCTGGTAATCCTTCTCGTCCTTGCCGGTGGCCCGCTTGATGGCGGCTTCCGCCCGGTCTTTGGGCATGTTCACGCCCTTGCCGTTTTGCATGGCCGTGCGCAGGCGGGCGTTGGTGTCGGGGTTGGGGCCGCCTTCCTTGACGGCCATCACGATTTCCTTGCCGATGCGGGTAAAATCCTTCGACATCCGGTCCCAGCGCTTCATTTTGCGGCCTTTCCGAAATTCAAACGCGCGTCCCATTTAAGTCAATTAAAAATGAAGAATTAAAAATGAAGAATTGAGCGGCGCGCGGGCGGCCCAAACGGGGCGCAAGTTAGCGCGGGCGGGCGGCGGGCTGCCGGACGGCGTGGGGGCGGGCGGTGCGCTTAGCCTGGTTGGCGGCCGGCTTGGCCGTGGGCCTGGTAGTGGGCTTGGTAACGGGCGCGACAACGAGCTGGGCGAGGCTGTCGGGCGCGGCGCTCAGCTCGTAGATGCCCGCGTTGCCGGGCGGGTAGCCGGCGATGGTGACCTGCAAGCGCCGGGTTGCGGGCTGAAACTGAAACTGCCCGCGCTGGGTGTCGGCCCCGTTCTTGTCCGCGAAGCGGAAGAAAATGCTGTCGCCGAGCGTCGTGAATTGCCCTTGCTGGTCGAAGGCGCGGGGCGGGCCGTCGCCGATGGGCAGGCGCAGGCGCTTATCGTAGCTCCCGTCGGGGCGCAGGGTCAGCGTGCCGCCCGCGCCGGGAATTTGGGTGGGTGGCTCGCCGCTGTCGGGGTTCACCACGGTGTAGCGCTGGTAGCGGTAGGTGGCGTAAAACGTCGGTGGGGGCGAAGCGGCGGGGGCTGGTTGGGCCGCTCCTGGTCGGGCTACCGCGCTGCCCACGAGCGTCGCGGCCAGCGGCAGCAGCTGCCGCCAGTGCCGCGGGGCCGGGTTGGTTTTTGTTGAACAGGACTTGTTTAACGATGCTGGGACGACATTTCGCGAAACAACCCGCGCGATGTCTGGCATAAGTCCTGTCGAAATCATAGTTCCATAAAAAATACCGCTCGCAAAAATACCCGCCCCTGCCGGTTACCTCGCAACCCCGGCCGCTGGGCGGCGGTTGTAGCCGCGTTTCCGTACGGCTGTTTTCCTGATGACTGTTCCCGTTTCTTCCGCCCCTTCGCCCGTGCTCAGCCCCGACCGGCTGGCCACGGCGTACTCCTACGCCGCCTACCGCCAGCTCATCGACGAGCTGCTGATACAGGGCCGTACCACCGGCCCGGTGCAAACCCCGGAGCTGACCGAGTACACCCACCTGAACGTGCAGCGCATGCAGCGGCTCGACAAAACCACCCGCGTGTTGCCCGAGCTGGCCGCTGCCGCCGCCGGTTTGCCCGAGGCATATATCTGGCTGACGCTCACTGAGGGTTGGTGCGGCGACGCGGCCCAGCTCGTGCCCGTGTTCGAGGCCGTGGCCCAGGCCAGCCAGGGCCGCCTGCGCACGGCCTACCTGCTGCGCGACGAGCATCCCGACCTGATGGACCGCTACCTCACCGGCACGAGCCGCGCCATTCCGCGCCTGCTCATGCTGCGGGCCGATACGCTGGTGGAAGTCGCGCAGTGGGGTCCGCGCCCCGCCCCCGCCCAGGCGCTGCTGCTGAAGCTGATAGCCGAAGGCGTATCGCACGACGACTACGCCCGCGAGGTCCACGGCTGGTACGCCCACGACCACACCCAGACCACCCAGCAGGAGCTGCTGGCGCTGCTGCGGCAAGTGGCGCGAGCTTCAGCTCGCAGTTCGGTCTAGGGTAAGCCTGAGTTGCTGCCGGCTTTTCGCCGGCTGTCCACTCGGGCGTTGTTGAGTTACCATCGCCAAGCTGAATAACGCCCGAGCGGACAGCCCGCGGCCTACGAATACTTGTTCAACGACGCTCAAACCGCTCTTGCCTGGGAAAGCCGAAGCTTACCCTACGACTGCGAGCTGAAGCTCGCGCCACTTGCTTATGAATCTATCCTCCAATACTATCCTGCTTACGGGCGGGGCGACCGGTATCGGCTTGGCGCTGGCCGAGCGCTTCGTAGCGGCCGGCAGCACGGTGCTCATCTGCGGGCGGCGCGCCGAGCGTTTGCGCGAAGCGCGGCAGCGGGTGCCGGGCCTGCACACCTACGTCTGCGACCTGGCCTCGGCCGCCGCTCGCGCCGAGCTGGCGCGGCAGGTCGTAGCCGATTTTCCGGGTCTGAACGTGCTGCTCAACAACGCCGGCATTCAAAACCGCTTCGCCCTGGCCGAGCTGCCGGCCGACCTCGCCGCCTGGGAGCGGCAGCGGGAGGAAATCGCCATCAACCTCGAAGCGCCCATGCACCTGGCCGCGCTGCTCATTCCGCACCTGCGCCAGCAGCGCGAGCCGGTCATCATCAACGTGTCGTCGGGGCTGGCTTTTTCGCCGATGGCCGCCGCGCCGCTCTACAGCGCCACCAAGGCGGGGCTGCACTCGTTCACGCTCTCGCTACGGCATCAGCTGCGCGAAACCGGCATCCGGGTGCTCGAAATCGTGCCGCCCGGCGTCAATACTGACCTCGGTGGGCCGGGTCTGCACGACTGGGCCGTGCCGGTGGCCGAGTTTGCCGATGCCGTGCTGCTCCGCCTGGCCGCCGGCGAAGAAGAAGTCGGCTACGGCACGTCCGAAGTCGGCCGCCTGGCCTCGCGCGCCGAGCTGGATGCCAAGTTCCGGCAGTTCAATACCTGACCTTGCGGGGCACGCGGCCTTTGCCGCCCGTGCGCGCGCCCCGCGTCTGCCTTGCTGCGGCCACGCGCCGAAACAAAGGCGTAGTTTAAGACCAGGTAGGTGCTGGTTTTTTAACCAGGTCTAAACGCGGCCTCGTCGGCGGGCACCAAGCGGCCAGAGCGTCGGGCCAGGTCAGAAGTGCTTGGGGGTATCAATGAAAACCACTCCGCCGGGCACCCGCGAGCGGGTTCGTGGTCCGCGTCGCGCTTAGTCCGGGGCGGGGCCAGTGGCGGCCGACTGCCGGGCCAGCTCCTTCGCCCGAGCCGAGTAGATGCCCACGCGGCCCGCGCTCAGGTAAGCCACCCCGCAGGCCAGGGCCAGGTGAACGCCCGCTGCCGGCCCAAACAACTCCATCCCCAGTACGACGCAAGCCAGCGGCGTGCGGGCTGCCCCCGCGAACACGCATACCAGCCCCATGCCCGCCAGCAGGCTCACCGGCAGCGGCAGCACTCCGGCCAGCGCCGAGCCGAGCGTAGCCCCGATAAAAAAGAGCGGCGTGACCTCACCGCCCCGAAAGCCGCTGCCCAGTGTGAGGGCCGTCAGCCCCAGCTTGAGGGCGAAATCCTGCCCGCCGAGCGGTTGCCGAAACGCTTCCAGAATGACGGGAATCCCCAGCCCGGCGTAGCGCATCGTGCCCAGGCCCCACATGGCCGCCGCCACCAGCGCCCCGCCCAGCACCGGCCGTAGCGGCGCACACGGCACCCGCTCGAACGCGTGCTGCACGTAGTGGCTGAGCCGCACGAAGGCCCGCGCCGCCAGCCCAAACGCCGCCCCGGCCAGCAGCGCCGCCCCCAGCCCGGCGACCGAAAACGGCCCCGCCGCCAGCGCCGGGTAAGGCGTGTGGTGGATGCCCCAGGCGCGGGTAACCTGGTCGGCGAACACGGCCGCCGCCAGGCTCAGCACCCCGGCTGGCCAGCGCGTGGCGAACCCTTCGCGCGTTGGCCGCAGCACTTCCAACCCGAACACGGCCCCCGCCAGCGGCGTGCCGAACACGGACGCGAACCCCGCGCTCAGGCCCGCGATGAGCAGTAGCCGTCGGCCCCGCGCTACGGCGGTCGCATTGGTCGCCGTCGTGTCGGCGGTTAAGCTCTTCGGGTTGTCTGGGTCGGCTGGGCCAGTCCCGTCAGTCGGGGTAGTCGCATCGGTCAACCCGGCCGGCTGGCCCGGCAGCCAGCGGCTGAGCTGGTCGGCCAGCGCGCCGCCCATTTGCACGGCCGTGCCCTCGCGGCCCGCCGAGCCGCCGAGCAGGTGCGTGAGCAAGGTGCCGCCCAACACCAGCGGCACGAGTCGCAGCGGCACCGTTTCGCGCGGGTCGTGAATTTCTTCCAGAATCAGATTCGTGCCCCGCCCCGCCCGCCCGCCGAAGCGGTAATATGCCCAGCCCACGAGCAGCCCGCCCAGCGGCAGCCCGGCCAGCGCCCAGGGATGCGCTTCGCGCCAGCCAGTCACCCAGTCGAGGCTAACTAAAAACCCCGCCGAAGCCGTGCCGGCCAGCGCCGCCACGGCGACCGTCAGCAGTAGCCAGCGCAGAAAAAAGAGAAGCTTTGGGCGCACGGCGCGAAGGTCGGCGTAGTGCGGGTTTCCGGCCCGCCGCCAGGGGTCAGACCGGCCACCTTCGCCAACACTATTTCCGCTTATGCTTGCCGCATGAACGAGCTGCTGCCGAGCCTGCTGGCTGATGTCAAGGCCCTGATTGACGGTGCCCGCCAGCGGGTAGCCGTCGCCGTTAATGCGGAACTGACCATGCTCTACTGGCAAATTGGGTCGTACATCAACGCCAACTTGCTGCAAAATGCACGCGCCGACTACGGCCGGCAAACGGTGCGCCTGCTGGCTCAGCAGCTCACCCAGGAGTACGGCGGGGGCTGGGCTGAAAAAAGTTTGCGGCGCATGATGCAGTTCGCGGAGGTTTTTTCGGACCAGCTCAATTGTCGCGACACTGTCGCGACAATTGAGCTGGTCGCAATTCGTACTGCTGATACCCATCGAGGACTCGCTCAAACGGGCATTTTACGTTGAGATGTGCCGCCTCGACTATTGGAGCGTCCGCACCCTGCGCCAGCACCTCGACACCATGCTCTACGAGCGCACCGCCGTGAGCCGCAAGTCAGCGGCTGAAATCGGCCAGGACCTGGCCGCCTTGCGCGACACCGGGCAGCTCAGCCCCGACCTGGTTTTCCGCGACACCTACGTGCTCGACTTCCTGGGCCTGCCCCGCCCCCACGGCGAAGCCACTCTGGAGCAAGCCATCGTGGGGCAGTTGCAGGAGTTCATCCTGGAAATGGGGGAGGGCTTCTCATTCATCGCCCGCCAAAAGCGCATTTCGGTGGATGACACCGACTACTACCTCGACCTGCTCTTCTACCACCGCCGACTCCGGCGGCTGGTGGCCATCGACCTGAAAATTGGCAAATTCAAACCCGCCTACAAGGGACCGCTACGAGCGCCAGCCGGGCGAGGAGCCGCCCATCGGCCTGCTGCTGTGCAGCGAAGGCAACACCGAGCACATCGAGCTGCTGCTGCTCGACCAGCCCCCCGGCGACATCCGCGTGGCCCAGTACCTGACCGAGCTGCACCAAAGCCTGGTTCGAGCAAAAGCTGCACCGGGCCATCGAAATGGCGCGGGCGCGGGTGGGTGCCTAATTATTTGCGCCGCAACTCAGCCGGGCAGCCGGGCCGGTAACGCTTGCCATCTTTGGCAAAAGACCACACGTTGGAAACTTCGCGCAGGGTCAGGTGCAGTTGGCCGGCGCGCACCTGGCGGCGCAGGCGGCGGTTGGCCTGACGCTTGTCCTGCTTCTCCGACGTGGCCGTAGTGAAGCCGAAAACCGGGGTTTTGAGGTGGCTGCGCGACATGGGTTGGGTTTGTTTGAAGGGTGGCGGTGAGCTGTCGGCAAATTACGCCGCTTCCCCCTCACTCGACACACGGCAGTTCGTGGGTCAGCCCCCGTGCAGTGCCCGCCCCTCTCAGCTGGAGCCTATGACTATCGCTTCTTCTGCCCGTGAGGTTTCGCGACTGCCCTTACTTGCACCTCCCCCAGCTCCTTCGCCACCAGCAGGCGCTGCCGCTGCAACACCTCGCGCAGCCCGTGCAGGGTCGGAAACTCCTCGCGCAGGGCCTGGGCCAGGCGGCGCACGGGGTCGGTGAGGCGCGGGGTGGCCATCTGGGCGCTGGTCAGCCACATGGCGACGCGCTCGTAGAGGGCCGCGCCGCGCTTGGCCCCGGCCCGGCCGGCGAGGTAGGCGGGCAGGCGGGTTTCCATTTCCAGC
>Ga0123338_10006059_pt1 | contig 10219 bp, 6 predicted proteins | sample grotaG_FD_89793 | JGI IMG/M metagenome (GOLD analysis project Ga0123338, IMG submission 89793) | Glacier valley bacterial and archeal communities from Borup Fiord, Nunavut, Canada, to study Microbial Dark Matter (Phase II) -... | ecosystem: Environmental > Aquatic > Freshwater > Ice > Glacier ...
AATGTCAATAATCTTAGAGCATCATCATTCGTGCTAAGATGGTGGCACGTTATGCTGGAACGTGCCTCTTACTCTACCTATAGTAGTACGTTGTACCTGTAGGCTGTTTCTCTTCCTACAATTTTGTAGGAAGAGAAACAGCCTACAAAAAATTGTGAAGCTGCTGCTCTCATGTGCTTAACGTTTCTTGCACACGCTCCTTTTTTGTGAAGGGAAGTACCTCTATTTTTGGGTGCTTGGCTGTCTCTGTGCCATCAATCATCTGCTCTGCCTGTGGTGGCAGGAACAATAGTACGTACATCGCTGCAAAGATCGGCAGGTGTCCAAGCAGTTCTGCGGGTGGCAGGAAGGGTAGGGCGAGGTTGAAGGGCACAAACATGCCAAAGATCACTAGTTTGGGCAAGATGCCGCTCATGAGTGCCAGGCCAATCGTCAGCTCAACAATCCCAGCGGCGAAAATGTAGTGATCATTGGTGAACCATGTAAGCCCAAGCAGTTGTGCTACATTGAATGTGGGATGTGTCTTCAAAAATGCCTGGGCGAGTGCGGGGTCGAGCAGTTTTTCCGTGAAGGCCACCCACGCCAACGAAAAGCCCACGCCCAGGCGAAGGAACAGAGGCGCTAGTCGCCAGTAGCGCGCAAAGTAGGCCAACGGTTCCTGATGTGGCCCAGGCCGCACCAGGCCACGCCCGACTATGAGTAGGTAGAGCGCGATTCCGATATAGAGTGTTTGTTCCAGCACGACCCAAGCTGGATAGAGGAAGAACGCGAAAAGGAAGAGCGCAATCAACGCGAGTGCGCCCACACGAGTGAGGAGCCCACTAATGAAGCTAAAGGCAACGAACACCTCAATACCGGCAAGTATGAAGCCGAGTATACCTGTTCCAGCCGTGAGGTTAGGCGCGAAAACGGCTAAATTAACGGCGACAGCGATCAGACTAATCGCGGTCTGCACCGCGAGAATGACTTGATTGGAGCGGTCATAATACCTGAGAAACCCCACATATGGGAAGCGATTATCGCCGCCAACTAGCACTCGTATTCCGGCCAAAAGTCCAACCGCCCCACAAGCCAGGGCGATGGCGAAGAGAACCGACGGGGTGAGCAACAACCCAAATTGGGGTGGGTAACGTTGCCAATCAGAAACAAACCAGCGTTCGTGCGCCCAAGCAACCGTCGGAGCGATCAGGGCGATCACGAGAAACAAACCAGCGCGTAAAAGCAGTCGATAAAGAGATGGCATAACAAGCCCTTTCTGTTTTCTCACACGGGAGGATGTCCCGCATTCCCCTTATGTTCCCCATGTGTTGGCGTGACACGTTCAAGCGTCAAGTGCGCGGGAACTGTTTGGGTTGTAATGGGTAAGGTGATGAGCAACACGCCATTGCCATAGGAAATGTTCGCATGTGCCCCATTGACCGCGACAGGTAGGTCGAATTCGCGGTGGTATGGGCCAATGCTCCACTCGTCGTACAGGAGCTCTTTTACTTCTTTGAGTTGGCCGCGTGCGTCTCCGTGCAAGATGAGACGCGAGTCGCTTGTAACTTCAACCGTGATGTTTTCAGGCTCCAATCCCGCCATTGGGGTGGCGACCATCAGACGTTCGTTTGCTCGATAAACTTTCACCGGAATGGATTGTTCTTGCATTGTGTATACCTCAATGTATCTGTAAAATGTGTCAATACGAATTAGTATAGTGTCGCAAGTAAACGCTGTCATGGGTCAAAAGAAACATCGTCGGGCTGGATAGGTGCAAAAGTATGGTATGCACCCTTTGGGTCATTGTGGCGCGAGTGTTGTACGCAACTTATCACACGCACGGTAAAAATTTGTTTTTACGGTATTGGTTGGCATCCTTAGCCGCCGTCCAATTTCAGAAAAGGTGAGGTCTTCTGTGTATCGTAGCCACACAACCTGGCGAAACTTTGTCTGCAATGTTTGGATGGCTGCACAAAGACGCTCTCGCTGGTCGTGTTGCTCTGCAACCACTTCGGGCGGTGGGGCGGGATCGAGGAGGGTGGTGAATACGGAACCCTCTTCCTCTTCCGCAGAAGTGGAGTCAGCCAACGAGAAGAGCGCAGGTTGTCTTCCGCGTTTGCGCTTCTCATCTATACAACGGTTTAGCGCGACGCGGAAAAGCCAGGGTTTGAGTGAGAGCTGGTTCTGGACAATCCCCTTATTCTGCTGGAGCGTGGGGAGCGCGAGATAGCATTGGAGCCAAACGAACTGCACAACATCATGTGCCTCTTCGCTGTCGAAGTGTTTTCTGACGAAGCAGTAGAGGCGGTACTCGTACCGTTGCACCAATGTTTCAAAGGCGACGTGATTTCCTGAATATGTGAGTTCAATAAGGGCGTGATCGTTGAGTTCTCGTAGTGCGAGTGTGTGAGACATGGTTTACGTACCTCATAAAAACTGTCTATTGCACTTCCTTTTATTAAAAGTGTAGCGTCTCATGAAGAAGATGTCATGAGCCAAAAGAAGCATCTCGTGGATGTATAGTAGGTAGTTTGTGCGACTCTTGCCCTCCCCTGCGCCAAACAGTATAATAGCGATTACGCAAATCGGAGATGACGGTGAGATAGCAAGTACCGTTGAAATAGGTACACACGCCAGTTGTCGTGACCATATACGCAAACATCTTGCGTAGGTGTAGGAACGCCTCAGAAGATACGATCAGGAAGTCGTGTATGACGGTATGACAATCTGGCAACAAAAAGAGACATGGTTTCCTCATTTATACTTTTGTGAAAAGATAAAAGAACAAATGCAAGCGGTACTACACGGTGATCCGTGGTTAATGTCAACCGTGAGTCGATTACATGCACTTGAGCATTTTTGCAAAGACTGGCATGAAGGAGCTTTTGACCAGAACCAAATAGCTAGTAAGGTGACAAATGAAAGCGAAGCAACGATGGAAATGTTTGGCGATGAGCGAACGTTTCTCTGTCACGATGGTGTACAACGCGTATTCCGCTGACATCTACGCTTTACTCCTAGTGCTGGCCGCTTATACTTTTACCCACTAGGAGAAGAGAAAAAGCTGATTATTGGGTATATTGGGGTGCACATGCATAACGTAAGCTTCCATAGTTAGTATATTGACACTTTCCCGTTTAGAAAGACGGGGAAATGTCAATCAAGAGGGAAGATAGAATTCTTCTGACAAAGAGGGTAGTAAGGGAGGATAGTACCGCATCTTCTCTATTCAAAAAGAAGAGGAATGTACGAGAGGGAGCAAATCTCGAAATAAAGAGGATTTGGCGTTTAATTTCGTATATAGTCACTTTTATTCGTGGTACAAGCCGGGTACAAAACTGTCCGCCTTCATAAAGAAGAGCGTACAGCAAAACGTTGAAGGAGCAGTACTTGATGAATGTACTTTTTGTTGGCGGAGCCAGTGGAGTTGGCGCGAGTTGTCTTGCCATAGAAATCGGTGGGCAATGGGTGGTAGTTGACGCGGGTATTCGCATGGATCGGCATAATGATGCGCTTCCCGATCTCACGCTTCTCCAGGAGAAAGACGTTCGAGCAATTTTCGTGACTCATGCCCACGCCGACCACATTGGAGCGTTACCGCTCCTCCATCAAGCATTTCCAATGGCTCCTATTTTTGCCTCACGTGCAACGGGTTTGCTGATGGAGGTTATGCTTGCTGATGCGGTGAAAATCATGGAGCGGCGTGCCGTTGAGGAAATGGAACTCCCCCTCTATCCCAGTGAGCTTGTTTCTGCTATGCTAAACCGAGTTCGTCCCATTCCGCTTGAGGGTTCCATCACAATCGCAGAGCTTCCTAACACGGTCATCCAAACGAGTCCCGCCGGCCACATTGCCGGCGCGATAAGTCTCGGCTTCACGACTCCAGAAGGTACAATTGTTGTGTCAGGAGACATTAGCGTGACGGACCAACGAACCGTCGCCGGAGCGATTCCGCCGCCTCTCGTACGGCCCGACCTGCTTGTGCTAGAGTCAACCTATGGGGCGCGGCTCCATGCTAACCGACAAGCTGAGGAGCTGCGCTTTGTCCAGGCGGTGGCGGAAGGTATCGAGCGTGGCGGACATGTCCTTATCCCCGCGTTTGGCCTGGGAAGAAGCCAGGAAGCTCTGCTTATTCTTGTGGAGGCGCAGCAAAAGAAGCGCATTCCGGTTTTCCCCCTCTACGTTGATGGTCTTGTTCGTCGCGTGTGTTCGACCTATCACCTGCTTCCCGAAGCACTTACGCCACGATTGCAGAATCAGATCCGCAAAGGATACTTTCCGTTTGAGGGTTCGCGTATCACCTTTGTACGCGATGTGCTGGACCGTGAGCGTCTGCTGGCTGGCCCGCCCGCGTGTATCGTCGCTAGCTCCGGTATGCTTACTGGTGGACCAAGCGTGTGGTACGCCTCGCGTCTGGCGTCGCAGGCAAAGGCATCCATTCTGCTCGCAGGCTATCAAGATGAGGAGTCATCGGGCAAGCGGTTACTGGATGTTGCCGAGGGGAAAGAAACATCCATTATTCTCAACGGGCAAGCAACGTCTGTCTCCTGCCATGTCGCGAAATACGGATTGAGCGCCCACGCGGACGCTGGCGAGCTTGCAGCGTACGCCACGGCCCTACACCCACGCCGCGTGGCACTAGTTCACGGCGATGACGAGGCACGGGCCGCGCTACGTCTGCGCTTGACAGATACGGAGGTTCTCTTGCCGAGCGATGGAACCACGTATACCATTCCGCGCGCTGACGGTACTGTTGCCACCGCAGGACGGACACACGCGCTGGCACTTCCAGAGCTGGTGACGGGTATTGGCAAGGCACTTCCTTTTGAACCGAAAGACAAAGAACGTCTCTGGGAGAGCGTTGTCGATATTCCCGCGCTCCGCGTCGTTACCGCGCGCGAACTCGCCCTTATCTGGGACGGCGAGGCGACCCAGATAACAACCTCACTCATTTTGCAGGTTCTCAAGCAAGGGCCACACTTCCGCTATTTTGTTCCCTATCATTCATTAGAGGAAGCTTTTTTAGTACGGGGACGTGCTGATAGTACCAATCGAGAGAATAATCTGGTTGGACAGGTTCTGTTCATTCAGGTCGCGTATGGTGGAAGCCCCAAACCTGCGCTGTGCAGAGGTCTGTTGCCAACGGCATCGGTGCGGCTCCAATTCGCGCCGGGGGCTTCTGACCGCATCCGCTATGCGTACACAGCGATTTTAGACATTCTTGGGCCTTTACCAGAAGAAATTGAAGACCAGCATATAGCAACCTATCTTACCGACCTGAGCCGCCAAGCACGTACCATCCGGCGCTCACTCTCACCCTCGCATCTCGCATATGCTTGCAGCGAAGCCACCACCTATTCGCTCACCGAATTGTGTGCGTTCGCGGGACTTCCAACCGACGATCTCGCCGCTCGGCTAGCCGTCGCGGAGCTGCTACAGCGTGTCTCAAATATCTTTTTCGCGCAGTATAATTCGTTGGTCGAAGAGGGTCAGGCCTGCTATGCGCTCATGCCCACATGGAAGGAGGCCCTTGCTCTCATTCCACAGGAGCTTACACAGGAGGACGCGGAGAAACAGAAGCCGCAATACAATAAAGAGATGATCCTGTACATTCTGGAGCAGCATATTGGTCAGCCACCGGACCTCTATAAGCAGAGTGTCAATTTACAGACTGGGGAAGTGATTTTACGCTTTCACTTCCCAGACATTGCCAGACACCGCTATCAGGACGTGCTGACCGAAGCCGCTGAAGAAGCTGATGTTGATATCACGATCTGGCCTCATCCACACCAGGGCGCGTTGATCGAGGCGGCCCAGCGTGTCCTGCCAGAGAGTCTAAAGATAGCTGGCTATCCCTCGGCCTTTCATGACAAAAAACGTCTTCTTTTTCACGTGGTCGGTCAGACGACAAAAGACCTTTTACTAAAGGCTCAGGCGCAATATGAGCAAATGACGGGTTGGCATCTTACTTTTCATCAGATGGAAGAGATAATTCAGCAGGAAAATGACGTGAGTGCTGCCTCCTCCGATACTGTCGCCATGCCTACTGTCTCCTCATCTCTTGCGTCAGAAGCCGCGCTCACGCTCACCCTAAATCGCCTTAAAGACCTCCCAGGCTTTGTGCGTGTCGAGAGAGAAGAGGTGACAAAAAGCCTTGTCCTAACATTCTTATTTCCTGATGCTGTCCGTACACGCCACAAACCAGTGTTCCAAGAGCTTGCAGAGCAAACCGGCTGGCTCATCAAGTTAACCTCTGCACCCTCGCAAAAAGCGTTGATTCAGGTTGCGCGGCGCTTTCTGCCCTCGGAGGTAAGCGTGATTGGAACGGCTGAACTTTTTCCTGGTCGCAAGCAGGTGCGGCTTGTCTATAGTGGACATATCTCCCCCGCCGCCCTGGAAGACGTGCAGACGAGTTTTCGCTCAATCACAGGCTGGACAATCGCGTTGTTTCATGAAGCAAGCGAAAAACAACCATACATATTTTCTGGTTCTGATTCCGAAAAGACGGCACAGAAACCACAACATCATGTGCCTCAACATGTCCTTGACGCAACAGCAGCCTTGCAATACGCGCAGTTACACCTCGGCTCGCTGCCTGGTTATATCCGAGTCGCGGTGGAAATAGAGACACGGACGCTTCGCCCACGCTTCGCATTTCCAGAGAAAGCCCTGCGTGATTATGGCGAGCGTATCGCGGATGTGGCGGGCGCAACAGGGTGGCGTGTGCGCTTACATCCGTTTCCGTCTGCTGTTGCAATCAAAAAAGTTCTCGATTGTATCCTGCCCTCTGGTCTGATCGTCACCTCGGACCTGGCAATCGTCGAGGAGACACATACGGTCAAGGTCGTTTGTGTGGGTGAAGCGTCTTCCGCGGAAGTGAGCCAGTGTCAGCTACAATTTTTGGAAGAGACAGGTGGCTGGTCGCTTGTGTTCCGCGAGTCGCCAGGGAAAGAGTCGGTGAACGATGGCTCGCAATCCGCGCCCGTCATGTCCAGGATAGCGGCGATGGCCCACACCTTTACCGTGTTCAATGATGCGCCTGATCTGTATCAACTTAGTGGAAATGAAAGAACGATGACGCTCTGGCTGAGTTTCTATTTTCCAGAGCGGGCGCTTGTGAGATATGAGAAGCTCCTTGCAAAGCTCGCGCAGGAAACAGGATGGTCGATTCGGCTCGAAGAGGACGCACAGCAGCAAGCACTCCTCGAAACCGCGTTGCACCTGTTGCCGAAAGGTGTCGTTATGGTCAGTAAGGCGGTGCAACGTGAGCAGCAAACAGTAAAGATGAGTTATACAGGAAACATAGAGCACGAAGAACGGGAAGCTATCCAACGATGCTATCTGGCAGAGACGGGATGGCTGCTTGAGCTTATCTATACGGAGAAGACCGCGCTTCATATTACAAACGATCAAACGTAAGAACACGCTACTGAGGCTTTACTACGTGATGCTGATATAGTTAGGCAGGGATTTACCGTCGTTGTAGCGGTTTATCCTATTTTTCGCGTCAGGTTAGAGGCCGCAGGTAGCATCAACGGAGTGTTGTATGTGAGTGAACTATAGGTGACAGCATGAAAAACCGCTGTTTTGCTATAGACAATTCCGTACGGATATGCTATTATTGCGACTGAGGTGAGCCGCTTGGTGTGGGTTATCGCTTTTGACGATGCGGTGCGAGTTCGATTCTCGCCGTCCTACATTCGTGTGGGGCGTAGCTTAATGGTAGAGCGCATAAACACCCATGTCTGTCTCTTGTTCGCCTCACCACAAGACTTGTCGCGTCTTGAGATGCAGGCTGTGCAGCCGCACTTTCCATAACCTCAGCGGCGTTTCTCTGCGGAGGACAACAAAAAATACGCGACACGAGCCGAAGCGAACGGTTATCTGGTATCACTGGTTCGACTCCAGTCGTTTTTCAGGCATATGCTTGGGGAGCGTTTCCGTAAGCATACCTTGCTCGTGTCGCTTTTTCTACCCTTGCTATCAGGAGATTTTAGTTTATGAAGACCTACGACAACCTCGGTCCCCGCTCCTCAAGGACACCGCAGAGCGAACCTATCCCAGGTTCAGAACAAAGAGAAAACAATGCCAGCGGTTTCAGTTTTGTTGTCGATGATATGACGCGTCTCCTGCGCTTCCTGATTCTCGGCTCGCAAGGTGGTACATATTATGTTAAAGCGCGAGAGCTAACCAAGCAAAACCTTGATGTCGTGGAGCGGCTGCTTGCAGCGAAGCGTGGGCAAGAGATTGTGGAAAGCATCGTCGCCGTGTCTGAGCAGGGCCGTGCGGTATCCAACGACCCGGCACTGTTCGCCCTTGCGTGTTGCACGGTAGCCGATGACCTCGCGGTTCGTCGCGCCGCTCTCGCGATGCTACCCCGTGTTGCGCGTACTGGTACTCATCTGTTGCACTTCGTTCGTTACACAAAGCAGTTTCGCGGCTGGGGACGTGCCTACAAGCGGAGCATCGCGGAGTGGTATCAGTCGAAGAGTGTTGCGAAATTGGCCTACCAGGTTGTCAAATATCAGCAGCGCGATGGCTACGCGCAGCGTGACCTGCTGCGCCTTGCCCATCCCAAAACGGACGATGTGGATCGTAACGCCCTTTACAAGTGGATTGTTGACGATATCGGCCCAGAATTTCCTGTTATCCATACGAGTGAGCCGAACAATGCGGATACAGGGACGCGGGGGAATGGGTTGGATAGCTTAGAGATACAGAACGCGCCCACGCCTGAGCATCCGCTCGCGCTCCTCTGGGCTTTCGAGTCTGCGAAGCGTATGGAGACGGATGAAGAGGTCGCACGCCTCGTCAAACGGTATCGTTTGCCACGTGAAGCCGTGCCAACCACGCGCCTGAACGCATCGCTTGTATGGGAGGCGTTGCTGGAAGATATGCCATTGGAGGCGATGACGCGTAACCTTGCGACGATGACGCGCGTTGGTCTGTTAAAACCGATGAGTGCCGCAACGCAGGCGGTTGTGGAACGTTTACGGAGCCAGGAGGCTATTCGTAAGGCGCGTCTTCACCCCATCAAACTTCTCGCGGCTTTGAAGACCTATCAGAACGGAAAAAGCGAGCGCGGCACAAACACCTGGACTCCCGTCCCCGCGATTATAGATGCGCTCAACGACGCCTTTTACTTGGCGTTCAAGAACGTTGAGCCGACAAATAAGCGTCTGGTACTGGCGTTAGACGTATCGGGATCAATGGGTATGAGCAGCATTAACGCGCTACCCAGTCTAACCGCGCGTGAGGGGTCGGCGGCGATGGCACTTGTTACGGCAGCGGCTGAACGTGACTACAGCATTATGGCTTTTGGTCACGAATTTGTCCCCGTTGACATCTCGCCACGGCAGCGACTCGACGATGTGATACAACGTATCAGTGGTCTCCCGTTCGGGGCGACGGACTGTGCGCTCCCAATGACCTGGGCTATGAAACAGCATGTGAAGGCTGATGCATTCATTATATACACGGACAGCGAAACATGGGCAAATCCTCTCATGCATCCTGTGCAGGCGTTACGAGAGTATCGAAAGATGTTTGGTATTCCCGCGAAACTTATCGTTGTAAGTATGGTAGGCACCGAGTTTTCGATTGCCGACCCTGATGATGGTGGAATGCTCGATGTTGTAGGGTTTGACACGAACACGCCACAGGTAATCGCTGAATTTTTGCGAGGGGCGGAATGACAAAGCAGAAAAAAGAGACCGCACGTTCGATGATGACGCAAATCACCTTGCTTCGACCTAAAGCAGATACAACCGATGAGGCACTTACGAGTGTATTCAAAGCTGCGGAGGCACTAGAAAAGCATATTCCTTGCTTGATTGGTGTCGCCACGGGCGAGAACGCGAGTACCTTTCACCGTGGATTTACGCATGGGATTATTCTGCATTTCGAGGATGAGATACACATGCGCGATGCGTTAAAGCTTTCGATATATACACGAATGTTCGAAAAGGTACGAGACCTGTGTGAGCAAACCGTCATTTTTGAGGTGTCGGAAACCCTCCCATTTGTAGTTGCCGAGGCAGTACCCACGCAAGTGATACAAAGAGTTGTTCGGGAAGAACCGAAGCCCATACAAGAGGAACTGAAACCTCGCCAGGAAGAACCGAAGCCTATACAAGAGGAACTGAAACCTCGCCAGGAAGAACCGAAGCCTATACAAGAGGAACTGAAACCTCGCCAGGAAGAACCAACCTTTATGCCTGCGAAGAGGGTGAAATCGCAG
>Ga0123338_10006060_pt1 | contig 10217 bp, 5 predicted proteins | sample grotaG_FD_89793 | JGI IMG/M metagenome (GOLD analysis project Ga0123338, IMG submission 89793) | Glacier valley bacterial and archeal communities from Borup Fiord, Nunavut, Canada, to study Microbial Dark Matter (Phase II) -... | ecosystem: Environmental > Aquatic > Freshwater > Ice > Glacier ...
CATATTCTCCAATAGAACTCTCAGGGGCTAATGCCGATAAATTAATACCTAAGGCTGCACCTTTTACAGCAAAAGGAACTGAATTCCGACAATACGCGGGGATAGGTACATTAATTTTATCCCCTGCAGAAACAAACACACGTCTGGTTGAATTACTTCAAGGGCAGGAAGGACTAGCTCAGAGCGCTGCACAAGCTGCATTGAATATGGGAATTTTAGGACTTCCTACTCAAGGTTATGGTAGAAGATGGGACACAGATAAGACCTATGAAACTTTAGCCAAATATAACCGGTTATTTAGAGCTGATGAACAACAGTTAAATGGAGCTGATGGCCTTAATCATCCTAATAGTATTAAAAGAAGAGGGAAGCTAAGACAAGGTGAGCTTCTGGTTAGCCAATATATCTATGATCAAGTTGAAAATCTAAATATCATTAATCTAAACGATGTACCTGGAATAGACCCAACTAACCCCATTAATGCATCTAGACCAGGTGAAAACACTAGTAAGATATACTTGTTAAACTCACAATCTGTTTTAGCCACTTTAGTTAGACCTGAAGTTGATATCTACACTAGCCCAGACGTTTTAATGCCCAACTTCAGAGAACATTTGTCTGGTCAACTGGAAAGAGCTGCAGTTCTTGACCATGTTTTGGAAAGTCTTTCAGCAATGGTAGATAATGGGGCAATTGATATTACACATCTGACTACATTAAAGGCTATTGCTGGTAATGGCTCAATTCAAACGATTCTAAAGGGATTAGAAACTGCCACTATTACTACACCTGGGTTTAGATTATGTAGTGGACACCAAATTCCTGAAGCTCTCTGGAATGATGCCCGCTTAGGCTTAAGAGCTCTAACAACAGGAATTGATGAAACAACCGGTAAGATTGACTATCCCGCTCAATTAATTGCCTTAACTGAGCTAGTAGACACCTATAAGCAAACGCATATAGCAGAGCAATTAGCTGGTAAAATTCCTGCTCTGTCTAGAAAAGACATAGGTATGGTTGAGGGATTAAGATGTCATCCGGCACTTAAAATAGCCTATAACTTAATAGATCCGGCTAATGAAGTTAATTTAATTCCCACTCTAGACCCTCTTAGACGAGCAATAGTCATCCACGATGCCGCTGACTTAAGTGCAGTTCTTGCTGATAATACTGTATTAATAGATAGGCAAAGGGAAAGAGCAGATGCAAAAGCCTATGAAAATGATCCTAGTCATAGAGCGTTATTAACATATGTAGTTGATAACCTAGATGTTTTTACGGCAAGATTAAGCTCAGCTACACCACCGGCAATGACTGAAGGTACTAGTCATGCCATGCAACTTTTAGCCAAACTTAAAACCACCGAACAACTTGAAAGATTGCTGGAAGCACTTTATGATCCAAAAATTAATGTTCCGCCTATTACTGAACCAGATGACAAAGCAAGAGAAATTATCCGCAATTTTATCAGAAGTGATTCTATATTAGCTATAAATAGTGGTAAAAGTATTAATAGTCCTATAGATTTTCAACCCGCTACTTTGGCTGGATTAGAGTCATTACAAAACTTGGCCATTAGATATGATCTAGCTAAAGATCCTGATATGATAACGGCGATTAATGGTTATAGAACAAGGATAATTAACAATACTCCTGCTTTGAGTGTCTATACCGCTACAGGTGTTTCCAACTTAACAACCCGTTTAGGTGATTTTATAGCAACTTCAAGACCTACTGGAAAACCCGATTTTAAAGATAACAACTTAGCAAATTATTTAAATATATTTGCTGAGGATCAAATAGCTTATACGCCCTTGGGAGAAGATAGAGAAAGAATAAGGGTATATGAAAGAACCATTCAAGAAGCAATAGCAGGAAATTTACCTTTAGTTGAAAGCTATGTTAATTCAGCTATTACCGATAGGAAAACTGTCTATGAGCTTTTAAATCTAGCTCAAATCTGTGCCAATAGTGGAGTAAGTCAGGTTCAAGCAGTTGCAATTAGCATACTAGATAAATTAGTAGGACCTGGGGGACATAATGAAACTAATTTCAATATTAATACTCGAGTAGGGGGATTAGTGCTTACAGGACTACAACGTACCTTAATAGATGATGTTTTGGGTAGTTTAGCTCAGACGCTACCAATTTCAGACCCTCTTTCTTTAGCTAGTGATCCTCGTTATATGGAGTATGTAAGGATTGTGGGAGTAGTGGAAGCCGAAAAAAATAGAATGTCTCAGCTAGCATCTGAAAGAGCTAGATTATGGAGACAAAATAGTAGGCAAGCTATTGATGATGGTGTAACTGAATTTTGGAAATATATTAGGACTGGTGGAAATATAGCGACCATGAATGTTCTAACTAATGTTAGCAAAGGCTCTGGTTATGTCATAAAACACGTAGTCACAATTAATGGGGACATTTTAAGAAATAGTACTAATAGTCTTGCCAGAGGTGGTACCAGAGTTGCGACTGCAGGTTACCAAGCTTTAGAAGACCTATATGTTGGGGGAACAGATAAAGTAGGTGAAATAGCTTCAGAAGTTGGTAATAGATCGGTTGATTTTGTTGGGGGAACGGTTGTAGAAGGGGGAAGAGTATTACGAGGTAGTACGTATTTCTTTGGTAGGGTACTTAACACACTCCGGTTAGGTAGTTTATTTGTTGCCGATACAACAGTTGGTAGAGTATATAGAGGAGTCGGAGCAGGAGGTGGATCATTAGGTAGATATGCTGTAAGACGAGCTAATACAGCTAGAGCTGATATGGGTAGAAATGTAGAACTTACTAGAATATCTAGAAAAGAAGATCAATATGACTTGGCTCAAAAAGGTTTTGAAGATGCACTCAGCAACGAAATATTTGCTTATCTGATTGACACTGGCAATAAGCGTAAGGTCATATCACCACCACCAGGAGGAACTCCTAGCTACGACCTGAATGCTATCAGAGCTCAAGTTACTACTAATGTAGATAAAAATAACAAATTCAGCTTTAAGCAGAAAATAAGAGGAAGTGCTGGTGGTAGTTTGATAAGTAATTCTGAAATTAAAGCTGCGGTTGATAAGCTAAGCATTGGAGGTATTATTTCAAGCCAATTTGAGAAAGCAGAAACATCACAACAACTGAATAGATTATTAACCTTACTCGCAACGATTAATCCTAATACAAGGTTTTCTGATCCTGCAGATCGTGCTGAGTTTGAAAATACAGTGATCACTCAATATAGTCGGAGAATGACAGAAGTACATAGAGCAAAAAGCACTAGACTAGCTGGTAATTTAGAACTACAAGATGCCGAAAGAATTCAGTTTGGTCTAGAAAGATCTATAGCTGAACTCGATAAGTTAGCAAAAACAACTAATCCTACCTTGGTTAGCTGGGTAAAGCCAGGTAGTCCAACTACAGGAGCTCCAGGCAGCTTAAGGCAAAGACTAATCAGTATGAATCAAATGGTAAATGCTGCACTGACTCCTGGTAAAGGAGAATATTTCTCTACCTTAGCAAAAGGTAGTGCCAATATTACGGGTGATCAATTAGCAGCAGCTATTACTACTATACCGGGAGCTTCAAGAATTAATGTAGCAGCAGAAACAATTTTAAAAGCAGCAACTACACCGGGAGTAACACCAGTTGTTAATCCTGATGTCCAGGCTTGGTTAGCTGGCAGAACTAATGTTACAGCAGCAGAAATTGCAGCAGAAATTGCTATTACCGCTAGTCCAGCTGGTATAGCCTTAAAAACGTTGAATATTCCAACCGCTAATTTACAATTAAAAATTAAAGATGTTAGAGAAACATTAGGTTTAGTAACTGCTAGAGAAGTAAAGAGTGGAACAATCCGTAAACTTATGGATCTTGATGACCGCATAACTAGATCAAAATTAGTTACTGGGGCTTTAGAATCAATTTCTGGAAGAAGTATGGCAGATGGAAGACAAATAAGGTCAGTTGGTAATACTGCCTGGACATTTCTAGCAGCCGTTCCAGGTTTTGGTATAGCGGCGCGATTTGCAGGCAGTCAATTAACTGGTAACTTTATTGATTGGAGAAAAAGAGTGTTATCTACTTCTAGAACATTAGAAACAGCTAATATATTTGAAAGAATTGCCATACAGACTCGTACTGGTATATCACCAATTTTAAATACTTATGTAAGAGTTATTCCTAGAACTGCACTAGCTCTAACAACTTCTGGATTTAGTGAAGCTCCTATTAATGCCTTAAAAGCTGCCTTTGATATAGCAACTAATAAGGATTTGCGTACCCATAAGGGTGCTTTAATATTTGGATTCAGTGCTGGAATTGCTTCACTAGCGACTAGTAGCCTAATCGGAAGAGCAGCCCAAAACCTATTATCAACTAGTTTAGGTAGTCCACTTGCCACTAGTATAGGTAGATACGCTCTGCAACAAGTTACAAATAATACTATTCTACAAGGAGTAGAAGCAGTAGCAATTAGTAGGGTAAAGGGTGGAGCTGATGAAGAAAAAGATAAAGCACGGTTAATGACATCTTTTTCTAGAGCTAGAGCTATTACTTCAGGTCTTTTAGCAACGTACAGTTTAGCTGCACCAGAATTAAATAAGTGGGTAGAGCAAGCAAAAACTAATTTAGTAAGTTTAGGTGATCAAACAGTAGGATCCTTAATGCAAAATCCTACCTTTGTTAGTGATTTAGATAGATTAATACACGTATTAGTTCCTGAGGCTGCACAGTTAAGTACAGCAGGAGGAGCTTTATATAAGGGGGTAGCAGATTTAAGTAAAAGTAATGATCCATTTGGAGATATGGGCAGATTTGTAGGCAAAGAAATAGTGGAAATAGGTAATATTCCAGTTCACGCAGCCCTAGATCTTGGTGGAGGTGTATTACATTCTCTTGATAGTGCTGCAGATGGAGTATTACAATCTTTAGGTTTACATCATTATACTGGTGATAACGTATTCCAAGATATTGAAAGATCAATTACTGATAATATAATTCATACGACAACTCCTGGACAACTCATACCACCTATGCCAGGATTTCCTTTACCAACTTTTCCTGGGCCAGCTATATCTCAACAGAATCCTCCGATTGCAAATACAACTACACCACCAGCTCCAGCTCCTGCTGTTTCGCCACACACAGTAATACAGCCACCACCTAATAATCTTACGCCAACAACACCACCAGCTCCAGCTCCTGCTGTTCCGACACCACCATTAACGCCAGCTAATCTAGGAGGAGTAATACTGCCTCCGTCGCCGCAAACGAATCAATCGCCAACTCCCCAGCCAGCGGTATTACCTAACCCGATTGTAAATTTAGGTCTATCAGCAGATGGTGCACACAATTTGTTTTATAATACTTCTAATCATGAAGCATATCTTCATGATCCTAAAGTCTCAAGCAATAATTATGATCCTCAACATGGTGACATAGCGGTAATACTTGATCCAACTAAATTTCACTTTGAGTCAAATGGGGTTCCAACTCAGTTTGAATATACTAGTACTATTATTCCAACTGCTCATGGGAATATTATTGCTACCCAAGGTACGGCTGGTCAAGTTGAATTAGAAGATAGTGAGGGGAATATTATCGGTATACCATATCATCCAAATGGTCATGTATTTTTAATTAACGAGCTAAGGGATCCAAATCAATATCAATCACTTGTTAATCTTTTAAATAATTCCGAGACTAATGCACCTGCAAGTCTTAACGCACCTATCCCTCAGCAACCTCAATTAAATGGTATACATCTAGGAACTAATTCAGTTGTCCAAGTGACTCATCCTGATATTATAGAGAGACTTCACGCCCAACGTCCACAAAGTAACTATTGGTTTTCAGATAGAGAAGATAGATCTCAAGTACTAGGTTCTATTTTTAATGATCCTAATAATTCCATGCACATAGCACAATTAGCACATAATAGTTTTCCTGGTTATCCCGATTCTGAAAAAATAGTGGCATTTGCAGATTTTGTAGCTAATAGATATTTGAATACCGGGGGTGTAGAACATAGAGATATCGCCCAATTAGGGGGATTAGATAATGCCTGGCAAGATTTTCTAAAACACGGATATCCTATGAATAGGTAAATGGTATTGTATCGCCAACAATAGATAGATTTTGGATGGATGCAGTCGATGAGCAGCTGAGAGGAATAACAGTTAGCACAACACAAGTTCAAAATGTTTATTTAGATAGTCATAACACTCCTATAAATGACCCAAAGACTATTGAATGGTTAAATTATTTACAAGGACATGGGGTAGATATTACAGATTCTTCACAACTACAAAGTGCAATGGTTAATCACCAAAATCAGGCAGAAATTGCTCTTCTCAATTCAGAATACCCGGTTGCTCCTAATAGTAGTTCTACCAACCCTTATGGATTTATAGCTACATCAAATGCCACCAACAGTAATGGTAATGCTAACGGAATGGTACCGACTAATGTTAATCTAGGAGGTCTACCTAATAGTAGTCCTACCAACCCTTATGGATTTATAGTTACATCAAATACCACAACCAATAATGGTAATTTCAACGGAATGGTACCGGCTAATATTAATCTAGGTCTACCCAATGTTAATTTAGGTCCCATAGTTAAGGATGTAGGGATAGGTATAACTAATGAATTAAATGTAGGTCTTGGAGTAGTAGGAGCTAGCATGAGCCACAACAATGGCAATAATACAGATACATTCTCAGTACGTAGTCAGTTATTTAATGGAGGTCAGCCACTATTTGCAATCCCTAATATCCCTGTTGGAATTGGAGACGCACTTGCTATTCCAGCAGTAGGTTTAACATTTGCTGCCGTTGGAATAGGAGGATATTTAACTGCCTCGGTTGCTAAAGGGGCATTTAATGTAGCTGGCGGGGTATTTAGAGGAGTTGCTAATGTATTTACTCTCGGTGCTTTTAACCGAGTCTTTAAACCATAATAAAAATGTTACAAATAAATCTAACTGATAAAAAGAAAAAAGAAACTGAGTCTAAATCAACAAGTTTAGATTTAGACATTGATGCTTATGAAGAAAAGCATTATGGAGCTACAATTCCTCAGTCTGATGCTAACTGGGTAAAAAGACATTCTCAAGAGCATAATCTTCCCTCATTAGCTCCCGATTATAGGGTCCAACGGGCCATGACAAATAGACTTATGGAAAAAGAAACGGATTTACCTGTAGTCTATCTAGAACCGGAACTAGATCTGGCAATTACCCCAGATCCTCGGGAACTGCAATTTCATATAGATGAAATTACTGGAAAATCAAATGTAACTAACGAAGTAGAGTTAATTCAAGCTCCTAAAATTTCACCTGAAATTAGTCAGCTTACTAATGATCTTGAATCAATCCTTGATGAGGCTAAGACTAATGCCGGAGTAGAGATAGACGGCGGCGGTGTAATTCTGAGTGATTTATTTGCTAAATCAATTGATTTACAATTAACAGATCTTAATGCAACTGAAGAGCAAAAAGCGATGTTTAAAACAGCTTTAATATTTTATCTACAAGCTAGAATTGACAATCATTTGCAAGATGTTCTCCCGACTGAATTTTTTGAAGGACTTGATAATCTACTAGAAACAGGAGAAATTGAAGAAACCGATGTAATTGGAGCTGTAATGTTAGCTTATGAAGCAGCACAGGGCTTTCCTCTAACTGAATATGCTGCTAATTTAATAGTAAGTATATTGCCAGAATTTAAAAAAATATTTAAGCAAAATGAAGTGAGTATAGAAAAAATATTAGAGTTATCTGATACAGACCAACAACAATTCATATCTCTAATGGATAAAGGTGATTACAGCCAAGCAAAATTATTATTAAAGAATTGATATTTACTGATATCTTATTCTTAGTGCGGATTAATTAAAGTATTAGTGCAGATAAAATTTATTCTATCTTCTGGGTTTGAAACCTCTTTGCCGATTATCGGGTTGTCTATTTTGAGAATCAGGTAAGTCAGGTAACTCTGGTAACGCAATAGGTTGAGGTAGGGGAGGAGGCTTAATAGCATCGGGATTAAGTTCAGTAGGTTGTGGTTTTTTATTAAGAGTATTACTTACACGGCCTACAACCTGCTTGGCACCGTTCCAAGCCCAAGTAATAGGTCTCCCGACGAAATTTCCTAAATAATATGAAGTAATTGCTAGAGGTACAATTGGAGTAATTGTTCCTGCTGCAGCCAAAGCTGCTGATACCGTTATAGGGATAACTCTACTAGTAATGGTAAATAATGCATTTTTAAAATTATTATCCCAATCGTTAATTCCCAAAGATTCGGAAGACCTGGTTTTTAGTGGAGTAATTATCCTGTTATTTACAAAGTTTTCTGCTGCAATTATTTTCCCTGTAATTTTTTGTAAGCCTGATTTTAAGTCTTTTTTCCAGGGTAAATCGGCGACATTTTCCTTTGTATTCTCATGCACATTATGAACAAACGTATGTCCAATATGACCTATAGCCCCTGATACTCCAACAAGCAATGTTGTTTCCATAATTGGTATATATATATCATATATACTATATCATATAATCAACTTTTCACTAAAGACTTCAAAACACTTAATTGATCATTTTTTAATTGTAGTATTAATTTTTCTACTGATTCAAATTTAACACTAGGCCTAATGTAGTCTCTTAATATAACTTTTACTTGTTGAGTATATAGATCAGCATTAAAATTTAGTAGATGTATTTCCCAGTTATTTTGATAGTCATTGAAAGTACTTCTAGGGCCGTAATGAGCCATACCGATATATGGTTTAGTTAGGGGAGTTAAATTAAGATTTTGTAGTTCAACGCTAGTAGGCAGCTTATCAGTTATTATGCTACTCAAATCTAATTGCGAAATTTGATCTGAATCAACTTCTAGGTATACAAAACAGGCATAAACGCCGATTTTCCAGTCCAAAATAGGGGAGCTCAATTTTAAGTTTATAGTTGGAAAGCCTAATTTCCTTCCCATTTTATTACCCTCAACTACTATTCCAACTAATTTAGCCTCCGGCTTATTCTCCACGACTAGGGAGTAGATTTTGCTGTTTGGCTATCCTATATACCATCATGGCTACTAAGACTGCACCAACTAATTGGGAGGGTGTGAAAGATACGTTTCTAATAATATCGATTAAGAATGCTGAAGCGGGCCAAACTAACTCTAGAAAAGCTGATGCATTAGCTTTTGTTTGAGATAAACCGCGATAATAAATTAAAAGCGCGCCAGTTCCCGTTACAAAAACTAAAACCACTAGTTCTAGCCATTGAGTTGAAGTTATACTAGCTAAGACAATATTTTGTCCTAAAATAAAGCTTAATAGTAAAGCGGTAATAATAGTGATCAAATACCTACCTGCAGTTGCCGCCTTATAGTTAATCTCACTTAGAGTTATTTTAGAAAATACCGTACCTGATCCCCAGGCAAAAGCTGCACACAACGCTAGTAAAGCTGCAGTTGCTTGAGCAATGCCTGCTTTAGAAGATAAATCAGGCATTAAATTAGGAAAGCTAATCAAATAAACTCCTATTAGACTAAAAATAGCTGCGACAACAAATTTAGCAGTTAATTTTTCTTTTAAAAGAAACGTTGATAAACCGACTGTAAATAGTGGTTGTAACTGGATGACTAATACTACTACTGAAAATGGGATATAGTTTATTTGACCAAGTGCTGCAGTATAAAATATCGTTCCTAGAGCCCCACTAATAATTGAGGTAACTACTAAGGCAATCTGCGCACTTCTACTTGCTTTGAAAAATTCTTTGCGGTAAATATACAGCCAGGGTAGTAGAGGAATAATACCTAAGATGTGTTCGAGACTTACTAAAAAAGAAGGAGGAATACTATTTAAACTTGATCTAATTACACCGTCTAGTGACCATAATAAAGCAGCAATTACAATAAATGCAGAACCGGATAAAGCTAGATTAGGTAAGGTTAATTTAACTGTCTTTTTCAATTGTGTATAGGCTAATATGTAAGTGAATAATGTTAATATGATGTTAACACGATTAACAAAGATAAATAATAATTTAACAATTAAAGTAAAGGTTATAAATTAACTGTTATTAATTTAGAATTAAATGGATACACGGTCGAATGTTCAAGGTCTTAATACTGCAAAGATGATAGAAGACCTGGGTGGGGAAGGTAGAGGTGCACAATCTGATAAATTTGATGGAATGTCGAATTTTGCTAATCTTC
>Ga0123338_10006062_pt1 | contig 10213 bp, 7 predicted proteins | sample grotaG_FD_89793 | JGI IMG/M metagenome (GOLD analysis project Ga0123338, IMG submission 89793) | Glacier valley bacterial and archeal communities from Borup Fiord, Nunavut, Canada, to study Microbial Dark Matter (Phase II) -... | ecosystem: Environmental > Aquatic > Freshwater > Ice > Glacier ...
ATCGGTCCAGGACCCCAACTCCAGCGTGCCCGTGACCTCGATCACCTCGTTCGGCGCCGTCGGCTGCGCCTCCCGCTTCAGGTAGGCCACCACGACGTCCGGCGGCCACTCCGCATCCGACGAGCAGAACGGGCACATGCTGAGCGGATCGCGCGTCAGCACGAAGAAGTCCGCCTCCGCCTTCAATGGCGGCGCCATGAAGCCGGACATCGTAGCCCGCTGCCCGGCCAGCGCCTTGGCGCGGTCGGAGAACACCAAGCCGGTCACGGTCCATCCGCCATACAGGTCGTCGAACTGCAACCGCTCCGCAGCCCGCGCCGACCGCCCCGCAAGCAGCAACGGCACGGCGAGCAAGGCGCGGCGGGCAAGGATGTGCATGCCCATGGCTACTGCCGCCCCAGGCCCAAGGCCTCCGCCATCGCACGGAACACGAACGTGTTGTCCACGAAGCCATGCAGCCGGTCCGACCCCGGCCCAACGGCACGCAACAGCGCGTCATCCATCGAATGCACCCCCTGCTCGGCATCCCGCGGCAGGTTGCCAAGCCGCAACTGCGCGCCGGCCACGTTGCCGCGCTCGTTGGCCACGAACGGGCCGCTGGCCCCGCTCCGCACCGCCGGCACGCGCGGGCCGTCCAGGTTGGGCCGGTAGCTCTCGTAGTAGTCGGGGAACGACGCATAGAACATCGCCAACCGCCGCGACACGTCCACGCTGGGCGGGTAGCCCCGCGCATCCGGCGGGGGGTAGTTGGGGAAGCCTGCATCGGCATAGACGCTGACCTTGTCGCGCATCTGCTCGGCCTGCACCTCGTCCCGCACGGTGCCGACAATGCCGACACCATGGGTATGGTACGGCACCACGATCACCAGCGTGTCGTTGCGGTCGCCTGTCCAGTCCAGAACCACCTTCAGCGTGCGGTCGAGCATGATGGTGTCATAGACCGACCGCTCCCAATCGAGGGGATGGTTGAACTTATCAATCAGCCCACTCTCGATCATCAGGTAGAATCCGGCGGGGTTGCGCTCCAACACCTGTAATGCGGCGGACACCTGCTCGGTCAGGTCGGGCTGCTCCGGGAAGCGCCTGACGGTGCCCTTCTTCAGATAGAACCGGTCCAGCGCGCCGTCCATGTTGCCCAGGTTGAACAGGCCCAGCATCCGTCGAGTCCCGGGGTCTGCGGCCACGGACAGCGCCGCCGCCGTGTCGGCGAACAAGTAGCCGCGCTCCTTGAATGCGGCGATCATGTCCTTCTCGTCCCGCCGCCGGCTGCCAGGCGTGGACTGCGGCAGGAACGACGCGGACCCACCGCCCATTGCCACCTCGGGCGCAAAAGCCAGCATCTGATCGGTGATCGGGATGTAATCCGCCCGCCGCCGCGTGTGCGCGAATACACCCGCCGGCGTTGCGTCCTGAATCTCCGTGTTGGTGACGATGCCGACGGACATGCCCAACTGCCGGCGCACGATCTCCCCCAACGTCTCCACCTTCGGATGGTCCAGCGTGCCGGCACTGCGGCTGGCATAGACGCCCAGCGCGTTCACTGCACTCTTGTGGCCGGTGTTGTAGGCGCTGGCGGAGTTGGCGCTGTCGGTGACGATGCTATCCGTGCCGGATGTGCCCACGGTCGCCATCGCCGGCAACCCGTCCATCGCCAGCGTGCGGCGGTAGCGGCCCTCTGTCATCTGGCCATACAGCAGCCGGGCGGCGGTGACGTTGGCCATCGCCATCCCATCCCCGATCATCAGGATCACGTTCTTGGCCCGGCGCGGCTGCGGCGCGGCATACACCTGCCACGTCACGGTGGCCGTGCGGTCGCCGTCGGTGGCCGTCACGGCATAAGTGCCGGGCTGGGCGATGCTGGCCCCGCGCAGCATCAGGGCAGAGGTGTCTTTGCCGTCCTCCCGCGCCGTGAACTCGGCGGCGCGGCCCCCAAACACACCATTGGCGGCGGCATGATCCTGGCCGTTGACGGTCACACGGACGCGGGCAGGGTCGGCGACGGCCGGAAACTCGACCTTTAGGTCGAAGCGGCTACCAGCCAGGATTTCGGCGCGGTCCAGGGGATAGACGACTTGGGCGCCCGCGCTGCCAGATACCAAAAGGGCCGTCACCAAGCCGATCACTGCCGCGCGCATCCGGAACTCCTGTGTTGACAGGCCGCACCCTAAAGCGTGGAGGTCGAGATGCAAAATGACCGGATGATGACACACTTGGTCACGGGACGCCGAGCAGGTGCAGCACCAGGACACGGTCGTGCGGGCCGGACTGGTGCTCGAATAGGTATAATTCTTGAAATCGGCCAAAGGTGGGGCGTCCGTCCTCGACCGGCACAGAGACTTGCACGGCGGTCAGCGCGGCCCGCAAGTGGGAGGGCATGTTGTCCAGCTCCAGTGGCTCGTGCCGATACAGGCCGCGTCCCTCCGGTGCAATGCGGACGAAGAACGCTTCCAGGTCCGCCTGCACGTCCGGGTCGGCGTTGGCCTGAACCAGCAAGGAGCAGGAGGTATGCCGGCACCACACCGTAAGCAGGCCAGTGCCGCCCCCTTGTGCGGCAACCCAGGCGCAGACGGGTGCCGTGATGGCAACAAGGCCTGGTCCGGGAGTGGGAACGTGCAGATGATGGACGGATTGTTTCACGTGAAACAGGCTATGGTGCAACGGGCCGGGCAAGCTCCGTCGTCGCATAGAACTCCGCAACGTCGAACTCCGCATCAATGGAGGCCAGCCGCACGCGGCCGGAGACAGTCGTAAAATCCTCTGGCCAGCTACCGTCCTCCCGGCGGCTTATCACTTCGGCACCGATCTCCAGGGACCGTACGACCAGGATGTCCCGCATGGAGGGAATGCTGGCATAGCTCCAGACATTCCTCCACGTATCGTCCTCGTTGCTGGGCGACAGGATTTCGACTGCCATCACCGGCTGCTCCATCAAGCGCCGTTGCAGCGACGGCGCCTGGCAGGTGACGGCCAGGTCCGGCACGCGCACGTTCTTGCTGGCGCGCAGGCGCGGGACCACGCCCGGGGCCACTACGACGCGGCAGGGCAGGCCACGGGCACGCAGGTGGTTGCGGAACAACGCAACCATCTCCGCCTGGATGGACCCATGCGTGTCCGACGCCGGAGCCATGGCGACGGGCTCGCCGTCCATCAACTGCCACCGGCCCGGCGTGGCCGCCGACCACTCCATGAACTCGGCCACCGTCATGCGGGCGACCAACGGCATCTTCGGCAACGCGTTCATCGCACGGTCCTCCTGTCACCATTCGTAGCACGCTCGAAGCCGCGTCCGCCCACGCCATCGTGTATCACTGCATTCCGCAACGAAAGCGCCCGCCATGCTCCTGATAGAACGCTTCGACCCGCACGCCGCCACCCCGGACGCCTGGGCCGCCTACCACGCCTTCCGCCGCCTCCGCGCCGCCGAAGACGATCCCGGCGACCCCATCCTGTCCGACGCGGAAATCGAGCACACCTTGTGCGAGCACATGCCGCTCTGGCGCAACGAACGCCACTTCGCCCTCGACGGCGCCACCATCCTCGGCGTCGCCGGGATCGGCCTGCGGCGGGAGGGCACGCCCGACTTCGCCGACTTCGCCCCGTATATGGCCGTCTGGGGCGGCGTGCTGCAAGGCCGGCGCCGCGCCGGCATCGCATCCGCCCTGCTGTGCCCCGTGCTGGCCTTCATGCGCCAGCACGGCAAGACCACCGCCAGCATCACCACTCACCTCCCCGAGGGCCACACTTTCCTGCAAGCCATCGGCGCGATGCAGAAGCAGCGCCAGGTCGAAAACCATATGCACTTTGCCGGCCTGGACTGGGCAGAGCTGGCCCGTTGGGAAGGCGCCGCCCCGCCCGGCCTGCGCTGGGAGGTCCATGCCGGACGGGTGCCGATGGACCGGCTTGCCGGGCTGATGCCGGACTTCACCGCATTGGTCCAGGACGTGCCAAGGGGCGAGATGGACGGCCCAGCCAACCGCCTGACTATGGAGGGCTATGCGAACTGGTACAAGGATGCCGACCGCCACGGCGGCGAACACCTGCTCGTTCTGCTCCTGGACGGGGAAGCGGTCGCCGGCATGTGCGAGTGCGATTGGGACAGGCGCTTTCCCAGCCGCATCTATCAGACGCTGACCGCGGTCGCCCGGCCCTGGCGCGGACGCGGCGTCGCCAAGGCCGTCAAGGCCCGGATGCTGCGCCTGGTGCGGGACCACCAGCCCGGCGTCACCCTGATGACCACGAACAACGCCACGTCGAACGCGCCCATGCTGTCCATCAACACCCGGCTGGGTTTCGAGCGCCACCAGGAACGCGGCACCTACCAAGTTGGGCCGGACGCCTTGGAAGCGTTCCTGCTCACCCGAACGCCCCCACCCGGTGCGTGACCGCCACCCCGATCTCCCGCAGCAGCTCGAACAGCCGCCGCATCGGCTCGAAGATCGCGGCGTGCTCCGCCCCGTACGACCCGCTGCGCGGCCCCGCGGTCTCCCCGTAATCCAAGTCCACGCCGGGCGCCGGAGCCGCCGGGAACACCTCCGCCAACAGCGCCAGCGCCGCCGGCACGTCCAGCCGGATCAGCCGGTCCAGCATATCCTGCGGCGTGACGCCGTGCCGGGGCGAGAAATCGGGGATCGCCGTCGCCAGCAGCCAGATGCGCTGGATCAGCGCCAGCCGCAGTGCGTGCAGCAACACCTCCTCGTCCGCCATCACCGGCGCGTCCGGCCACGCCACCCGCAGTTGCAGGTGGTCCGTCTGCACCCGGTGGAACATCGCCGTCACCGCCGACCACAGCCCCAGCCGCTCCAGCGCCCCCGCCACTGCCACCAGCCCCTCCCGCCGCCCCAGAACCGTCGCATGGGCCGCCCGGTCCAGCCATGTCCCCGGGTCCAGCACCGCCACCGTCGCCCGCAGCACGTCCAGGTCCGAGTGCAGCAGCCCATGCGCCGCCAAGTCCGTGGCCCGGCGGAACCGGCTGCTCGTGCGCCGCAACTCCGCAAACGGCTCGGGATGCCGCCCCGCCGCCGCGCCCAGCCCGTGCAGCGTGTTCGCGCACCAGCCGACCTGCTGCAGGATCGCGTTGTTCGGGATGGCCCGAAGCTCCCGTGGATGCCGGATGGCCGCCGGCCCGCCGCTGTCCGACTGCCGCGCGCTGGGCCGGGACCCCGTGGGGTCCAGCAGCGCCGGCCCGAAGGTGCCCAGCAGCGCCGCATAGCCCGGGTCCTCCACCAGCCCCCGCATCGCCTGGCCGACGGTGGCAAAGAAGTCCACGGCAAAGTCCGGGTCGTCGTAGATCGGGTCCCGGCTGCCGGAAGGGTCGGCGAAGGCGTGCTCGGCGATGCGCGCCACCGTCGCCGCCGCCAGGGCCGGGCTACCGAAATGCAGGTAGCCGTCGCCACCCTGGAACGCCGTCTCCTCCCGCACCACGACGCCCGCCCGCGCGAACGCCTGCCGGCTGGCAGGTGGCGACAAGTAGCGCAGCCGGTCCGTCAGGCTGCCCGGGTGCGCGCCCCGGCCGATGCTCTCGCCGTGCGTGTCGAACAGCACGACCTCGATCCCCGACATCCCGTGCCGGGCCAGGGCGTCCGCCACGCGCATCCGCAGCCGCTCGATCAGGAACGACGCCGCCAACTGCCCGACATAGCGCCCACTGTCGGAGTAGCCAAATTGCAGGCACAGCCGCCCGGTCTGCCGCAGGTAGTCGCGCCAATGCGGCGACCGCAGCGCTTCGTCCAGCACCCGCGCCCCGGACTCCAGCGCCTCCCCGGTCTCGAACAGGGGGCTGATCTCGATGTTCCGCTCGCAACCGAACAGCCGCGCCAGCCACAGGGCGGCCAGCAGCGTGTAGCCGCTCTCGGTCTCGGCGATCAGGAAGCGCACGGGACTGCCGCCGTCCACGTGCTTCACGACCTGCGCCACCGTCATCATCAGCCGCACGGCGGACGCCTGTTCCGCCAGCAACGCGCCGAAGTAAACCGGCACCGGCTGCACCGCGTCCAGCGCGGCATTGATGCCAACCAGCAGGGCACGGCGGCAGGCCGGGTCGCCCGGCGGGTCGTTCAGCCCCAGCCGCTGCCGGGCCGCGTTGTGCATCTGGGTCGCATTCAGCCGCACATGCGTATGCGCCAGGGACATCCCATGCCCCACCAGCCCGGCGCGCGCCACCAGCAGCCGCATCCGGTCCTCGCCCTCTGCCGCGGCAATGGCGTCGTCGAACAGCGGCAGCAGCGGCGCCGGGGTCAGCAACGCGGCGTCTCGACCGCCAACCAGCGCATCGGCAAAGGCGGCAACTTCCCCAGGGTTGGGACCGGACGGCGCCGACTGCACCTGCAGGTCCACGGCTGCCACGGCCTCCCCCACCCGCGCCGCCAGCACCGCACTCGCCGGCACCGCGCCCACCTGGTCCAGCAGCCGTTGCAGGCCCATGCGCTTCATCTGCAGCCGCAGCCGCATCGTGTCCCACCAGCCGATGTCGGTGCGCCCGTCGGTGTCGTAGCCCACCCAGGTCGCCAGCACGACCGGCTTGGGCGTCAGCGTCGTCCACCGGTCCGGCCAAATCGCCGCGGCCTCCCGCAACAGCACCGCCGTCAGCCCGTCCAGCGCATCCCGCCCGCGGCGGATGGCGGCGGCGGCTTGCTCGAACTCCTCCTCCAGCGACGGCCGGCGTGGGCGGTGGCTGGCGAACCCCGGCGCCGACGCGCCCCCAGCCGCCTCCGCCAGGGCATGAAGCACTGGTGCCGGGGCCGAGAACGTCGGATGCGCCGTGAACACCGCTGCAAACCGCGTCCGGCTGCATGCGTCCTGGAAGGCCGCAAAGGGCACCGGGCTGTCCAATGGGTCCGGCCGCGCCAGCCGCCGCGCCAGCCCAGCCATCCCCGCCTCCGGACCGTCCGCGCCGTGGGCATAGGTCGCCAGCCGCCCAGCCCGGGCAGCAAACGCCCGGTCCCGCAGCAGCCGCACCAGCCCGGCCACCTGGTCCAAGTCCAGCCCGCCCCGGTCCATCTGGCGCGAGATCGCCAGCGCCACCAACAGCACCGGGTTGCCGAACGGGTCCTCGTGCGCCCGGTCCCGCGCCGCCGCAACAGCCTCGGTCAGCGACTGCGCGAGCGCATCGGGTGTAGCGTGTTCCTGGTCCATGCGGCCCCGCCATGTTGCGCCGCACAAGGATGGCAGGGCACCGCCATAGTATGCAATGGCGGTGCCAGAGTACGTTCGGTGCGTTTGTCCGCACCGAACGTACTCTGGCACCGGTGCTGCGGGCATCTTTATCGGACTGTGGACACGTTTGATCCGATGATGCCCCAACCGCCATCATCGGTTGCCTTGGGACTTGCAACCCAGCCTACGCCGCCGGTGCCTACCCAACGGCTTCCAGCACGCCCTCGAACGTCATCAGGACGGGGTTGTCGCCCGCGGCCAGGCATCCCGCACTGATGGCGCCCGTATGATCCACGATGGCGGCCTCGATCACCGTCGCCGCCCCTGCCCCGGCATCGCAGCGCACGGCAGCCCGGCGGACCAGCATCTCCGTCGCGAACCCGCGAAGGAGCGGCGCATCCACGAACCGGGCCTCGATGACGCTTGCGACACCCCCCTGCACCACGGCCCGGCGGAAGCCTGCCTCCCGGCCAGCGCCCTCCAGCGCGCCCGTCAGGTCCTGGTTCGGCGCCAGCCGCAACGCCAGCGCCGGCCTCGCGTGCGGCGGCGGCAAGGTTCCCGTCGCGTGCGGCATGAACAAGCTGAAGCCGGTTTCGGGATCAGGCGTCACCCAGAACTGCGCGCCGATGATCCCCACACCGCGCACAGCGACTGGCCCCGCGATGCAGGTCTCGTCCGGCAGCACGTGCCCGCATCCCGGCGTCCCGTCCGCGGCGGTCCATAGCGCATGGCAGTGGAAGAAGGGCAACCCATCCCGCGTGCCGACCGTGACCGCCGCGACATCCAGCCGGGCCACGCCGGGCGGCCGGAATGTCGCGCTGTAGGACGCCAATTGCGGCCCGCCCGGCGACAACTTGGGGATGACGTAGGCGAATGGCCCGAACCCGCCGCCCGACAGCGTCAGCGCCGCGGACTCCACCCCCAGCGCCCGCACCAGCGCCGCCAGCGCGTCCAGCAGGCGCCCGCCCGGTGGCAGCACGGCCTCCACCGGAACGGCGCCGGCCGGCACCGCCATCACCCGCCCACTGGCAGGCGGACCCTTGTGTGCGGCGAACCTCACCGTGGCCCGCCCGGGGCAGACCGAGCCTCAAGTTCCGCCCGGATCAGCTTCTTCGTGACCTTGCCGTAGGCGGACCGCGGCAGCGCGTCCCAGAACGCCACCTGGCGGGGCAGCTTGTAGCGCGTCACCTTTGGCACCAGCCAGGCCAGCAGGTCGCCCTCCGTCAGCGCTGCCCCTTCCCGCAACACGCAGACGGCAACGCCGGCCTCCCCCCAAACCGGGTCCGGCATCCCCAGGACCGCCACCTCTGCGATGGCGGGGTGCTCCAGCAGCTTCTCCTCGATCTCCCGCGGATACACGTTCGATCCGCCGGAGATGTACATGTCCGACGCGCGCCCGGTGATGAACAGGAAGCCCTGCGGGTCCAGGTGTCCCAGGTCCCCTGTGCGGAACCAGCCGCCGCGGAAGGCCTTCGCGTTGGCGTCGGGATTGTCGTAGTAGCCGGCAAACACCGCCGGGCCGCAAACGCAGATCTCGCCGGTCCCGAACGGCGGCAGCTCGCGCCCGGCGTCGTCCTGGATGGACACCTGCATCCCCGTCCGCTCCCAGCCGCAGGTGCCGGCGCGGGCCTCGGTGCCGTCCCCAGCGCCCGTCCCGGTCCTGGCGTCCGTCCAACCCCCGGTCCCGTCACCATGCAGCGCCGCGGGCAGCACGGTGATGGCGCCCGTCACCTCGCCCAACCCAAAATACTGCACCAGCACCGGGCCGAGCTTGCGCAACGCAAACTTCTGGTCCTCCCGATACATCGGCGCCCCGGCATAGATCACCTGGCGCAGCGAGGAATGGTCGTGCCGGTCCACCGCCGGATGCTCGGTCAGCAGCTTCACGATGGTCGGCACGGTGAACATGTTGGTCACCCGCCATTCCGCCACGAGCCGCCAAGCCGCTTCGGGGTCCAGGCGCTCGCCCTCCGGCAAGATGCTCTTCACGCCACGCGCCACCTGCACGAGCAGGTGGACGCCCGCACCGTGCGACAGCGGCGCGAGCACCAAGGAGGCGTCGTCCGCGGTCATGCCGGGCATGAGGTCGGCCAAGTGGTTGTTGACCACGAAGGCCATCTGCCCGTGGGTCAGCACGGCCGCCTTGGGCCGGCCCGTGGTGCCCGACGTAAAGAAGAACCAGCAGGGGTCGTCGTGCTCCACCGCGGCGTCGCCCAGCACCTGCCCGTCATGCCGGGCAAGCAGGTCGTCCCAGGATGCGCCAAACCCGGGCGTGCCGCCGGCTGCGCCGCCCGCTGTGCTGGCCGCTGTGCTGGCCGCTGAGCGGCCTGCCGCACTGCCCGCTGCACCGCCGGCAGTACCGATGGACAGCACCAGCAACCCCGGCGCGGCAGCCCGCACCGCCGCCGCATGGGCCGGGAAGCCGGCGCCGCACACCATGGCCGACGCGCCGCTGGTGCGGCACAAATCCGCAACCTCCTCCGGCGTCTGGCGGAAGTTGGCCGGCACATAGACGGCGCCCAGCCGGAAGCAGGCGAACATCGCCTCGACCATCTCGCGGCAGTTGCGGGACTGCACCAGGACGCGGTCCCCCTTGCCGATGCCCAGCCCGGCCAGCCCCGCGGCGGCGGCATCGGTCTGCCGGTCAAGCTGCGCCCAGGTCCAACGCGCCGCGCCATGCGCCAGGCCAATGCCGTCCGGGTGGCGCCGCGCGCATTGCCGCAGCAAGTGGGACAGGTTCATGACCCGGCGGTACATCGGCAGCACCCCGCCCTTGGGCACGTTCGGCAGCAAAGGCATGGCGGCGTTCCCCGGTATCAGCCCAACATCACGCACGGCATCGCGCCCAGCATCACGCAAGGCATCATGCCCGGCATCGCGCCGGGAACCCAGGCCAAAGCCGAGGCGGTGGTGTCTCAGTTTGAAGTCCAAGCCCTTCATTGTCATTGCGAGGCGCGTAGCGCCGTGGCAATCCATGTGTGGACGGCCCTTTGCTTGCAAGGGTTGGGCTGCAGGTATCGTGGGTCCGGGTTCGGTTGCATCCATGTGTCCGGCCTGTTTG
>Ga0123338_10006064_pt1 | contig 10212 bp, 8 predicted proteins | sample grotaG_FD_89793 | JGI IMG/M metagenome (GOLD analysis project Ga0123338, IMG submission 89793) | Glacier valley bacterial and archeal communities from Borup Fiord, Nunavut, Canada, to study Microbial Dark Matter (Phase II) -... | ecosystem: Environmental > Aquatic > Freshwater > Ice > Glacier ...
CCGCGTCGGCATGCTCACCGGCTGCGTCCAGCAGGTCTTCTTCTCTCACGTCAATGCCGCCACCGCCCGCGTCCTCGCCGCCGAAGGCTGCGAAGTCATCACCCCCGCCTCCCAGCCCTGCTGCGGAGCCCTCATGGTCCACTCCGGCCTCGACCAGCAGGCCGCCGCCATGGCCCGTAAAATCATCGACCTCTTCGAGCAGGCCAACGTCGAAACCATCGTCATCAACGCCGCCGGCTGCGGCTCCACCATGAAGGAGTACGGCAACCTCCTGAGCGACGACCCTCAGTACGCCGCCCGCGCCCGCGCCTTCTCCGCCAAATGTAAAGACATCACCGAAATCCTCTCCGACCTCCCCCCCGTAGCCCCCCGCCACCCTCTCCCCCTCCGCATCGCCTATCACGATGCCTGCCACCTCCGTCACGCTCAGGGCATCTACCAGCAACCCCGCGACCTCCTCGCCGGCATCCCACAGCTCGAAATCGCCGAGATCGCCGAGTCCTCCCTCTGCTGCGGCTCCGCCGGCGTCTACAACCTCCTCCACCCGGAACCCGCCCAGCAACTCGGCGATCGCAAGGTCGCTAACCTCCTCGCCACCAATGCCTCCGCCCTCGTCTCCGCCAACCCCGGCTGCCTCCTCCAGCTCAAAAGCGGCCTCGCCCGCCGTGGCGAAGCCGACCTCCCCGCTTTCCACATGGTTCAGCTCCTCGATGCCTCCATCCGTAACCTCAAACCCTCCGACTTGGTACCTTGACGAACAATCTTGGCGCCACGCAGGGTGCCCATGCCGGTTAGGGAAAATCTTTATTTTATGTCTCGAACAAAAAAGCGTGTCTCCTGTAGTATGTTGCCTGCCGCTTCTCCTGTTCCACGCGCGAAGCGAAGTCTTCGCCTGCTAAGCATCGGGCTGGCAAACGTTGACTCGATTGTTCGGAGCCAAAATAAATGAATTTGCGCAAAGGTCCGCAGATTTCCCGCCGTGAGGCGCTCCTGATCGCTGCTTCCGCGGGCGTAGGCCTCATCTCCACCGACCGGCTGCACGCCATGCAAAGCACCTCGAAGACGGCCTTGCACCACAAGGCGGGAAGCTGCACCACTCCCCCTGACGCCGTAGTCAAAACCCAGTACGGCAAAGTCCGTGGCTACGTCAGCGATGGCGTCTACACCTTCAAGGGAGTCCCCTACGGCCAGGACACCGCGGCTGAAAATCGCTGGCTCCCGGCCAAAGCTCCAACGCCTTGGAAGGATGAGTATCCCGCACTCGTCTACGGTGCCAACTGCCCACAGACACTGCATAACTTCAAAGCCGCCGAGATGTCCTTCCTCTACGACTGGACCGACGGCTACAGTGGAGATCCCAGCCAACCCGGCCTCGCATGGACACCCCGCGACCCTTCCCGCTGCCAGACCATGATCTTCGACAAGACCTGCCGCATGGCCGATGACCCCGACGGAAGCGTCCGCAAAATCTTGCTCAGCTAACGCATTCCACTGGAGACCCTTGATGCCGCAAAAGCGACTCGTCGTTCTGACTATCCTTCAACTCGCCCTGCTGGGTGTACCGTGCCTGCGGGCTCAGGTCGCCACCATCGTGCCGCCTGTCATCCCAGGCGCGAAAGCCACACAAGTGGAGCAGATAAAAATCCACGGCAAGTCCCTCGAAGGCAATCTCGAAGGTGATGCCGTCGACCGCCCCGCCATCGTCTACCTGCCGCCCAGCTACGCAACCGACAAAAAGCGCCGCTACCCCGTCGTCTACGCCTTACACGGCTACTCCATCGGCGCCGAACAGTGGAGCAAGGAGATTCACGTCCCGCAAACCATCGAAGGCGCCTTCGCCCAGGGCGCTCAGGAGATGATCGTCGTCCTCCCCGATTCGAAGACGGTCCACAACGGCTCCATGTACTCCAGTTCCGTCACCACCGGCGACTTCGAGCAGTACGTCGCCCGGGACGTCGTCGCCTACATCGACGCCCACTATCGCACCATCCCCAACCGCGCCAGCCGCGGTCTCGTCGGCCACTCCATGGGCGGCTACGGCGCAACCCGCATCGGCATGAAGCACGACGATGTCTTCGGCAGCCTCTACATCATGAGTCCCTGCTGCCTCTCCGCCCGCAAGATGGGACCCGGCGCTGCAGACCTCGAAAAAACGCTTCAAGCCGTCAAAACCCCCGCCGACTCCGCCGCGCTTCCCTTTGGCATCAGGGCCCAGCTAGCATCCGCCGCAGCCTGGTCGCCGAACCCGAAGAACCCGCCTCTCTATCTCGACCTCCCCGTCAAGAATGGAGAGCCGCAACCTGACGTCCTGGCAAAGTGGGCCGCCAACGCTCCCCTCGCCTTCGTGGATCAGTACATCGGAGGTCTGCGCCAGTACAAAGCCATCTCCATGGACGTGGGCGACAAGGACGGCCTCAAAGTAGACGCCACAAAACTCCACGAAGTCTTCGACCTCTATGGCCTCCAGAACGCCTTCGAGATCTACGAAGGTACCCACACCAGTGCCGTAGCCGATCGCTTCCAGAATCACGTCATGCCATTCTTCAGCAGGAATCTCTGCTTCAAAACAACATGCAGCGTCCAATAAGGCGACGCCCTTCCCACGTCGTAACCTAGGCCTCTCATCGCAATCAAAGTAGTCCGGCCCATGCAGATCGGAATCGACCGCAGATGAACAGAAGAAGCTTCCTCATCAGCTCCGTGGCCGCCGCCACCGCACGGCCGTTCGTCACCTCCAATCCGCTGCTTGCCAGTGCTCTCGCACCCGCCGACGGAGCCAAAGTAGCCGTCCTGCTCGTCGATACCGATCGCGTCACCACTCCCATCGACAAGCGCATCTACGGCCAGTTCCTCGAACACATCAATCACTCCGTCGAAGACGGCCTCTTCGCTGAACAGATTCGCGGCGCAGGCTTTGAAGGCGACGACTTCAAAACCTACTGGGAACCAGTCACCACCCGGGGGAACGTAGAAATCGCCAGCCTCAACTTCCAGAACGGCAGCAAGAGCGTCCGCCTCCAGTCCGATGGCGGCCACGCCAGCATCCACCAACGGCGTATCTTTCTCGAGGCTGGCACCAGGTACGACGGCTTCGTCTGGATCAAACGTGAAAAGGGCAACCCGAAGCTCACCCTTCAGGTCACCAGCGCACAAGGCGTCTCCATCGCGTCCGCGCCTCTACCGTTCGCCGGAGCCGACTGGCAACAGGTCCCCTTCAACTTCACCAGCGCCATCAGGGATACCCAGGCCTCTGTCGAAATCACTGCCACCGGCCACGGCACACTCCTGCTCGACTTCGTCTCCCTCATGCGTGCCGACGCGCGTCACGACGGCATGTTGCGTCCTGACCTCCTCAAGGCCCTGGGCGACCTCGGCCCCTCTTTCATCCGCTGGCCCGGCGGCTCATTTGCCTCTACCTACAAGTGGAAGGAAGGCATCGGTCCCTACGCCGCGCGCGGATACCATCCCAATACCTACTGGGGCGGCTACTCCGACTACTTCGGCTTCGGCACCGACGAGTTCCTCGGCCTCTGCCGCAAGCTCAACGCCGAGCCCCTCATCACGCTCGCTGCCCCCGGCACCAGGCCCGAGCAGGTCAACGAAGCCATGGACTGGGTCCATTACCTCAACGATCCGCCCACCACCGACTGGGGCCAGCGCCGTGCGGCCAACGGCCATCCCGAACCCTGCGGAGTCAAGTTCTTCCAGATCGATAACGAGCCCATGAACAACGGCTTCACGCCGGAGCAATACGCCGAAATCGTCAATGTCTACGGCAGCCGTCTCCGCGCCATCGCTCCCCACGCAACCATCATCGCCTGCGGGCAAAAACGCTCGAACGACATGGACTGGAGCGAGAAGGTCATCGATCTCGCCGGAGCAAACTTCGACCTCCTCGGCTGTCACAACTACGAGTACGAACCCGCAAACTTCGAGACCGGCCTTCGCCGCATCCGCGACTACCTCACCAAACTCCGCGACTATGTCCGCGCCTCCAGCCATCCCAACATCGAAATCGGCGTCCTCGAGTGGAGTCTCCAGCACACCTACGACTGGCGTGCCGGACTCCACGCAGCCGGCAGCCTCATCCTCTTTGAGGAGCTCAGTCCCGGCCTCACCATGACCTGCCCCGCTCTCCTCATGCGCAACACCACCGACGACCCCAAGTGGACCTCCGCCATCTATCACGATCACGTCTCTTGGTTCCCAGGCGGCAGCTACCCCGTCGAAAAACTTTTCCGCGAGCGCTACGCGGAACGCTACCTCGCCTCGGCCACCGGAGCCTTCCAGAACGTTCCCGACCCCAACATCCTCTTCGACAAAATCTCCACCGCCATCCCCACCGAGTGGCTCCCTGGCGCAGTCGACGCAATCGCCACCACCTCCGCGGATGGCCGCCGCATCGTCATCAAGGCCGTCAACTATCGCGACCAGCGCAGCACCCTGATCGTCCGTCTCCAGGGCGCCAGACTACCTCAAACTGCATCCGCCACCCTCCACACCATCACCGCACGCCTCACGGAAACGCCATCCATCGAACATCCGGATGCCATCACGCCGCACGCCCGTCCATTCCCTTACGCGAAGAACTTCTCCATCGACCTCGAACCCTTCACCGTCGCCCTGCTCGAAATCCAGGCAAGCTGACAGAGGATGCTCGCTTCCTGCGAACTTTCTAAAAGGCACACATCGCCCACAATGTGCCGAGACCTGAACTCTAATTTGTCGTGTTGGCATGGTGGCCAGAGACGGGAGCGGACCGCGATTAGAGGTGCGCGAGCGCTTGAGCAGCAGCTCCGCGTCCACCCCACCATGCTCTACTCCAGCGCCTGGAGCTTGCGCTCTTTGCAATACTCTGGCACCAGTCCAATCCGCTCCGTTGTCCCCCGCTGCGGCCCGGCACTCTGCTTGGCTGTTATCTAATCGCCACCGGAACCGGCCGCTTCCTGATCGAGTTCCCCAGTCGCAACCGCGTCCTTGCATTTGGCCTCACCGAGTCTCACCTCGTCAGTGCCGCCATAATCACCGGCGGCGCGCTCGTCCTTGCCCACGTATTTGCGCGCTCGCCCCGCACCGCAGGCGCGAAACACAACTCACTGGACCTGCACAAAGAGTGTTTGATTTGAAAAAAAGGTGGTGGCCAGAGACGGGATCGAACCGCCGACGCCGGCCTTTTCAGGGCCGCGCTCTACCACTGAGCTATCTGGCCTTGGCATGTCACAACGTCATAAATCGGGGATCGCCAAGAACGCCCGGACGCGCCATTCTCGTCTGCGCCCCGGCCTCTTCAGGGGAGCTTCGCTACCGGGTCAAACCAGCAGCTCAAACGCTCCCCAAGTATAGCAACCCAAAGCCATACCGCCAACCCGCCCTCACCCGCGCTATCTTAGATAGCATCCTGCACCCACAAAGGGACGCCCATGCTCCGCTCCTTCTCGCGCAACGCCTGCCTTACGCTTCTGCTTACGCTCGCCCCCGCCACATGGGCCCAATCGCCCGGCAGCGCCAGCCCCCAGCGCGCCATCGCAGCCTTCAATACCGCCCGCAAATCCCCCCTCGAGCTCCACGCCTTCCTCGCCAAAATGCCTAAGGGCGCCGACCTTCACATGCACCTCACCGGAGCCGTCTACGCCGAAACCTTTCTGAAGCAGGCCGCCGTCGATGGCCTCTGCGTCCACCTCGACACCCACGCCTTCTTCAAGCCCGACACCGTCACCCGGAGCATCCCGCCCCAACCCGTCTGCGGTGAAGGCAGCGCCCGCGCCGACAGCGTCTTCAAGGATCAAAAACTCTACGACGCTCTCGTCGACGCCTTCTCCATGCGCAGCTTCGTCCCCAGCGCCGGCATCAGCGGTCACGACCAGTTCTTCGCCACCTTCGCCCGCTTCGGCGGCCTCGATAAATCCCACGCCGGCGAGTGGCTCGACGAAGTCGCCACCCGTGCCGCCCTCCAGAACGAGCAGTATCTCGAAATCATGCAGACCCCCGGCTTCGGCAACAGCGCCGGCCTCGGTTACAAATTCGGCTGGCCCGCCACCCCACCCTCCGATTACATCCGCGCTGGCCAGTCGTTCGATAGAGGAGATGCCACCGGAACCACCCCCGCCGAACTCGCCAAACTCCGCGACCAGCTCCTCACCAGCGGCCTCCGCGACGAAGTTGAAAGCGCCCGCAAGGAACTCGCCGACGCCCTCGCCACCCGCAACCAGATCGAGCACTGCGGCCAGCCCAACGCCGCCCTCGGCTGTTCCGTCCAGATCCGCTTCCTCGCCCAGGTCCTCCGCGCCTTCCCGCCCCAGCAGGTCTTCGCCCAGACCCTCCTTTACTTCGAACTCGCTTCCACATCGCCCGACGTAGTCGGAATCAACTTCGTCCAGCCCGAAGACGCCTACATGGCCATGTCCGAGTACCACCGCCAGATGCTCATGCTCGACTACCTCCACACCGTCTACCCCAAAGTCCACATCTCCCTCCACGCCGGCGAAATCGCTCCCGGCCTCGTCACTCCCGATGGCCTCCTCTTCCACATCCGCGAAGCCGTCGACCTCGGCCACGCCGAACGCATCGGCCACGGCGTCGACGTCATGTACGAAACCGATCCCCAGGCCCTCCTCACCGAGATGGCCGACCGCCACATCATGGCCGAGATCAACCTCACCTCCAACGACGTCATCCTCGGCGTCACCGGAGCCCGCCACCCGCTCCCCGCCTACCGCGCCGCCCACGTCCCCGTCGCCCTCTCCACCGACGACGAAGGCGTCTCCCGTATCGACCTCACCACCGAGTACACCCGCGCCGCCCTCGACTACAACCTCTCCTACCTCGACCTCAAGGACATGGCCCGCACCGGCCTAGAACACAGCTTCCTCGCCGGCCCCAGCCTCTGGGCCAAACCCGACATATTCACCCATCCCGCCCCCGCCTGCGCCGCCCAACCCACAGGCGCGTCTCTGGGTTCCGACAAACCCACCGCCAAATGCCTCGACTTCCTCAAATCCAGCGACCGCGCCACCCAGCAATGGGAACTCGAACACCGCTTCAAAGCCTTCGAATCCGCCCTCCCCTCACCCGCATCGCATACAATTCATCACAGTCCATAAGCAGGGGAGTCAACCGTGTCCAACGTATCGCGTCGCAGCCTTATCCAGTCCGGTGCAGCCATCGCCGCAACAGCTCTCGTCCAGGGCCACCCATTAGCCGCCCTCCAGGCCGCCCCCCCCACCTACATCCCCGCAAAAATCCCCACCACCACCGACAAGCTCCGCGGCAACATCCACCAGTCCGCCTCCCGCTGGTGCTACGCCAAGACCTCACTCGACGACCTCTGCGCCTACGGAGCCAAAATCGGCCTCAAGGGCATCGACCTCCTCGACGTCAAGGACTGGGAAACCCCGCGCAAGTACGGCCTCATCTGCTCCATGGGCTACGCCGGTGGCGGCAACATCCCCAAGGCCCTCAACCGCGTCGAAAATCACGACGAAATCGAAGCCAACTTCCGCAAGAACATCCCCCTCGCCGCCAAGCTCGGCGTCCCCAACGTCATCACCTTCTCCGGCAACCGCATGGGCATGTCCGATGACGAAGGCGCCCGCAACTGCGTCCTCGGCCTCAAGCGTCTCAAGCCCATCGCGGAAGACAACGGCGTCACCATCAACCTTGAGCTCCTTAACAGCAAACGCAACCACAAGGACTACATGGCAGACCACACCGCCTGGGGCGTCCGCGTCTGCGAAGAGGTCAACTCCACCCGCATCAAGCTCCTCTACGACATCTACCACATGCAAATTATGGAAGGCGACCTCATCGCCACCATCAAGGAAAACATCAAGTGGCTCGGCCACTTCCACACCGGAGGAGTCCCCGGCCGCCACGAGCTCGACAACACCCAGGAAGTAGAATGGGCCGCCGTCATGCGCGGTATCCTCAGCACCGGCTACACGGGCTACGTAGCCCACGAGTTCGTCCCCCTCCGCGACCCCCTTACCTCCCTCCGCGAAGCCGTCCAAATCTGCGACGTCTAGCCGCTGTTCCTTCCCCACCAAAACCCCCGGGTGCGCCATCCTTTGCAACCCATCGCAAAGGGTGGGAAGCAACTCTCAACCCATCGAAAGATCTGTCGTCCTGAGCGAAGTGGCTCGCGCTTTTGCAAGCCACAGAGTCGAAGGGCCTGCGGTTGCTTTTGCGGTTGTCCTTGCCTCGCCTTTGCCGGTGCTCTTGCCCCTGGGGTAGGTCCAGGCTTTAGCCGGGACATTACGGACCCCCACAAAACCGGGCTTTAGCGCCTGTGCCATACCCCACCCACAAAAACATCCAGTACCATTACCCCGTGAGAAAACTCCTCCTCCTCCTCGCCCTGACCACCGCCGCCTCCGCCCAACAAACCACCCTCCCTCTCTGGCCCAGCGGGGCCCCCGCCCCGGTCGTCACCGAAACCCCCGAAAAAGACATCACCACCCCCAAAGACCGCCTCGTCGCCGGCAAGCCCCTCTCCCACCTCACCAACGTCAGTCTCCCCACTCTCGCCGTCTATCCTCCCGTGAAGAACAACACCGGAGCCGCCATCCTCGTCTTCCCCGGCGGAGGCTACCGCATCCTCGCCTACGATCTCGAAGGCACCGAAGTCTGCACCTGGCTCAACCGCATCGGTGTCACCTGCGTCCTCGTCAAATACCGCGTCCCCTACAAGGACCACTACCCCGAAAACGCCGCCGACCTCCTCGACGCCCAGCAGGCCATGCGCCTCACCCGAGCCAACGCCGCCAAGTGGCACATCGACCCCAAACGCATCGGCATCCTCGGCTTCTCCGCCGGCGGCCACCTGGCCGCCGTCCTCAGCAACCACGCCGACTACCAGCCCGCATCACCCATCTCCGGTGCAGCCGATCCAACCCTCGACGCCAAACCCAACTTCACCATCCTCATCTACCCCGCCTACCTCACCGACGCCCCCGCCCTCAACACCCTCGCCCCCGGTATCGACCCCACCGCCACCACGCCTCCTACCTTCCTCCTCATGGCCGAGGACGATCCCGTTCACGTTGAAAACGTCTTCGTCTACGGCCGCGCCCTCAAAGAACTCAAAGTCCCCACCGAAGTCCACGTCTTCTCTGAGGGCGGCCACGGCTACGGCCTCCGCCCCACCCAACTCCCCATCACCCACTGGCCCGACCTCGTCACCACCTGGCTCCGCACCATCCACATCCTCCCTTAGGCATCCCCTCATCACCGTCATTAGTCTCACGTCGCCATTCGTTTCACGTCGTCATTCTGAGCGAAGCGAATAGCTGCTAAGAAAATCGATTGAGCGTATCGGCTCATACGGCGGTAACCGTCCGAACCCCCCACATTTCGCTTTTGCTCCTGCCGTTGCTATTGTTCTTGGTCTTGCCTTTGCCCTTGCCCTTGCCGTTTCCCGTTCCCCCAACCTCCCGGGTGCCCCATCCTTCGCAGCCTCACCGCAAAGGGTGGGATTTACTCCATCAACCTCGCCGCCGTTGTCTGTTCTTGAACACTCCCACCTTCGCGCTAAACTGAACCTCGAGCGCCCACCATGAAAAAAATTATCTCCATCGCCGCCCAGTTCTTCCTCTTCCTCCTCGTCTTCTTCGGCGGCACGCTCGCCGACCCCTTCCACCTCAAGTGGTCCGTCACCCACCCCACCCCCACCTCCACCCGATACTTCGTCCCCGATGGCCTCATCTTAATGGTCGCCCTCTACCTCCTCTTCCTCGTCGTCGAGTTCCTCATGAAGAAGCTCTCCCGCATGGGCCTCTGGACCACCGCCGCCTTCCTCCTCGCCCTCGTCCTCGGCTTCCTCTCCAAATTCGGCTTCGCCACCCACGACCTCTACTAGCGCCCTTTACTAGCCACCGCCAGCCCGAGCGAAGTGTCCACGAATAGGCAACAACACACCACAACGAGGCACCGTTGAACCCTACCCAGCCGAATGATTTCCTCCAGCAACTAGCCGCCGCCCAGCAGCAGCTCGACGCAGGCTTCGCCACCCTCCCGCCCAGCCCCCTCCCCGATCTGGGCCCGGAAGCCGCGTCAATCCTGCACGAAGCCGCCACACGCCTCCACGACAACTACCCCTACCAGCACCCCCTCTACGCCGGCCAGATGCTCAAGCCGCCACACCCCATCGCCCGCGCCGCCTACGCCTTGGCCATGACCGTAAACCCCAATAACCACGCCCTCGACGGAGGCCGCGCC
>Ga0123338_10006068_pt1 | contig 10209 bp, 7 predicted proteins | sample grotaG_FD_89793 | JGI IMG/M metagenome (GOLD analysis project Ga0123338, IMG submission 89793) | Glacier valley bacterial and archeal communities from Borup Fiord, Nunavut, Canada, to study Microbial Dark Matter (Phase II) -... | ecosystem: Environmental > Aquatic > Freshwater > Ice > Glacier ...
GCGCGCGCACCGGGATGCCGGTGAGCGCCGACACGAAGGCCGTCGTCATCGCAGCGCCGGCGCTCGGACCGTCCTTCGGCGTCGCGCCGTCGGGCACGTGGATGTGCACGTCGCGCTTCTCGAACATGTCGTCTCGGATGCCAAGGCGCCGGGCACGGCTGCGCACCACGGAGCGCGCCGCTTCCACCGACTCCTTCATCACGTCGCCCAACTGGCCGGTGCGGATGATGTTGCCCTTGCCGGGCATCACCGCCGCTTCGATCGTGAGCAGGTCGCCGCCGACTTCCGTCCACGCCAAACCGACGACCTGGCCGACCTGGTTCTCCTTCTCGGCCTGTCCATAGTCGAACTTGCGCACGCCGAGGTAGGTGTTGAGGTTGTCCTCGGTGACGACGACCTTCTCCGTGACTTCCTTCAGCTGGATCGCCTTGATGACCTTGCGGCACACCTTCGAGATCTCGCGCTCGAGCGAGCGAACGCCAGCCTCGCGGGTGTAGTAGCGAACGATGCCGCGCACCGCGGACTCGGTGACTTCGAGCTCGCCGTCCTTCACGCCGTTGTTCTTGGCCTGCTTGGGAAGCAGGTAGCGCAGCGCGATGTTGACCTTCTCGTCTTCGGTGTAGCCCGAGAGGCGGATGACTTCCATCCGGTCGAGCAGCGCCGGCGGAATGTTCATCGAGTTCGAGGTCGCGATGAACATCGTGTCGGACAGGTCGAAGTCGACCTCGACGTAGTGGTCGCTGAAGGTGTGGTTCTGCTCGGGGTCGAGCACTTCGAGCAGCGCCGACGACGGATCACCTCGGAAATCCATGCCGAGCTTGTCGATCTCGTCGAGCAGAAACAGGGGATTCCTTGTGCCGATCTTCGCAAGCGACTGCAACACCTTGCCCGGCATCGAGCCGATGTAGGTCCTTCTGTGCCCACGAATCTCGGCTTCGTCTCGCACGCCGCCGAGTGCCATGCGCACGAACTTGCGGCCGGTGGCGCGCGCCACGCTCTGGCCGAGCGAGGTCTTGCCGACGCCGGGCGGCCCGACCAGGCAGAGGATCGGCGACTTCACCTTATCGACGCGCTGCTGCACCGCGAGGTATTCGAGGATTCGGTCCTTGACCTTGTCGAGGCCGTAGTGGTCTTCGTCGAGTACCTGCGCGGCAAAGGCGAGGTCCTGCTTGATCTTCGTGCGCTTCGACCACGGCAGATTGACCAGCGTGTCGATGTAGTTGCGAACGACGGTCGCCTCGGCCGACATCGGCGACATCAGCTTCAACTTCTTGAACTCGGCGTCGACCTTCTTCTTCGCTTCCTTCGGCAGCTTGGCGGCGATGATCTTCTTCTCGAGCTCCTCCATGTCGGCGCCTTCTTCGCCGTCGCCGAGCTCCTTCTGGATTGCCTTGACCTGCTCGTTGAGGTAGTACTCGCGCTGGCTCTTCTCCATCTGCCGCTTGACGCGGCCGCGGATGCGCTTTTCCACCTGCAGGATGTCGACTTCGTGCTCGAGTTGCTCGAGCAGCTTCTCGAGCCGCTTGTCGACCGCGACGAGATCGAGCACCGCCTGCTTGTTCTCGAGCTTGAGCGGCAGATGCGCGGCGATGGTGTCGGCGAGGCGCCCGGCGTCGTCGATGCCGGCGATCGAGGTCAGGATCTCGGGCGGGATCTTCTTGTTGAGCTTGACGTACTGGTCGAACTGCTGCGTGACGGCACGACGCAGCGCCTCGACCTCGCTCTTGGTTTCAGTCTCGGGCGGCACCGGCGTCACGTCAGACACGAAGTACTCGCCGTTGTCGGTCACGCCGTGCGTGGTCGCGCGCTGCACGCCTTCGACGAGCACCTTCACGGTGCCGTCGGGGAGCTTGAGCATCTGCAGGATCGACGAGACACAGCCGACCTCGAACATGTCGTCCGGCTTCGGCTCGTCCTTGCCGGCGGCCTTTTGCGCCACCAGCATGATCTGGCGGCCCGCTTCCATCGCGACCTCGAGCGCCTTGATCGACTTCGGGCGGCCGACGAAGAGCGGGATAACCATGTGCGGAAAGACGACCACGTCGCGCAGCGGCAGCAACGGCAGGGTAATCTTCTCGGCGGGCAGAACAGGATGACCGGACATGGCAAGGACCTCTCTTTCTCAGGCTGAAATGAGGCCCGAGGGTTCGATTAAAAGGGGGCGGCGCGGAGGCCGGGCGCCGGAAGAAAGGAACCTGCCCGAACGGTGAGCGCCGGGCGCGGCACCCATCAGGCGCTGAACTTGGCAGGCTCCCGGTACACGAGGAGCGGCTTGGCTTCGTCCTGAATGGTGTGCTCGTCGAGCACGACCTTGGCGACGCCGTCGAGAGTCGGCAGCTCGAACATGGTGTCGATGAGCGACTGCTCCATGATCGAACGGAGCCCGCGCGCGCCGATCTTGCGGGCGAGCGCCTTCTTCGCGATCGCGGCCAGTGCCGAAGGCCGGATCTCGAGCTCGACGCCGTCCATCGCGAACAGCTTCTGGTACTGCTTGACGAGCGCGTTCTTCGGCTCGGTGAGGATGCGCACGAGTGCGTCGTCGGTGAGCTCGCCGAGCGTGGCGACCACCGGCAACCGGCCGACGAGTTCCGGGATGAGGCCGAACTTGATGAGGTCTTCCGGCTCGACCTCGCGGAAGATCTCCGAGACGCGCTTCTCCGACTTGGTGTGCACCGTGGCGCCGAAGCCGATGCCGGAGCGCTCCGAGCGGTTTTGGATCACCTTCTCGAGGCCGTCGAACGCACCGCCGCAGATGAACAGGATGTTGGTCGTGTCGATCTGCAGGAAATCCTGGTTCGGGTGCTTGCGGCCGCCCTGCGGTGGCACGCTCGCCATCGTGCCTTCGACCAGCTTGAGCAACGCCTGCTGCACGCCCTCGCCCGACACGTCGCGGGTGATGCTCGGGTTGTCGGCCTTGCGCGAGATCTTGTCGATCTCGTCGATGTAGACGATGCCGCGCTGCGCCTTCTCGACGTCGTAGCCGCAGTTCTGCAGCAGCTTCTGGATGATGTTCTCGACGTCTTCGCCGACGTAGCCGGCTTCGGTCAACGTGGTCGCGTCGGCGATCACGAACGGTACGTTAAGCAGGCGCGCCAAGGTCTGCGCAAGCAGCGTCTTGCCTGAACCCGTGGGCCCGATGAGCAGGATGTTGCTCTTCGAGAGCTCGATCTCGTCTTTCGTGCGGCTCATGTGCTTGAGCCGCTTGTAGTGGTTGTAGACCGCGACGGAGAGCGTGCGCTTCGCCACGTCCTGACCGATCACGTACTGGTCGAGGCTGGCCTTGATCTCGCTCGGGATCGGCAGGTCGCTCTTGGCGGCCTTGGGGTCGGCGGCATCGACCGGGACTTCGTCGCGGATGATGTCGTTGCAAAGTTCGATGCACTCGTCGCAGATAAACACCGACGGGCCGGCGATCAGCTTCTTGACCTCGTGCTGGCTCTTGCCGCAGAACGAGCAGTAAAGAACCTTTTCGCTCGAAGAACCTTTTTTCTCGGCCATGGGAAGTCGTTAAAAGGCAGCGGCGGACAGCAAGTTGAAACTGATCATAGTGGAAAAGAAACGGCCGCCATCGGGGTGAAATAGGCCACGTTCGGCGCGTTGTTGCCTGCCCACTCCCGGACGTGCCTGGCCGCTTTGCGCCACGTGCCGCAGCTCAGCGGGCTGCAGCCGGCGGCGCGCGCTGCGTCACCACCTGATCGATGAGACCGTACGCCTTCGATTCTTCGGGGTCCATGAAGAAGTCGCGCTCCATGTCGGACCGAATTTTCTCGATCGGCTGGCCGGTGCGCTCGGCGTAGATCTTGTTGAGCTGCTCGCGTGTCTTCAGGATCTCGCGGGCGTGGATCTCGATGTCGGTGGCCTGGCCCTGGGCGCCGCCCGACGGCTGGTGGATCATGACGCGCGAATTCGGCAGCGACATGCGCTTGCCCTTGGCGCCGGCCATCAGCAGGAACGAGCCCATGCTGGCGGCGATGCCCATGCACATGGTCGACACGTCGGGCTTGATGAACTGCATCGTGTCGTAGATCGACAACCCCGCGCTCACCGAACCGCCCGGCGAGTTGATGTAGAGATAGATGTCCTTGTCGGGGTTCTCACTCTCGAGAAACAGCATCTGGGCGACGACGAGGTTGGCCGTCTGGTCGACCACCGGGCCAACGAGGAAAATGATCCGCTCGCGCAGCAGCCGGCTGTAGATGTCGTAGGCGCGCTCGCCGCGACCCGATGTCTCGATGACGATGGGCACCATGCCCAGACCTGTCGTTTCCAGCGCGCTCATTGCCGTTCCCCGTTCGCTTCGATGTGTTGCATGTCGGGACGATTATGTGGGCGGCAAGCGCGCGCTGCCGGCATGCGCCTGCCCGTTCAGGCGGCGCCGACGCGGCATTCGTGATCAGGTCGCCATCAGGTCGTCGAACGGCACGCTCTTCGCCGCGACCTTGGCTCGCTCGAGGACGTGGTTGGAGACGTTGTTTTCGACGACAAGCCCTTCGACCTCCGCCATCCGCGAGCGGTCGCTGAGGTACCACCGCATCACCTCGCCCGGCTTTTCGTAGCTCTGCGACATCTCCTCGATGTGCGCCTGCAGTTGCTCCGGCTTGGCCTGCAGCGATTCCTTCCTCACGAGTTCACCGACGACGAGGCCGAGGCGAACGCGCTTCTCCGCCTGCGCGGTGAACATCTCGGGCGGGATCGGCGCCGTCTCGGCGTCCTTGACGCCACGCTTCTTGAGGTCGGCGCGCATCTGCTCGACCATCCGCTCGACTTCGCCGGCAACCAATGCCTTCGGCACTTCGAGCTCGGCGGTCTTGACGAGCGCTTCCATCACGTTGGCCTTGTTGCGCGCCTGGACGCGGAACTTGACCTCGCGCTCGAGGTTCTTGCGAACGTCGCTGCGCAGTGCCTCGACGGTACCGCCGCCGATGCCGAGCGCCTTCGCGAACGCCTCGTCGACGGGAGGCAGGTGCTGGGCCTCGATCTTCTTCAGCGTGACCATGAAGTCGGCTTCCTTGCCGGCCACGTCCTTGCTCTGGTAGTCGGCCGGGAACTGCAGCGGGAAGGTCTTCGAATCGCCGGTCTTCATGCCGCGCACGGCAGCGTCGAACTGCTCGAGCATCTGGCCTTCGCCGATGATGAACTGGAAGGCTTCTGCCTTGCCGCCTTCGAACGGCACGCCATCGACGGCGCCCGCGAAGTCGATGGTGACGCGATCGCCCACGGCGGCCGGCTCGACGGCCGGGCGCTGCTGGAACGTGCGCCGCTGCTTCCTCAGGATCTCGATCGTCTTGTCGACGGCTTCCTCGCCAACCTCAGTGGAAACGCGTTCGACCTCGGCCGCGCTCAGGTCGCCGATCTTGATCTCGGGGTAGATCTCGAAGGTCGCATCGAAGGCGACCTCGCCCTCCGGCGCACCCTCTTTCTCCGTGATGCGCGGCGCGCCGGCAACGCGCAGCTTCGCTTCGGTCACCGCCTGCGAGAAGACCTGGCCGACCTTGTCGTTGAGCACCTCGCTGTGAACCGAGTAACCGTAACGCTGTGTGACGACGCTCATCGGCACCTTGCCGGGCCGAAAGCCATCGGCCTTCACTGTCCGGGAGAGCCGGCGCAGGCGCTGCTCGACCTCGGAGGCGATGCTCGCTGCCGGCAGCGAGAGAGTGATGCGGCGCTCGAGCTTGTCGAGGGTTTCAACTTCAACGGACATGGTGGGCCTTCTGATGGATCTGGTGCGCGGGGTCGGACTCGAACCGACACGCCGATGAAGGCGTCAGGACCTAAACCTGGTGCGTCTACCAATTTCGCCACCCGCGCTCGGAGCAGCCAGCTAGTTTACCGGCTCCCGCCTGACCCGGAACCAGGCCGCATACATCGCCGGCAACGACAGCAGCGTCAGCCCCGTTGCTACGATCAGGCCGCCCATGATCGCGACCGCCATCGGCCCCCCGAAGACGTTGCGGGAGAGCGGAATCATCGCCAGCACCGCTGCTGCGGCCGTCAGCATGATCGGCCGGAAGCGCCGCACCGCGGCCTCGACGATCGAGGTCCAGGCGTCGCGGCCGCGGCTGCGATCGTGCTCGATCTGGTCGATCTGGTCGATCAGGATCACCGAGTTGCGCATGATCCTTTCGTGCAGGAAGAGCGTACCGAGGTAGGGCACGAAGTGCACCGACACGCACCACGAGATCACGAGCGCCGCGGCCGTCACCGCGAAGATCGCGAAGGTATATTCACCGACCGTCGACTGCGCGAGACCGATCGGTAGGAAGCCGACCGCGGTGATGAGCGTGCCGGTGAGCATCGGCATCGCCGCCATGACACCGCCTGTTGAGTCGTACTGACTGACCGGTCAGTAATATGCGGCTTCGTCCGACCGACCGTCAAACCAATCCGAGCGAGCTGTCGCCCGGGTCCTGGGCTCGTTTCGCCGCACCGTGGAGAATCGAAAGCTTGAGCGACAAGCACTACGAAAACTTCCCGGTCGCATCGTGGCTGAGCCCGCCGGCGCTGCGCCCGGCGGTGATGGCGATCTACCGCTTCGCACGAACAGCCGACGACATCGCGGACGAAGGCGATGCGCCTGCGGCCGATCGCCTCGCCGACCTCGCAGCCTTTCGCAGCGACCTCGACGCGGTCGCGGCCGCTCTGCCGCCATCGCAGCGCTGGCCGCAGGTGTTCGGTCCACTTGCCGCGACGATGACCGAGTACCGCCTGCCGCCCGAGCTCCTCGTCGCTCTGCTCAACGCATTCGCGCAGGATGTCGTCAAGTCGCGCTATGCCGACCGTGTCGAGCTGCTCGACTACTGCCGTCGCTCGGCCGAGCCCGTCGGCCGCCTGCTGCTGCATCTCTACGGCATGGCCGAGCCGCGCGCGTTGATGCAGTCCGACGCTATCTGCACCGCGCTTCAGCTTGCTAACTTCTGGCAGGACCTCGGCGTCGACACGCGGCGCGGCCGCATCTACGCACCCCAGGCCGACTGCCGCCGCCACGGCGTCGATCCCGCCGAGTTGCTCGCCGGTCACGACGGGCCGGCGGTCCGGGCTCTCGTCGGCGACCTCGTCGGCTGGGCCCGTGAGTTGATGCTTTCCGGCGCCGACCTCGTCCATACCGTTCCGGGCCGGGCCGGGCTCGAGCTTCGGCTCGTCGTCCAGGGCGGCTTGCGGATCCTCGAAAAGATCGACCGCCTCGGCGGCGCGACGCTCGCGACGCGGCCCGTCGTGGGCGCCGCCGATGCGCCCGTCCTCGCTTGGCGCGCGCTGCTGATGCGCGCGGGCCGAAGCATCGCAGCGAACGAAGGACGCGCCGCATGAAAGGCGGTGCCGCCGCAGCCATGACGCCGGAGCAGTACGTCCAGGAGAAGGCGGCCGCCAGCGGCTCGAGCTTCTACTACGCCTTCCTCTTCCTCGAGCCGCCGCGGCGCGCCGCGATCACCGCCTTCTATGCCTTCTGCCGCGAGGTCGACGACGTTGCCGACGAGGTCAGCGACCCCGGCGTCGCGGCGGCCAAGCTGGCCTGGTGGCGCAGCGAGGTCGGCGCCGCGTTCGCGGGCAAGGCCAGCCATCCGGCCATGAAGGCGCTGGTTCCGCACACCGCCGCCTACGGCATCGAAGCGTCGCACCTGCTGGCCGTGATCGAAGGCTGCCAGATGGACCTCGACCAGTCGCGCTTCCTCGACTTCCCCGGCCTGGCGAAGTACTGCGATCTGGTCGCGGGCGTCGTCGGCGAGGTCGCCGCCAACATCTTCGGCCGGCGCGAGGCGTCGACCGTCGACTACGCGCATCGCCTCGGCCTGGCGATGCAGCTCACCAACATCATCCGCGATGTCGGCGACGATGCCCGGCGCGGCCGCATCTACCTGCCGATGAGCGAGCTGAAGCAGTTCGACGTCAAGGCTTCGGAGCTGCTCGAGCGTCGCTACAGCGACCGCTTCACCGCCCTCATGCGCTTTCAGGCCGAGCGCGCCCATCGCAGCTACGACGATGCCCTGGCGCGCCTCGGCGAGTTCGATCGCAAGGCGCAAAAGCCTGGCCTCATGATGGCCAACATCTACCAGAGCCTCTTGCGCGAAATCGAAGCCGACGACTTCCAGGTGCTCCACCAACGCATTTCGCTGACGCCGATCAGGAAGCTCTGGATCGCGATGCGCACGAATTGGCGCGGCCGGTGATCGAGTGCCGTTGGCGATGAGCCGCAAGGTCGCCGTCGTCGGCGCCGGCTGGGCCGGCCTGGCGGCGGGTGTCGAGGCGACGACGGCCGGCGCCGACGTGACGCTCTTCGAGATGGCGCCGCACGCCGGCGGCCGGGCCCGATCGGTCGGCGATCTCGACAACGGCCAGCACATCTGCATCGGTGCCTATCGGGAGGCCTTGCGTCTGATGAAGACGGTGGGCGTCGACGAGGGCGATGCGTTCGACCGCATGCCGCTGACGCTCGTCGACAGCGATGGCTTCGGCCTTCGCCTCGGCCATGGCGCGCCGATGCCGGCGTTCGCACTCGCGGTGCTGCGGCGCCGCGGCTGGCGCTGGCGCGAGCGCGTCGCACTGCTCCGGCTCGCGGCGCGCTGGTCGCGCTCCGGGTTCGCGTGCGCGCCTGCATCGACCGTCGCCGATCTGTGCGCCGCCCTGCCCGACCGGGTGCGGCGCGACTTCATCGAGCCGCTCTGCATCGCCGCCCTCAACACGCCGGCCACCGCGGCCAGTGGCGGCGTCTTCCTGCGCGTCCTCCACGACGCCCTCGCCTCCGGCCCGGGGTCGGCCGACCTGCTGCTGCCGCGGCTCGGCCTGAGCGAGCTGCTGGCGACGCCGGCAACGGCCTGGCTGGCGTCACGCGGGGCGACGCTCCGGCTGACGCATCGCGTCGAGCGGATCGAGCGCGACGGCAGCGGCTGGCGCGTCGATGGATTGGCGTTCGATCGCGTCGTTCTCGCGGCCAGTGCCGTCGAATCGGCACGGCTCGCGGCCGCGTTCGCGCCGACGTGGACCGCAGCGGCGACGGCGCTTCGCTATGAACCGATCATCACCGTCTACGCGCGCAGCGACGGCTGTCGTTTGCCCGAGCCCATGCTGGCGCTGGCGGCCACCTCTGTCGCCCCGGCCCAGTTTGTCTTCGACCGCGGCCGGCTCGGCGGCGCCGACGGCTTGCTCGCATTCGTCGTCAGCGGCGCGGCCGAATGGGTCGAGCGAGGCAGTGAAGCCGTTGAAGCTGCCGCCCTGCTCCAGGCGCGGGAGGCCCTGGCGCCCTGGCTGGCCGGCCCGCTCGAGATCGTGCGCACCCTCGTCGAAAAGCGCGCCACCTTCGCCTGCACGCCGGGGCTGGCGCGACCGCCGGGACGCGTCGCCGAGGGCCTTCTCGCCGCCGGCGACTTCATCGACGGCCCCTACCCGGCGACGCTCGAAGGCGCGGTGCGGAGCGGCGTCGCTGCCGCGGCCGCCGCCCTGGCCTGACTTCGCGGCGAGAATTCATCATGCGAAAGAGCGAGCCGCGGTCCATCACGATCCAGGTCCTCGAGCGCGCCTTCGGCCTGCTCGACCTGCTAGCGTCACACCAGGAGCCGGTGGCGCTAAAGATCATCAGCGAGCAGAGCGGCCTGCACCCGTCGACGGCGCATCGCATCCTCAGCGACCTCACGGTCGGCCGCTACGTCGATCGGCCGGAAGCCGGCAGCTACCGGCTCGGCATGCGCCTGCTCGAGCTCGGCAACCTGGTGAAGGCCCGGCTCGACGTTCGCGACGCGGCGCTGGCGCCGATGCGCGAGCTCCACAAGCTGACGCACCAGCCGGTCAATCTGTCGATGCGGCAGGGCGACGAGATCGTCTACGTCGAGCGCACGTACAGCGAGCGCTCGGGAATGCAGGTGGTGCGCGCCGTCGGCGGGCGGGCGCCGCTGCACCTTACTTCCGTCGGCAAGCTGTTCCTGGCCCACGACGACGCCCAGCGCGTGCGCGCCTACGCCGCTCGCACCGGGCTGGCCGGCCACACGCGCAACAGCATCACCGAGCTGGCGGTGCTCGAGCGCGAGCTGGCACGCGTGAACCAGTACGGCACGGCGCGCGACAACGAGGAGCTCGAGCTCGGCGTGCGCTGCATGGCAGCGGGCATCCTCGACGATCAGGGCAAGCTCATCGCCGGCCTCTCGATCTCGGCACCCGCCGACCGGCTGGAAGAGACCTGGCTCGAGCGCCTCGAGGCGACGGCGGCGGAGATCTCGGCGAGCC
>Ga0123338_10006069_pt1 | contig 10209 bp, 14 predicted proteins | sample grotaG_FD_89793 | JGI IMG/M metagenome (GOLD analysis project Ga0123338, IMG submission 89793) | Glacier valley bacterial and archeal communities from Borup Fiord, Nunavut, Canada, to study Microbial Dark Matter (Phase II) -... | ecosystem: Environmental > Aquatic > Freshwater > Ice > Glacier ...
ACCCGAATTTCTAATGCCGGAGTGCCATTGCGCGTAATTCAAGAAATCTCAGGGCACGAGACGTTGGCGGCGTTGCAGAAATATTTGGAGGTAACAGAGCGGCAGGTTGAGGAGGCGATTGCACATTTGATGATATGAAGAAGCCCAGATTTTAGCCTGAGCCTCTTCCGTACGTTTATAGGCAGAAGAGCTACTCTCGAAGCATCTCTAAAAATACTTTCTTCAGTTCTTTTAGTGCCCGCTCTCCACGTTTCCTCAAGGCAGCAGTAGTCGTCTTTTCTCCATGAGCCGTGTAGAAGGCGGCAACTTCATCCCACGAGAGGTTTTGAAAAAAACGCAGTTCTAAGAGTTCACGCTTATCTTTAGACAAAGCAGCGAGAGCTGTGAGTACCATTTGTTTCTGCTCTTTAGATTCCAGATTATCCCCGCGGGAAATATCTGGAAATGTTTCAACAATGGCTGGGTCATAGGGGTGAGTTTTGTTTGACTCACGTTTCAGCTCCCGAATAACATAAGTTGCTGTAAGTTTCATCCAAGCAGTGATATTGGGAATCTCCTTCCCTTTCTCGAATGCCTGATGCCACCGAAGGATGCACTCGCTGATGATATCATTTGGGCTATAGCGTCGGTCGAGTTTGAAGTTTTTCAAACGGATGCAAACGAACTTATGGAAACCATCTAGGTCATCTAGAAGCTGTGCCAACTGGGGGTAGCGTTTCTGAAGAGAAGGTACAACATTTTCAACAGCCGTGCTTTTTTGCTTCATGTTTTTTCTCCAATACGAAGAAGCTAAGGTGGTTGAGGGGAGATGCATCAGTTGTCACTCTGTATCTTGGTAGAGCTTCGGAAATGAGAAGCTCTGCTGTTTGGCGGTGAACACTCGTCTTTTTAGCCTGGCGCTACGCTCTTATGAGCTTCACGCTTCGGTCTCGGTTCCGTTGCCGCCTGTCTGTTCCAGGTGTCATTGGTTGCACACATATAAATGTCATTCACTGTGTTTTTGTGACTTCCTGAAACTCCTTGAAACCCAAAAAACAGCAAAGCCTTCCAAACTGATGTTTGGAAGGCTAATTGCTCATTTTAATTCCTGCTAAAAGGAATAACGATCGTGCAGATCGCGTGAAGTTAGTTCTTTAATGCCTAGTGAGTGAATAGGCTAGTGATTGTTAAAGCACTTACCTTGTGAAATTGATTCCTTGAAAGAGTCGGGATCGTCTCCTCTCCTACTTGGAGGCGCTTTAGACAATCCCATTTCGTAGGCAATAAGATGATCGGCTTCATTGAGCAAGCAACTCAGTCCTAGATCAAATTGGGCTAGTTCTAGAATTGCTGTGATTCGATCTAAATCTTTTTCAGAAGGGTCTTCCAATTTAGACAGTCTGCAATATTCTTGAACGATCGCAAAAGTGGTGAAATCTTGTGTGTCCGTGTACTGGACGAACTCTGTCCGTCTTGGCTTGTTCTTGTTGGTGTTGTTCATAAAGAAGCATCCTCGTTGATTGCTTGATGCATAGGTACGTGGATTTGTCAATCATGTTGTATGCTGACACATTCCCTGTTCTATCTATTAATGATGGTGGCTTGTCAAATGTGACAAGTTTTTCCACAAAACACCTGAAATTTCCCACAGCCTTTCCACAAGAGAAGTTTTCTGGCAGGACTAAGATGCAGTCATCGTCGAGATAGACACGAATACAAAGCCTCTGGGCGATTCGGAGAGGAAGCTCTGAATTTTAGAATCTAAAAACGTCATAAGTGTTCACCTCCAGGTTGGCTGGAGGTACACATACCATAGCTGCTACATAAAAGGCTAAAGTGGCTTTAGCCCTTCCCTGCCAGAAGTTAGCTGGAGATACTACTTGATGAGCGGGTTTACCTTTGAAGTAGGCTCAGACCTGCCATCTCTTCCAGGTTGGACAGCTTTGCCTTCATCACTGTTAACGGCTGCACGTAACTTCACGTTATCGGGTTTGACATCAACGTCCAGTTGAAGGGTGTCCCCTGACCCCACAAACTGGGTAGCTGTGAAGCTGAGCATTCCGGTGACTATGATGACAGTTGTAGAACCAACCAGTGCTAAAGAAAAAAACTTTCCTATACGCTGCATCTCTCTCTCCGTCTGGGTTTTCCTTCATCTATTAATGAAACTCACTGCTGTTTAGTGACATATAAAACTAAAGTAGTGGCTGCATTCATCTAGAAATCTCGACATCAAGATATCTGCATCTCTGAAAATATACGTATCTAGACATTGAGACACTAAACCTGTATTCTCTTTTCATCGAATTGAGATACCACTCATGCAAACTTGCTCCTGTATCTCGCTCTCAGGCGGACAAGGCAAGACAACCACCATCTTTTTCACAGCCCTTTTACTGGCTCAACAAGGGAAGAAGGTGCTAGTGATCGACTCCGACCCCCAAGCCAACCTCACCTTTTATCTCAACCACGAAGTCCAACCAAATCAGCCGAGCCTATTCGAGGTGCTGACGGGACAGGTCAAAACGGAAGATGGCATCTACTCGACCAGCTACGAGAATTTGTTTCTCATTCCTGCCGATCGCGGACTCTTCAAAGTGTCAGACTTTCTCAGCAGCAGCGGAACGGGTGCCTTCATTCTCAAACTGCGGCTCAAATCAGTAGCGGACGTTTTCGATTACGTTCTCATCGATGTGCAGCCGTCCCGCTCTCAGCTTTGCCTAACCTCTGTCGGCGCGTCTGATTCTGTTCTCATTCCCGTCGAAGCCAACGTGAAAGGGATGAACAGCTTAATCGATACGCTTGATTTTTTGAGAGAGCAGGAAAACTTAATGGCGTTCACCGGAAAGGTTTTAGGCATTGTGCCCTTTCGTGATCGCTGGGTAGGAAAAAATCAAACGCTAGAAGGACGGCAAAATATCGAGGCGATGAAGGAGTTTGCCGAGGATATCCCGATTCTTCCATCGATCTTAGAGTCGGAGCAGTTTAAGAAGGCGATTCGCCAAGGTAAGTTGCTCTCTGAACTGGGAGAGAACAACCTACAGCATCCATTTGAGAAAATCATTGAGGCTTTAAGTTCGTAACTATCCCCTAGAACAATTAAAGTGATGAACTGCTTCTGAACTATGCTATTCCTCTACTTCTGATAGTCTAGACATCTAAATATCTAGAAGCCTAAGTCTCTTCAGCCGAATACATTTTATCAACCTACCGAGCCATGCAGCTATGAGTGACGCGCTAGAACGCTTAAAAAATAGAAGCCGTCCATCTGTCCCCAATCGGGATGCTTCACTAACTCCTTCTATATCCACAAGTCAAGATATCTCGACATCTGGAAGTCTAGAACCGCAGAAATCTGCGATCGTAGAAACTCAAAAGCCGATGAGTCAAGATGTCGTGCAGCTACAAACGAAACAAACTACGCTCAGGCTAGAGCAAGGAATGGGCGATCGGCTACAGGATGTCTGCCGCGAGAACGACATTTGCCGCGAGGTTTTGATTGAGGCGATGTTTGAATACTGTGAGGCGAATCCAGAAGCGATACAGGCTGTTCTGATTGAGGCGAAGGGCAAGAATGACCACAGGCAGCAGATCGCTAATCAGAAACGGGCGAAGTCGATGATGCAGCGATTTGGACAGGGGGAGTAAAAGTCCTTGATTTAGTCTGCACCTCTATCAAAAAAGCTACAATCCATCGCGGTTGTGTCTTTTGTTCAACCTATCTGGCGAATTGGTCGCTAAGCACTTTGCCTAATATCTGGTCTGCCAAAATCAATTCCTACTGGATTACATCCGACAAAGCTTATTGAGTCCTCATCCAAATAGCCTGCGATCGCCATCTCGATCACGGCTTCAATGGGGTAGCCAAGTTGAGCAGCACAAGTCATCAGCCCTAATCTGATTTTCTCTGGAAGGGTATCCACTAGGGCTTGAGCAGCTTCGGAAGTGAGATGTTCGGTAGTGGTTTGCATCGTTATGCCTCCTACTTGATACGACTGTTATAACGTGGACGGGCGACTCGGATCATCAGTGTTTCAATGTCTTCCAAACGGCGGAGAGCCTTCAAATCAAAGCGTTCGATCGTAACTCCAATGGCTGCAATTCTGATTTCATCAGGGCTGTAATACTCCAGAAATGACCAGAAAAAAGCTTTGTGCCCATCTCTAAATCGCCGCCTCAGCTTAGTTGCCATCCCAATATACAAAACGCCTTGTGTTTGATGAAGCACAGCGTACAGACCGGGAGAGGTTGGGACATCGAGAAATTCACGGCTCAACGGATAGCAGTTCTCAAACGGCATGGAGGAAAGATTTTCGAGGATTGTCTGCGCCTCTTCCCTATAAAACTCAGCCATTGGTTCACGTCCAACAAATATTCACGACTCGATCTCATCGAGTTTGTGTCGTTTGATGAGTTCGGCATTTTCAGATTTTTTGAGCCAGTCTTCCAACGCTTCCGCGACGATATCGCTCATTGTCCAATCCTTGCCACTGTTCTTTAAGCCCACGATCGCCTTGATTCTGCGCTTCAAATCAGGTGAAACATAAGTCCTAATTCCGTCTGTGTTCTTTGCCACGTCGATCGATGCAACCTTGCTGTTTACTTCTGCCATCGTAGAAGTCGGCGTTCCCGTAGCTTTCGGGTCAGAGAAATCGTTAGGGAATTTCAGCCAGACAATTGATAAGGTTTGATTAAGTCCATTTTCGCCCATACTACAGGACGGGCTTAATTTTGGACTGTTACACTGCACTACAAAGAGCTGAAACCCTAATTCACGCGTTCCTTGTAATGGCTGAAACTCTCATTATTGCGTGGAACTTCTGCTGCCTGAGCAGAGGAGCAAGCCTAATTGAGATATTTGGAAACCTGATGCATCCAGCGGTTTCTGGCTTTAGGCAAACCGAGAACTCAACTACCGCAAGTCAATCACAGAGAGACTTTCAGGCTTGGCGTTGTTTTTGGTCCATTTGCTACGGGAACGCCAAGTACTAACATTTCAGTAGTTTGGTTTAAATCACTGCCGTGGTGACTGACACCATTCAACTAAACCCTTCTGCAAAAAGAAGTGACTCTTGCATTCGATCGTCCGCCATACCGAAGGATCTAGGGTAATCGTACCGTCTTGAGCTTCTGTCACCTGCCATCTTGGGCGACCCTCTGGCATCAAACTCATGTAGAGGGTCGCGCTACAACCACAGGGGCAAAGCATTGCAGCATACCAAAGATAGCCGTCTTCACCTGCGACGTAAATTCTTCTGGAGTGAAGTTGGTCGGGCAAATCTGTCACCCAGACCGTCCAAATCGGTAATGGCTTTCTCAGCAGCCAATGTCTGAGAACTCGCACTGCGTAGTACAACTTCTTCATACCGCGATCGAATCCGTCTCGCTTAATTCGGGATTTTCCAGTAGTGGAATAACATCCCCTCGTCCAACGTGCTTAATTAGCGTTGGGCAGAGAGCCGTAACCGAGTCGGTGTAAAGCTGAACCTGACTGAAGCTAACCATGAACGAAGCATATTCAGAATTCGCCTCTTCGCGATACGGATGGAGCCTCGCTAAAAACTCCAGCACGCCGAAAGCGGCAACGTTCATATTGACGCTAATAACGGCTGGACGCTCATCAGGTGGCAGCCCGACAATATATTTTGATTGCCGCTGCCGCTCATATTCTTCTGGATTGGTGCGCTTCAGCCCAGATGCTCGCACTTGCTCTAGAGAAAACATACCTCGGCTCCACAGACTTTGCCCCGGTTGCAGGTACTGAATGCCACCACAAGACTGCTCGATGCCTCCCTTTCCATCGGCTTCTAGTTTGACCCCAACATCAAAGTAAGGCAGAAGATAAAATGTAGCGAGTCGATTGAGTAGCCATCTGCCATCAATGCTGTCTACACAGCCAAAGACTACATCACACTCTGCGATCGCTTGAACTGCCTCAAAGTTGAATAAACTAACCGGAAAGGTCTCAACCTGAGTACCCAAGCCCATGGCTTCAATATTCCGCCGAGCCATCTCAACTTTGAATACCCCAGTTTGAGCGTCCTTCATAGTTGCTGGAATGCGGTTTAAGTTCTTCTCTTCAACCCGATCTGGATCAACGAGTACTAAAGCACCCACACCATATCGGCCCAGTTGCTCAACCACCCAGCTTCCAGTTCCCGAGCAGCCAACGACTCCAATTTTGAGGCGTTTAAGTTTTGCGTAAGTTTCCTCCCCGAAGGTTTGTGCTGTGCGCTTTGCAAACTCTGGGATTGCCCCTAACGTTTCATTTGCATAATAAAAGTTCAAGTCATCGCCTACGATTTTGACCATATCCAATGGTTCAAACTTCCCATTCGGTTGCACGATCCGCCCGACAACCCGTCCGTCTGGAAGCATAATGACGCTGATATGCGGGTAATCATCGTCCATCCAGCCATAGATCGAGGGGAAGAGTTCTCGATCTGACTGATCATCGACTTCGGAATGCCAAGGATAATGCTGAGGATGTCCATGAATCTTGAGAATCGCCATTCCTCGCTTTGAGGCTTCCTCCAATAAAGGAATCAGCAAATCGGTTGACCAAGAAACGCGATCGCGTTCGCGGACTGAGCAAGCTTCGTAAGGAACTGGAACGACTTTGTGAACAAAGAAGTGATGGCTGTTGGTTCCAGCCCGCCGACCGCAGATCGCGACCGCGACTGCTTCCTTGCCATCTTGAGGTAAAACATGCGCCTTGATCGCCGTATGATGGGCAGCGGTCATACTCAGAGAAGTTTTCATGTTTTTACCCCTTGCTCAATTCGCGTTCTAACCAGTGTTCTACCAACCCCAGATGCGTACCGATGTAATCCTCTCCAGGTATCCAGGGATTCCCAGCGGTGCGGTGTCGCGACCATTGCTGCCAAGTTTTTCCGTCAAAGGAGGCATTGGAAACGGCTGCGATAACCTTGCTATCACTTCGCACCAAAGCTGGGTAGAAGTACACCATGTCGATTTGCACGTCAGGATATCCCCTTTGAATCCGAAGATTCAGGTCGACAGTGCTATGGGTGTACTCGGTGGGAACCGGAAAGCCGTAGATAATAACTCGCTGATCGCTCCCTTCAATCACTGTCTCCCACGGTAAGCCACGGGCATTCAGGCACTCCTCGTCTACTTCAGGCAACCGAAACTGGCGGCGGGAAGAATAGCCCTCAGTTTGATCGAGAGGCAAAGTCAGAAAGCGCTCAACGCCTGGAGCTGCCAAATTTACAGTTTCGTCTAACTCAATCCGCTTGGTTTGCCCGCCATGCAGCTTCTGATCGATTCGGAACCGCTCTGGTGGAGTTTTGTCTGCCAATTCTAATAACTCCCGTCCTGTCATCATTGAACGAGTGACCGTATAAGATTGTTTACCGATCCGAACTCTGTATCCGCGGCAACGGGTCGGGGGCACTTTTCCTGATTTGGCAAATTCTTCCAGATCGATAATTTCATCGACAAAAGGGTGTTCTTGTTTTACGTTGACCATGTAACCTCCATGAGGCATAGTTGAATAAGTTATTTACAAGATAGATCGATTATACAAAATTTGTAAACCCGAAAATTCACGGATAAAAGATGATTGGCAAACGATTGAAGCTGGCAAGGCAAGGAAGTGGGTTGTCACTACGAGGACTTGAGGAAAAGATTGGAAACCTAGTTTCAGCTCAAGCGATTGGGAAATACGAGCGGGATGAGATGATGCCGAACTCGACGACGCTGATTGCTCTAGCGAAAGTGTTGAGTGTTTCGGAAACCTACCTACTCAGTCAAAGTGAATTGGATTTAGAAGGCTTAGAGTTTCGGAAGAAAAAGATTACAAGCAAGAAAGAAGAGGCTCACGTTATAGCCACTGTCCTGAGCCATGTCGAGCGTTACTTAGAGATCGAGGACATTATCCATTCTGCCAACACAGAGTGGGATCAGCCTCGTGAGGCTCCTTTCCCAGTGCATGAACTCAAGGATGCTGAACTTGTCGCTGAACGGTTGCGGCTTCACTGGCAGTTAGGAACTGACCCGATTCCAAATCTGGCTGAATTTCTAGAGGCTCAAGGAATTAAGGTTCTATCGTTACCTCTAGCAAACAACGTATCGGGGTTAACCTGTTGGGTTCAACCTAGGAATCGCAAACGGATTCCTGTGATTGTGGTCAATGCCCAGGACAGTGGTGAGCGGCAACGGTTTACGCTGATGCATGAGTTGGGGCACATGGTGCTGGGAGTCCCGCCCGATTTAGATGATGAGAAAGTGGCTCATCGAGTAGCGAGTGCATTTCTTATGCCAGCCTCCATTTTATGGATGGAAATTGGTAAGCATCGCAGCAAGTTGACGATCGCGGAACTTGCTCAGTTGAAACGCTTGTTGGGTGTCAGCATGCAGGCATTAACCTATCGATGCAAGGATCTGGAGATTATTGATAATTCCGCGTTTCAAAGATTATTTGCTGAGTTTGGGCGGCGGGGTTGGCGCGCTCCACCCTATGAACCGTTTCCAGTGCCAAAGGAAGAGCCGCATCGCTTTGAACGGTTATGCTATCGGGCACTGGCAGAAAATGCTGTTTCTGAGGCAAAAGTAGCCGAACTTTTAGGCATATCAGTGCGCGATTTGCTGACCAAGATGGACTCTTCAAATGAAGAATAATTTTTCCTGATTCCTGATGTTCCGATGTGCGACCAACTGATTTAACAGTGCTACATGTGGGTTGAGATAGAAGCTTCACGATACTTTCGGTATTGAATCGTTCCGTGGTCAGCCCTTCACAGTACTCACTATTTTGACTAAAACCTGATGCGGTTGCTAATATCAAACCCCTCTATCGTAGTCGCACTGGAGCAGGTAGGTTTTCTAGATCTACTTTTTAACCTGCCTATTGAGATCAATGTGACTGAATTTCTTTATGAGCGTGAATTGGAAGGCTGTATAGGACAGAGACTGCTCCAGTTAGGTTTACAAATCCGACCTCTGGGATCAGAAATGACTACCCTTGCTACGAAAAGTCGCCGGCAATTCCCAACCCTTTGTCTGGACGAAGGATACGCTTTTGCTCTTGCTCTGAAGTCTAGTTTTGTGCTTTTGACGATTAGTCCTGAGCTAAGCAGGTTAGCAGAAATAGAGAAAGTCAGCTATCGTTCTCTCATCTGGTTCTTTGACTTGGTGATGCACAATCGGACAATCGCTCAAGACTCGCTGTGCCAAGGAATCCTAACAATTGCTGAAACAACCCGTTGTCACCTACTAAAGAAAGAGGCAGTTGCGTGGTTGTCCCACTCATCATCACTGCTTAATAACAATGATGAATTGCAATAGCACTTCTTACGCCTCAAGGGAAGGGGAATCGACCCTTGATGAGATTGAACATAGGGCGTGAATTCGTTCTTCTGGGATTAAAAGCAACAGAGCTTCCAAAATCCGAATTTGAGTCTCAGCCTTCATGTTTTGCCAAAAAAGCTTGCGTTGATCAGGGTCTAGCCATTCAAGAAAAATATTCTCCACGCTATCAATCGCTTGTTTTTCAGTTAGGCACTCCGCGATCGCAGTTTCAGCAATCATGCCCCACTCTTCAGGAAAAGCTTTACCACTTTTGCTATTAGTGCTTTCTAATAGCATTTTTAGTAAACTCCAAAGCTGGCTAATTCGCTGCTGCGAACACTCACAAAGCTCTGCTACAGCAGCTTGTGTGATTTTTTTGCCTGTGCCCTGAAGTTTCGCGAGCGCCCGTTTTGCGGCAATTAATAGCCGCTCTGATTTGCTCGCAGCTTCTGGCGTAATGTCGGTGCTGCAAACGTAATTTACCTGAGGCAGGGCTAGATCGAAGTCACTTAGCACGATTACTTCAATCTGTTCGTTGGGTCGGCGGTGAGCGCGTGGTCGTCCGGTGCCTTGCTGAAAATCTGCTCGGATCGCAGAATTAACAAAAGCCTTAAAGCCTTCATCTTCCGCATCGTGGCACCCCGATAAAATTGCATACTCGGCTTGCAAATCTGCCAAATTACGGCAGGGTGTTCCGATCAGGATCAACCGCTGGGTCTGCTCGAAATCATTGACCCCTCGCGTATCTCGCCACCAGACTCCCCAGCCTTCCTGGCGTAAAAGTAGCGAAGCTGCCGCCAACCGCCACGGAGGTGCTAGAATCGTTATCCTGTAAGGGTTTCAATCACTTAGTTTTATTGTACTAAAACATCCTATTTTTGTGATTTTTCTCAGCCCTCAAAGCTAGACAGCATAGGC
>Ga0123338_10006070_pt1 | contig 10209 bp, 7 predicted proteins | sample grotaG_FD_89793 | JGI IMG/M metagenome (GOLD analysis project Ga0123338, IMG submission 89793) | Glacier valley bacterial and archeal communities from Borup Fiord, Nunavut, Canada, to study Microbial Dark Matter (Phase II) -... | ecosystem: Environmental > Aquatic > Freshwater > Ice > Glacier ...
CAGGCGGCACGAAGCCCGCTCCTGAACCGTGCAGGAGAGGACGCTGCCGCCGTACATATCGGTCGGGTTGCCGATAATACCGCAGCGCCCCGGCGCGGTCGCAAATATTTCCGTTGTTTGGGTACGTGTCAAAGCCAGTTATCTTTCTGCGACTTCGCGTGCTTTAGTTGGGAATTTCTGTCAGGAAAACTCGCTGCCTTGTCCTGCACGACGTCCAGAATGCAATTATTTTCGGTTTTGTGGAACTAAATTTCGGAATAGTTTGTCTCCTGCGAACTTATATCGTCAAACGTACGTCTCTAAGTGTACGCTACAAAAACATAATGCTCTTTCCGATAGTTTAGAATAGCGTATACAGGCAGGGTATTGATGTCTAATGGTCGAAATAGATGTCGAAATCTACCATGAACGGAGCTGAAATGCCAAATCGAACTGCTGTATTGAACACGACCAAAGGGGAAATACGTTTCGAGTTGTACGAAGACCTCGCGCCGGTGACGGCGACCAACTTCATCGAACTGGCGCAGAGCGGCTTTTATACGGGACTGAAGTTCCATCGCTATGTGCCCGGTTTTGTGATTCAGGGCGGCGACCCGGACGGAAATGGTATGGGCGGCTCCAAGCGGACAATTCCACTTGAAGTCACCCCTCAACTCAAACACGATGGCGCAGGTGTCGTTGCCATGGCACGCTCCGCCGACCCGGACAGCGCGTCGAGTCAGTTTTATATCACACTCGCCAAAGCGTCCAATCTGGATATGGGTTATGCCGTTTTCGGCAAAGTGACCGGGGGCAATGACATTGTCCTGGCGCTGCGCGAAGGCGATAGCATGACGGATGTCACAATCGTAGAATAACTGTTCAACCGTAGAATTATCGCTCTCTCCCGACGTCTACCGTCCGCTCTGAACGCCTGTCTCCTCCCTCTGATGGTACAGACAGGCTCCACACCTCGTAGTGTATGAAATTCAGCGACTTTTGCTGACTGTTTCTGGCAAGACGTTTTGTCTGTGTGGAAATCCTTCTGTAGTTTCCTTTCTTCCCCACAACTCAGATCATTGCGATCCCTGCGCGGCTCGCCCTTCCGTAAATAGCCCTCGGGCTTGTACTGGCAATGGCGGGCATGGCTGTAGCTGTCTCTAAACGACACCTGCAGTCCTGCGTCATGGGTATCGTACACGGCACTCCGATTCTGTCCTCGACTGGCGCTTGTCTGACGAAATAGCTTCGGCAAACATAGCCAGCGCAGAATCTGGTTTCGCATCCTTTCGTCTCAAACCCGCAATTCCACGTAGAAGCCTGTAGCATAGTTTCGGGAATATCTCTTTTGTTACTCCATGCGACAGACATTCATTCGCCTGAAGCGACATTAACACAAAGAGACACCACCGGTAAATGCTCCGGGCAAACGCCTGTCATCGGCAGCGAAACAGCAGTAAGTTTCGCAGCATTCCTCGTGCTTTATCGCTGGCACGACAACGGGGACCGTAAAAGAATAATCTCCCGAGTGTTTGCAGAGTCGCGGCTCGCTGCGCCTTTGCCAGATTCATGCAGGGAAGCAATCGTTTTACACACCCTCAGTCGCCGCTCGCATGGCAAGAGGTCCATCGAAGACCGATTCTGCGGAATATTAGCAGTGAGACGAACGTGAATGGTCAGAAATCACTCGATTCCAAACCAATTGCATACGTCTGAATTTCGAACAGCGTACGCTCATAAAATGAAAGAATGGGGCTTTACAATGCATCACCGCTCGCCATTCACGGCAGCCGTACTCACCCTGGCAGCGCTGGCTTCCAGTGTGATTGCCGGTCCAATCGGAGCACAGGCGCCTTATCGCGCGGACGACACCTTACTGCCATTCGGTGCGCAGGATGGGTCTTCGTCCGACACGAATTTCGCTGCGCTTCTCTCCACACCACCATCGACAGCAGCGATCAATATCGATACAGCAAAGGTGCTTCGCACCGTAGACGACCGCCTGTTCGGTGTCAATTCCGTCGTTTGGGATGGGAAACATATGACCGATAAAACGGTCACCGATCTGCTCAACGCCGCCGACAACAAGGTGCTGCGATTCCCGGGTGGCTCTGCAGGCGATGGCTATCACTGGCAGAAATACGCTGCCGATCCCTGGAACGGTTTCGATGCCTTCGCCGGATTCGCCAAAACTCTCAACTCTCAGCCGTTCATTACGGTCAATTATGGCTCTGGCACAGCACAGGAAGCAGCGGACTGGGTCACCTACTCCAACGTGACGCAAGGATATGGATTCAAGTACTGGGAGATCGGAAACGAAATATATGGCACGTGGGAAGCCGATAAGCATCCGATCAAGAATGACCCCTACACCTATGCGGTCGAAGCGAAAGACTACATCGAAAAAATGAAGGCGGTCGATCCGACGATTAAGATCGGCGTGGTTGTCGGAGCCCGCGACACATGGTATGTCAACAATAGAAATCATGCTGTCGTCAACCCGCGCACCGGCGCTACCACTTATGGGTGGTCGGCTGTGATGCTGTCGACTCTCAGGTCGCTGGGTGTCACTCCCGATTTCGTGATCTACCACCGCTATGAGCAGTGGCCCGGTCAGGAAAACGACGCGAAACTGCTGCAGGCCGCTGCCGCCTGGAAAACGGACGCAGCCGCACTTCGACAGACACTTTCCGACTACTACGGAGCGGACGGAGACAAAATCGAAATCACCTGCACCGAGTTCAATTCGATCCCTTACTGGCCCGGTAAGCAGACGACCAGCGTCGTGAACGGTCTCTACTATGCCGACGCGATCGGAGAGCTGCTCCAGACCGAGTTTACGACCGCAATCTGGTGGAACACGCACAACGGTCAGGAGTACCATCCCAACAACAAAGGCCTTTACGGCTGGCGAACGTATGGCGACTACGGGATATTGACGTCGAATGGCGACGGCTATCCGGTCTATTACGTGATGAAACTGCTGTCGCATTTCGCGCGTGGCGGGGATCAGGTCGTTGCGACGACCAGTGACAATACGCTGTTGGCAGCCTACTCGGTGAAGCGCAAGGACGGCTCGCTTTCCCTGCTGCTGCTCAACAAGGACAGCTCGCGCACCCTCACCGGAAACATCGCCGTCGCTGGCTTCACCCCGGGCGCCAATGCCGTCGTGTACTCCTATGGTATACGTCAGGACAACGCAGCCCGGGACAAAAAAGGCTCGGTCGACATCGCACAGAGCACGTTCACGGCAGCGGGCAGCGCTTTCTCGTACAAGCTGGCTCCATATTCGGCAACGGTCATCTCACTCGCGCCTTCCTCAGGAGGAGTCAATAACTTCGCGAGCAGCATCAACTGCGGCGGCGACGCTGTCGGCACTTTCGCAGCCGACACGAATTATACCGGCGGCACTGAATCAAAGGTCACCTTCTCCATCGCAACGGACGGCGTCGCCAATGCTGCTCCAATGGCGGTCTACCAGAGCATGCGGTGGCAGAAGACGCTCGGTTATAAATTAACCGGGCTGACATCGGGAAACAGCTACACTGTGCGCCTGCATTTCGCGGAAAACTACTTTTCGACCGCAGGCAAGCGTGTCTTCAATGTGACGGTAAACGGCTCGCTTCTCGAGACAGGGCTCGACATCATCGTGGCAGCGGGCGGCATTCGCAAAGCGCTGGTGCGAGACTACACTGCCACCGCTGATGCAAACGGGCACATCACGATCAGTCTGGCGGCATCCGTAAACAATGCCTCGATCTGCGGCATAGAAGTGCTGCCGCAGTAGACACCTGATCCAGTTCGCTTCGCGCCCGGCAGATTATCGGCAATATCGGATTTGCCTGTATGTTGTCCGGGCGCGAAGTGAAGTATGCAGAGAGCATCGATCACGCCCAATGCAGTAAATTTCGCTGTGAAGAGCAGTCCCTGATGAGTTCGAGTCGCACTTGCCCTGCTTCAGAATGACCACCAGAGTTTCAGGTGGGGGAATACTGAGACTCGTGGTGAGCGAATACATTACGTCAGGAACCATCGCTTCAGGTGAGTGACGAAAGTTTCGGACGAAGGGCCAGGACGAAAGATCAGAAGAATTGATTGAATGCTAAGTTTTTGCTCGCATTACGTTTTTTGTAGTAGGAGCCTGGATCGCCGGGCGGTTGGTATTGATATTAAGTGCGTCGTTTTATGTGCATGGTTTGGCAGTATCGTGTTCGGATCCGAATCGGTCCGGGCACACACAAATAAGGTAAATCAATGAAAAATCGTCGATGTATCAAGTATTCTAATAAATATGGACTGTCCCTGGTCGCGACCGCTCTGCTGGTTGGAGCCGGACAGTACAGGCTGAAAGCGCAGGATGCTGTCGTGCTTGCGTCGCAGGCGCATAGTCTCTCTGTCCCGGGCGAAGTGCTCGTGGGAATACGTCCGGAAGTGGACGGCATGAAATCCATGAGCAGTGTCCAGTCCCTCGGGTTCGATGCCGGTCATTCTTCCGCTCTGCATGCGCATCGCATTCGTCTGAGAGCAGGCGTATCGATCGAAGCAGCCGTCGCAGCCCTTCGTAAACGGTCCGATGTGCTCTATGCTGAACCAAATCATATCATCAGCGCCACCTCGATACCGAACGATCCCTCGTTCAGCCGACAGTATGGGCTGCCGAAAATCAACGCACCGCAGGCATGGGACAAATGGAGCCCCAAAGCGTCTGTCGTGCTGGCGATCATCGACAGCGGGGTCGACGGTGCACATCCCGATCTTGCCGGCAAGATGTATCGTGACAGCGTCGGAATCATCGGATACAATGCCTTCACCGGGAAGCGCGACAATGCGGACGACGACTTCGGGCACGGTACCCACTGCGCCGGCATTGCGGCAGCGCAGGGCAACAACGGCATCGGGGTTTCCGGTGTTGCCGGAATGGGTGACGTCATAAAATTGATGCCCGTCAAGGTGCTCGATGCGAGCGGTTCGGGAGCAGATTCATCCGTTGCCGATGGGATTGTCTGGGCAGTGGACCACGGCGCGAAGGTCATCAGCATGAGCCTGGGTTCGCCATCGGAATCGTTCACAATGGATTCAGCCGTACAGTACGCCTGGAGTAAGGGCTGCATCGTTGTCGCGGCGGCGGGCAATAATGGCTCTTCTAACCAGTTCTACCCTGCAGCGATCCGCAATGTGATCTCCGTTGCCGCAACGGATGGCAACGACACTCTCACCAGCTGGTCGAACTATGGTTCATGGGTCTCGGTCGCGGCGCCGGGTTCAGGAATCTACTCGACACTGCCCACGCTCTGTTCCAACAACCGCTTCGGCGGTACAAGCTATGGGACTCTCTCGGGAACATCGATGGCGACACCCTTTGTCGCTGGCGAAGCCGCAATGCTCGTCGCACAGAACCCGCAGTTGACGAATGCACAGATCAGCGCGTTGATTACGCGGAGCGTCGATAAGTACAACCCGGTCTATGGGCGCACTATCGCGGCGAATGCAGGGCGTATCAATGTCTACACCGCAGTGACAGGGGTCTCTGCCGTGCCGGTCAATACTTTCGTCTACCGTGTCAACTGCGGAAGTGGCGCGACAGCGACATTCGCCCCTGACAGCTTCTATACCGGCGGCGCGACCAATTACACATCGGCGCCAATCGACGTTACCGGCGTGGCGAACGCCGCACCGGCAAGCGTTTATCAGACGGCACGGCAGGGAAGCGCTTTCTCATATACGCTGCCTGGATTGACGCCCGGTACGACTTACACGGTTCGGATGCATTTCGCGGAAACATACTATAACTCGACGCAGATGCGTGTTTTCGATGTGCTGCTCAACGGAGCGACCGTGCAGAGCAATCTGGATGTTATGGATGTCACGCGCGAGCAGTACAAAGCGCTCGTCTATGACTACACTTCCGCTGCTGATAAGAACGGCTGCATAATAGTTCGTCTGCGCGCGTCTAAGGGTATCGCGTCGGTATGCGGTATCGAACTGATCGCTGCCAGTCTGATCACACAGACACCCAGTGTTCCCGTAGGTCTGACTGCAGCGGCGGGCGATCATACGGCGCTGTTAAAATGGACTGTGGCTGGCAATGCTACGAGCTATACCGTCAAGCGGAGCACGGTTTCTGGCGGACCCTACACGACGATCGCCGGTACTGCGACTGTAGTTGCGAACACGATGTCGGCGTCGTTTGCTGCCACGAGCGTTGTGGCTGCACTGACGATACCGTCATTCACCGATACGAACCTGACCAATGGCGATACTTACTATTACGTGGTTACCTCCGTGAACGATTCAGGGGAGAGTACGCTTTCGAGCGAAGTCAGTGCCAGTCCGGTGACGCCTCCGCCAGCGATCTACCATATCAATGTCGGCGGCGGCGCCGAAGCGGGATTCATCGCAGACTGTTTCTACACCGGCGGAGCCACTGCAGGATTCCATAGCGGAGCCATCGACCTTTCGACCGCCGCCAATGCGGCTCCGATGCGCGTATACCAGACGCAGCGTTTCGGCTCCCGGCTATTGTATACGCTGCCAAACCTGGTTCCGGGAAAAGCCTACACCGTACGTCTGCATCTCGCGGAAAGCTGGTTTACCTCTTCGGGACAGCGAATATTCAACGTGCTGCTGAACGGTGTAATGGTGCAGACCAATCTGGATATCGTCGCACTGACGGGGGGCGCCAACAAAGCTCTGACCCGCGACTATACGGCGACAGCAGATGTCAATGGCAGAGTCGTTCTGATGCTGCAGGCAACGCGGGGCAATGCGAGCCTCTGCGGAATCGAGGTACTGCCGCAAGGCTGAGCTTAAAACAGGCACGGTTCACCACCGGCGCTCGACGTCGAACGGGGTCGCTTCCAGATTGGGAAGCGACCCCGTTCTTTATTACAGTCGAAGTCAGCACAGCTCGAGGAAGTGACCAGCAGAGGATCGAGCAGGGCGTCTCCTGAGAATGGGGGAGATGATCAACAGTATACCAGCAGAACAAAATCAGAGTTGCTGTGCGACTTTGAGGCGATTTTGCGCGCGTTCGAGCTCGGCGCGTACTGCTTCCGTATCGATCCCGCTGCCAGGAACATCGAGCATCTGACGTGCCTTTGCTGCGGCAGCGCGGGCACGCTCGACGTCGATTTCGCTCGAACGCTCGGCGGCGTCTGCGAGAATAATCACTTTTTCATGGCTCACCTGCATGAAGCCTCCGCTCGTCGCGATGCTCTCAACAGTGCCGTTGGGCAGTTTGACGACGATCAGCCCTGTGCGGAGTTCCGTCAGCAATGGCGCATGCCCTGCCAGTACTCCGAGAGAGCCTTCGACGCCCGGTGCGATCACCTCATTTACCTCTTCGGAAAACAGGAGCCGTTCGGGAGTGACCAGTTCGAGCGGGAATGTAGTTGCCATCGTTACCCTTCCTTCGATTATTTTTAGTAACTGTACTGCTCTCACCCTCGGCTCTCTACCACTCATTCTTCGTTAGGGCGAGGGGGAGAAGTGCAATTTTATGGGATAGGCGGAACAGTTACAATTCTCGCGTGTTTTACGGAGCCTCAGTGTTAGTGCAGGAGGCTCAGATAGAGGGCTTCCAGTTTCTTAGCCTCGGTGTGTCCGTCGAATCGTTCCGCTACGAGTTGTCGTCCACGCTTTCCCATATCTTCCCATTCGCCGGGATTCTGGAGCAGACTGAGAATATTCTCGGCGAGCGCTTCGGCGTCTCTCTCTGGCGCGAGATAGCCGTTTTCACCGTTCAAGACCGCTTCGGAAATCCCACTGTGCCACGTCGAAACAATCGGCAGCCCCGTCGCCATCGCCTCATACAGAACAACCGGAGTACCCTCTTCGTCGCCATTCCCGGCACGAATACTCGGCTGCATGAAAATATCCGAGCGTTCCATCTCCTCGCGCACGATCGTGCGGGGCTGACTGCCTCGCCAATCGCAGCAGTCGGCAACTCCGAGCTTCGTCGCCAGCGCCTGCCATTCCCCACGAAGCGGGCCGTCGCCAATATGGGTAAAATGCACGTCCGGGTACTGTTTTCGAACGATCACCAGCGCTTCCAGTCCGTAGTCGATGCCCTTCTTCTCCACGCATCTGGCGACGCTGAGGATTCGTACGGGCTTGTTTCTGCCGGGCACTGCAGGTCGGAATGGAAAATCTTCCGGATTGACACCGATACGTATTATGTGGATTTTTTCCGCCGGACAGCCGATGGCGAGCAGACGCCTGCGAAAGTCTTCGGAAAGCGCAATTACTCCGGCAGCCCGTGCGAACAAATCGCGATACGCATCCTGCCAGAAGCGCTCCGTTATCAACTGTGAAAGATCGTAGCCGTAGAAGCTGACGACGAAAGGGATATGAAGCTGTTCGCAGGCATACATCACTTTGCAGCCGTCGGGACCGAAGTGTGCATGCACCAGATCGGGTTTCAACTTGCTCAGCGTCTTACAATACGGACCGGTCATCGTGGTAGCCGCCGGACGAACGCGGGACTTCCTGAGCAGTCCGGTGGAGAGTGAATTGAGAGAGTATTTTCTCGCATAGACGACTTCTCGTACGTCATCCCAGGGGAAAATATCAGCGTTCGTGCGCTGACAGTAAACAGGCACCGGGCGTGTCGCCTCTGCGTTCTGCAAAAACTGGTAGATGAACGTTTCAGAGATCGCCAGAAACTGTTCGTGAACGTGAGCGACAGTTGGTTTCATGCATCTTGGCTTTCTGTTTTAAACATCCGTCCGAACAACCGCGATCGAGCAGATCGTGGCTGGGACCGCACCTGCTTCCTGGCAGCAGTACGGTGTTACCCTCGGTTTTGTCTCTACAGGGCTCCTTTCTCAAACTACTCTCGTCTCAGACTGCTGGTAAGCGCTCTCGGAAAGCGTACGCCTCCGTAGTGCTCTGCGATGCCGCTTCAAAGCGAATCAGGCGGGAACGGCTTCGACAGCGCGCTTCGCCCAGACACGGTTAAGGTACTTGCGGGCGGGCTGTTCGATCAGATAGAACGAGGCGATGCCCAGGCAGAGCGCGAATGGCAGACCGACCACCTTACGCGAAATGAACGGCTGCTGCCAGAGGTAAATCGAGTACGACCAGATACCCATTTGTACGAACAAGGGATTGCTGAAGAAATTCTGCACCGATGCAGACAAATTCTGCATATTCGCGACGAAAAATGCCAGCAGACACGTACCCAGCGTGTATTTGATCGGGTCGGGGACGCGCGCGATCTGTAACAGGATACCGAAGAGGAGCAGGATCAGCAGGGGAGCCGGGGAGGAAAGTTTCTCCCAGATTGCGCTCGGTCTGACGCGCATCTTCGCCGAAATCAGTACGAAGAGCGCGCCCATCAGGATCGAAGCGGCGCGAACATCACTGCGCCAGAAGACGCGATAGTAGTCCCACCCTGCTGTGACCCCGTGCAAGACCATGCTCACAAAACAGGTCCCGATCAGCAACAGCAGCATCGCGATAGGTTCAAGTCCTTTTTTGCGGTGCAGGAGCGCGACGAGCGACAGTACGATATACGTATGCTCCTCTACTGCGAGCGACCAGAGATGATCAAAGGAGATATTGATCGGAACGATATTCCGGGCGTAGTTGATCCAGAAAAGATAGGCGGCGCTGGTTTCGATCAGCGAAAACGGGTGGCGCCGCAGCAACCCGTAGAGGATGTAGACTGTTATGAAGACATAGGCGGCGGGCAGGATACGCGAGATACGCCGCTTGTAGAAGACAGGCAGCGTCTCCATCTTCAAGAACAGGATGCGCCCCATCAGAGAACCGCTCAAAACGAAGAACATCTCCACGCCCAGCCGCCCGCAATTGATATATGGTATGCGCACGAAGTGACCGAGCAACAACGACAAAATCGCCGCGCCACGCCAGCCGTCCAGATAGCGTATTCTCTGTGTCTCGCTCATATTTTTGGTTCCGGTGTCACTATTGTGCCTGATGCGGCGATACGGCCGTTTCCGCTCTCACTCCGGCCTGGCTGCAGCCGGATCGGGCATTGCGGGAAGACCGCTCGCGGGGCGGGATACAGGCGGGATCAACACCGATGCCCCTGTGTTCTCCATGCCCCGAACCGTCTGATGCCCCGCCGAGTCGTACGCTACTTGCTGAAGGTCTTTGCTTTCTCGATAGCCTCCTCGATGCTGCCAACGAGCAGGAACGCCTGCTCCGGCAGATCGTCATGTACGCCTGCGACCATCTCCTGGAAGGAGCGGATCGTGTCTTTGA
>Ga0123338_10006071_pt1 | contig 10209 bp, 10 predicted proteins | sample grotaG_FD_89793 | JGI IMG/M metagenome (GOLD analysis project Ga0123338, IMG submission 89793) | Glacier valley bacterial and archeal communities from Borup Fiord, Nunavut, Canada, to study Microbial Dark Matter (Phase II) -... | ecosystem: Environmental > Aquatic > Freshwater > Ice > Glacier ...
ACCATCCCGGTGCAGGACGATCAATTCTGGCGTGCCAACGTCAGCTTCAAATGGCCGCTGTTCACCGGAGGCCGCATTCTGGCGGCCAATCGTGCCGCGGAGGCCTATCTGGAAGAGTCTCAGGAAAAGCGGCGCCGAGCGGAATCCGGCCTGATCAGCGAACTGGCCCGCCGCTACTACGGTCTGCGCCTGGCACAGCAGGTGACCGAGGTGCGGCGCGAAGTTCTGAGCGAGGGATCTCTGGGGTCAGGCTTGACTTTTAGATATTTGTTGTTAAACTACCGACATGCCTCGTAAACCCCGCATACATTATCCTTCTGCTGTTTACCACGTTATCCTTCGTGGTAATGCTGGTGCCTCGATTTTCTTTTCCGACCTGGACCGGTATCGCCTTTACCTGATCTTCCAATATGCCGTTGAAAGGTTTAGCTGCCGGATACATGCTTTTTGCCTGATGAACAACCATATCCACATCGTCGTTCAGACCGGGGACATTCCACTGTCCCGGATTATGCAAAACATCTCACTTCGCTTCACAAAGTGGATCAATTATTCTCAATCCCGTACCGGGCATCTCTTTCAGGGCCGATATAAAGCAATTCTTATTGATGCTGACGCTTATCTGCTTGAACTTGTACGGTATATTCATTTGAATCCGGTTCGAGCCGGAATTGTGGCTGCAGCGGATGAGTATCCGTGGAGCGGACACGGTGACTATCTTGGGAAAGAACAGTTGCCGTGGCTCACTACCGACTACGTTTTATCGATGTTTTCTACGGATGCAGAGCAGGCCCGGAAGGCGTATGATTCGTTTGCGCAGGATGGAGTTGGTGAAGAGAAACGTAGCGACTTTCAAAGCGGAACCTGTGAAGGACGCATACTGGGTTCCGATGCTTTCACTGATGAAATTCTATCAATGGTTGACCAGAAAAGAGAACAAGAGTACTCATTGTCCGAGGTTATCGCAACAGTCTGTGTCCACTTTCATATATCAGAGGAAACACTTAAAGCAGCGGGAAAAACGCGCCCCATGACTGAAGCGAGAGCGGTTGCCGCTGCCATTGTGCAGACAGCTCCTCACCTTAGATTAACCGATCTGGCAAAGGTGTTGGGACGGGATATATCGGCGCTTGGAAAAGCTGCACAGCGGATTGCAGATGACGTTAATTCACGGCGGCTGGTTTCGGAACTGGTTAATGCCATGCAAACAGATGGCTCTAAATGTCCGAAACTCTAACCTGACCCCAGAGGTTTCCCTACGAGATGCTGTATCAGAGCGATTCGGAGTACCTTTTTGATTCAACCAAGTTCTCAAAGGCTTTCAGTTTCGAACCCACCTCCTATGTCGAAGGAATAAAGCGCACCGCTTTAGCCTGCAAATAACGCCCAACCAGGTAAATGCACCTGTCCTAAAAACCGACAGGTGATTTCCCTCACCGTTAGAAAACAATAAAAAGGAGCGTGTTATGCAATTGAGTGAATGGCTCACCGTACTCATAATTGGTTGGTTCGTTGTGATCACTCCTGGCCCAAATATGGCAATCGTTATCCGGAATAGCCTTATTCATTCCCGCAGTGCAGGCGTATATACTGCAGGAGGGCTTGCCTTTGGCAACCTTATTCATATTGCCTATTGTTTAGTCGGCATTGGCCTCCTCATCAGTGAATCGATCCTTTTATTCAATATAGTCAAGTGGCTTGGTGCAGGTTACTTAATTTATCTCGGCATCAAATCACTGCGCGCGCAACCACATCCTTCTTTTATCCAAGCGGACATAAGTCATTCATTCACAGGCCTTTCCGCGTTACGTACAGGCTTTTTAACCGATTTACTTAACCCCAAAGCAACACTATTTTTTCTCGCGCTCTTCACGCAAATTATTCGTCCCGGCACACCGCTTCTTGCACAAATAGTTTACGGCATAACAATCGTGGCGCTGGAATTTGGGTGTTTTGCCATTCTTGCCGTAATCATTGGCCACCACACTGTACGTCAACGAGTTGAAGCCGTTAGTCACTGGATCGAACGTGTTACAGGAATAGTTTTAATTGTTCTGGGAGTACGAGTCGCTTTTACAACCTCAACTCGATAAGAGAACTAGCAAGAGAGAGCAAGGGTGTCAGGCCAACACCTCTGACAATAATCAACCTACAGACTGAAAATACGAAGTTTCCAACCAGGCAGAAGCACCGACCTATAACCGCCGGTGTTCTACCACACTGTTAGACGTTTGATCACTCGTCTTTTTGCAGGTAAACACAAAAGCCCGAACGTTAATTTTTTTTCTGGTGGAAATAAAATATGATGCCAGTGGAGTGACTATGAAGATACCCATGATATTTCCGCAGTGTGCCTTAACGATTGTTGTCGCCGTAATACTGCTTATACTTCCGCAGGTATCACTGGCTGACTTTTTCAAATACAAGGACAACAAAGGAAACCTGATAATCACCAACAGGTTTGAAGATGTCCCCAAAAAATATCGAAACCGGGTCATTGTAGTTTGGGATAAAGACCTTGCAGCCAAAGACCCCGTCGCCAGAAGAAGTGCGGCCGCTTTGGAACAGTATGAACAGCAGGAAACAAACAAAAAGGCTCAACAGCAAGCGGAAGAAAAAAAGACTTCTGCAAAAAAAAGTAAGACGTTGGTCATAGAGTTGGATGAAAACACCGGCCAGTTAATCCGCCGCTTCGAATAGGAATTGTCCGCTGTGCAAGAATGGATATTTAATACATCTGAACGAAAAGTAAAACCAACGGCAAAATGACGAATTCCAAGCCAGAAAGTTAGACCGGGCTTAAAACCCTCCCTGTCAACTACATGCCCGCTGGCAGTCTTAATAAATGAAATGGTATTAGTACGGGATAGTGGTTAATGATTGATACTGCCATTCAAGTAGAAAGAATCATCTGCGACTACTGGGCATCCGCCCCAAGTAACAGCCTTCATCTCGAAACAGGAGAGAAGGCTTGGGCAATGCCGCATGTTGCTATAGCGCAGGGAGATGATCCACTGTTTCTGCGCAACAAAGAGATGATCGGCCCCTTCCACTGGACGCCTGAAGAAGCCTATGCTCTTGCATTCCCCCATAATCCGATGCCGGCCAGTGAACTGCGGGTCATCAGCTATGTTTTGCCTCAGACCCAGGAAACACGTGCCGACCAGCGCATGGAGAAAACTGTGCCCGCTGAACGCTGGGCACGTTCACGTTTCCATGGCGAAGAATTCAACTGTGACCTGCGTCTCCATCTGGCAGAGACTCTCACACGAGCAGGGTATCCATCGGTTGCGCCAGAGCGTTTGTCCGATTTCGGCTACCAGCAGTCAGAGCGTTTTGGCCTGGCCTCTAACTGGTCGGAACGACATGCTGCCTTCGTCGCAGGACTCGGTACTTTCGGGCTCTCCGATGCAATGATCACCCGCTGGGGAAAGGCTGTTCGTTTTGGCTCGGTGGTGTCGCGCATCAATCTGCCGGTTACAAAGCGAGTTTACGGCGAGGACCATCATGCCTGGTGCCTCTGGTATGCCAAGGGAACCTGCGGCGCCTGTGCCAAACGATATCCGGTCGACGCCATCACTACAACCGAAGGTCACGACAAACAGGCTGTTTCACCTATATCCGGGGAACAACGGCTCCTTTTGCCACTAGAACCTACGGCACTGGGGCAACACCCTGCGGCCTATGCCAGGTCAAAATCCCTTGCGAGGCTCAGGTGCCACCGGCGTTGCTCTAAAAATTCAAAACCAAATGAGAAGTGTTGTTGTGCATGTCGAAGAGTTTTGCGGCGAGGACGCCGCTGATGCGGCATACTCGCTGCTTTGGAAGAATGTTAACATCAAGAGAAATCACAGAGAAACCGAGATTCGAAACGGCATGAAGTAGCGGAGGAAGAAACGCCACCTACGAGTTGTTCATGGCACTGAGAAAGAGACAGGTAGGACTCACGAAAAGGGTCAGAATACTGCCCAAAAGGTGGACAACAAAATGGCAATGGAATACTTCTACGAACTCTTTACGGATCTTCCCCGACAGGGGCCGGGTTGCAGGGAAGCTACCATCAGAGCGCTTGGTCTCCTAAAGGATCTGCCACCAAATCCCAGAGTGCTGGATATCGGCTGTGGATGCGGTATGCAGACGCAGATCCTCGCTCAGGAACTAAAGACGAAAATCCTGGCGATCGACAACCACCGGCCCTTGCTGGATCATTTGGACAGGGCTGCTGCACGCAACGGCCTGGAAATCGAGACACGCGAGCTGTCCATGATCGACATGCCCTTTGAGGAAGAGAGCTTCGACCTGCTCTGGGCCGAGGGCTCCATTTTTATCATCGGCCTTGCGCGCGGGCTGAAAGACTTCAGGACCTACCTGAAGCCAGACGGTTATCTGGCCTTCACTGAATTATGTTGGTTCGTGAGCGACCCGCCGGCCGAGATCAAGACATACTTCGACAACGTCTACCCGGACATCAGGCCCGCGGACGAAGTGCGCCGGATGGCGGCCGCCAGCGGCTACAGGGTGATCGAAAGCTTCAATTTGCCTGACAGAGCTTGGTGGGACGACTACTACACCCCGATGCTCGAGCGCATGGAGGAACTTAAGGTCAAGAACGCCGGTATAACCGATGCAGAAGCTGTCTACGCTAACTGCGAAGCCGAGATTGAGATGTTCCGGCGACATTCGAAAAGTTACGGCTATACATTTTTCGTGCTGCAGAGGATCTGACCCGCCAGGCGCGCTTGCCATTCGGCCAACGGTTTCAGCAGAAAACGATAGAGATGCTCCAACCAGGCAGAAGCACTGGCCTAAAACCGCCGGTGTTCTCCCGCCCCGTTAGCTGCCAATACGATAGGTGATTTCGTTTGTTCTAAGCGTACAATCATCACAAAATAAGGAGTTTACAGTGAACAAGAGAGCGTTCCAAGATTGCTATCCAGAAGAGCTAAGTCACTGTTATGGATGCGGCAAGAATAATACAGAAGGGCACCAGCTGAAGAGCTACTGGGATGGTGATGAAACAATCGCTCATTTCTTGCCCGAATCATACCATATAGCGATTCCTGGCTTTGTTTATGGTGGCCTTATTGCTTCTTTAATCGACTGCCACGGAACCGCCAGTGCTTCAGCAGCTGCATGCCGAGCCGCTGGTATAGAAATGGGTACGCAACCGAACCTTCGATTTGTTACTGGCTCTCTCAAAGTGGTCTACCTAGCACCGACCCCTCTAGGAGTCGAATTAGAGCTTCGTGGAGTTATCATTGAAATTAAAGAACGAAAAGTCATTGTCGATATATCCTTATCTGCAGATGGAAGGGCATGTGCGAAAGGACAGGTGGTTGCTGTTAAGATGCCAGAGAATATGGATCCGAAGAGTGAGAGCTAACAAAATATTGATAACAGCAAAAGAAGTCGCTTGAAAATCAGCTTGTCTCGGAAAATAGCAGGGATACTCCCCGTATTACTTTGAATTACTAGAAAATCTAGCATGAAAACGGGAAGTGTTTGAATGCATAAGTAAGAGTTGAAGTGGAAGCCTCCGGTGGTATTGAATAGCTTGTAAGCGCAAGCGGTCGGACCGGCCTAGCCGTCCGAAATCGAACTACCACGAGGAGGATTCCATGAACCCAATTTACTACATTGGCTTAGATAGCCACAAGGAGACTATCGCATATTACGTCAAAAAAGTTGACGGAACGCTCGTCCGTCAGGGTACTGTTTGTGCCGAGCGCAAGCTTTACAGCAGTGGCAATCTGAGCTTCCAGGTCCTTGGTACGGTGCAATGGAAGCAACGATCTTCACCGGCTGGGTCTATGACTTCCTCAAGCCATATGCCGTTGATCTCAAGGTAGCTCACCCTGCCGTGCTCAAGGCGATCACGGCAGCCAAGAAAAAGAACGACCGGGACGATGCCGAGAAGATAGCTGATCTGTTACGAGTAAATCTACTCCCGGAAAGCATGGATATCCCTAATTAACTAAGAAAAATGCCGCCCCCGAGTGGGGGCGGCAAGCGTACTGCTTTGGGTACATTGTGTAAAAAGAGTGATGCTTTTTGTTAATGACTACCGCCCAGGCGTTGCGCCTGGGCGGCAGGAGTGTGAAAATCACTGATGGACTACCTGAGAACTTCTGGCTGCTCCAGTTCCGTGGCATGTATTACAGTTGTTAACCATCTGAGATGTTGTTACATGCGAAATTGTGGCGGTGCCATCATGGCACGTTGCACAGGCACCTGCAGTGGCTGTAGTCCTCCAGTTGGCGCCATTTGTATTGCCGGTCTCAACGTGACAGCTCTGGCAGTTTTTGATGATCCCCGGGAATGCTGCGCCGCTGTAGTCATGGCCGGGACCATTGACCTTGTATGTCCCGCCAGCTATGACGCTCGGCAGATCTTTACCCATATGAATCTTGTGAATCATGTACTCAAGCGAAACGGACTCGCCGGTGTAGGGATCTTTACTTGGATTGTGGCAGGTTACGCACACCTCAATATCGTAGGCTGCGTGAAGTTTTTGGTTTGCATGGCAGCTAGCACAGTTAGCCATTTTTACGATATCACGGGTTTCCGTCACAGCGCCGCCAGCCGGTACAAAGTCATACCAGGCGTTGAAACCGGTATTGCCTGGGGCTACTGCCACTTTGCTGGACGTCATAGCAACACGATGGGTCTTGGTCGGCTCATAGGCTACGATTGCGGGCAATTTAACTAACGGTCCCCAGTTAACCAGATCACCGTTGTAAGAGCTGTAGGTTCCAGCCGTATCTTTCGTTACATCCGTATTGCCCGATATGTTGTGGGCGTGGGTGACGGTTCTAATGTCACCTTCGGATTCGGCGGTTATAAGCTTGAAGGTGTAGCTGAAAGTGCCGTCTGTATTCGCTACGAGGGTGCCGTTTTTCTCACCCTTGGTCTGAAGCACCGGTGCCATGGTGCTAGACTTGGTGTTATACTGGTTGGTGTAGCCGACCCAGTTCAATGTGCCTTCGGCATTCTTGACCAACTTTACCAACATAAAAGTAGGCGCAGCGAACTTAGTCACGTCGGTGACGGCAACGCCGTTATCAGACACCGTAAAATTAGCAGTAACATTACCGTTTGTATTAACAGTTACACCAAGAATCTTCGCGCTCATGGTGCGCAGGGTTGCATCACTATTTGACGGCATTTTTGCTTTATGTGCGGCAAATGGATCAAGAGTTGGTGCTGCTGAGTTATGGCAAACCTTACAGTTTGCGTCGCTGGTCTGAACTGCATGACCAACACCGGTGGCGAAGTTAATACCATCATGGCAGGAACCGCAGGCCAAACGACTTACTTCAGTTTTCCAGTTATTACCCTGTGGGGCAGCAGTGGAATTTTCGTGGCACTTGGTGCAGTTCAGCACGGTCTGCGGATACACGATTCCATTGTACTTTACACCTGCATAATCATAGCCTGTTTTGGTCAACTTTTTGCCCATATGAATCTGGTGAACCATGTTGGGGAAATCACCAGCTGCAATATTGTTAACCCTGTAGGTGGAACCTGTGTAGGTAGTTGTAGTGCCAGCGGTGGCTTCCGCACGACCGAACTTGCGCTGGTCGGTGTGGCAGACCACGCAATACTGGGCTTCAACGCGGCCACCGCCGTGGAAGGCGAGCTTGGCATGGCATTCGTTGCATTTAGCAATCAGGGTGATGTCGCGCTTCGCGGTTACAGCGCCGCCGTCCGGCCTGAAGTCGTAAATAAAGTTAAGGGGGTTACTCATCCGTACAGCGGTGGGGTAACTGGTGGATGTGCTACCATCGGCAGTGTTTGTGCCGGTGTTGCGCGCGTTGCCAGAAACCTGGATCGTCAGACGGTGCGTCAGAGTCGGATCATAGGTCAGGTCGCCCAGATCGCCAGCAACGTTGGGGGAAGTCAGGGTCATAGCTGCAACCTGAGCCTTGATATTGGTAATATCGCGGTAGAAGGTGTATTGGTAGGTGCCATCACCGTTACCCACCAAAGTACCAGTGTTGTCGGTGGTTGGGCGAGAACCGGTTGATGCAACAACAGTCTTGTCAGTTGCGCTCTTGTAAGTTGGAACCGTGGTTACAATGTAATTAACCCACTTACTAGGGGCGCCATTGCTACCGGGAACTAGTTTGGCCAGCGAGAACGATACGTTTGAATTGCCAGCCAGGGTGGCAGTGGAGTTTTGTGTGGTGTTATTTTCCAGACCTACGAGCGGATTGCCGTTGGCGTCGGTCACCTTAAACTTGACTACCGGCGGACTGTTGATGGTAACGCTGCTAACCTCTGCCTTGGGGGAAAGTGCAGCCCACTGGTCAGCAGTCAAATCAGTTACCTTGACCGGGGTCCCTGTAGGAGTATCGAATGTAGTGCCTCCTCCGTCCGAGCCACTACATCCGTTAAGCATGAATGCAGAAGCCATCACCAAACATAAACCTTTCAAATACTTAATCTGCATAAAGTTAATCTCCTTTTGCTACGAGTTACCTACAGAAATGTTGCCGCTGAATAGTTCTGCTCTGAAGTTGATGCTTTTCCTCCTTTCTGTTGGTCTGACAAACCTTTAAAACCCCGGAGGCACATGGCCTCCGGGGAGATGATTATGAATTACGGACGGCTTGCTACACCTGTTGTCAGATCTGCATCAAACCAGATACGGGCATTTGGATAGCCTACCGGGATTGTGATGCTGCCGGTTAACGCTCCATTATCCATCCAGTCAATTGAATCGAAGATCAGACGTTTGGCATATGCGCTGTTATGGACATAGGCACCAGCCTCATCACCGACCATCAGGTAGTTCTGTGATGCGCCATAAACGTTACTTACAAAAACATACTCACCTGTAACAGCATCTTTTTTAGTCGCTTCTACTTTTACGCTCAGATAGTTAGCTACAGTGTTGTCAAGATAAGCCTTCAGCAGCTGGCCAGCTTCATTGTAGCCGAGGCGCATCGTGTCAAGGCTATCAACATCGGCGTGGCATTTGGCACAGACAGCAGAGGTAGGAACTGCCGTGATGGTGCCGGCGCTGTTTTTGGTGACAGCAGCAAACTTGTGGCTGCTTGTGTTGGTTGCTGCATCCATGTGGCATGCTACGCAGGGGCCGTTTGTGCCGGTACCAGGTGCTGCAGAGGTGCCAATATTGTCATGGATAAAGCCGGTGGCATTAGCATAAGACTTGCCTGCAAACTCATAGCCCATATGGCTCTTGTCGTTAAACAGGATGCCAGCAGCCGGCGCATGGTGGCCTTGGTAACGGGTGGTGCGGGCTGTTTCAACATTACCCCGGCCGGAGTGGCAGGCAACGCAGAGGTTTGATGCACCGACACCTGGGAAGGTGATGGCTTGGCCAGCATAGGTGTACATCGCCTTTACTGCACTGGTATTGCGGATACGGTTCTTGAAGTTGTAGTCGGTGTGGCAGGCCTTGCAGGTCAATACTTCATGGGTGCTATCACCAGCTTTGGCAAAGGTTGTTGTTGGTACAGTGTAACCTGAAGAGACATAACTGATGAAACCTGTGGAAGTGTGGCAGGCGCTACAGTCTGCACCGAATTTGAAGTCGTAGTTAGCCCAACCTAGACCGGCAACATCGCCGTGGCCGGATTCCGCCCAATCCTTGTGTTCATCACCAACTTTAGGCTGATGCGAGTCGTGGCAGCTGGTGCAGGAATTCTGGTAGTCGGTAGTTACATACTGGGCATTATGTTTTGCTGTCGTTTTATCATCGCGTGTTGATGTTGCATTAGCCGGATACACTGCATAATGCTGGCTGTTGAGGTAGTTCTTGTGGCAGGAAAAGCACTGACCAGCAGCATCGGGGTTGGGATACGGCAGCGGGCCGACGCCATTATGCTGGGCTCCGCCACCATGGCAGTCCTGGCAACCTACGGTGTTGAAGTTGTTGGTAAAGTGCAGCGAGGCGTTATACTTGGCATAGATGGTTGCCGAAGGATCGATCTTGTCAACAGCTTGGGCATGACACTGGGCGCACGCTGTTTCATCGACCTTTGCCACACTGCTGAGAGTCCCACCCGATTTGCTGCTGGAGCCGCAGCCGTACATCAGCGCCGCCGTCGGCAGCAGGCAAAACATCGTAATGATTAATCTTCGCATCTGCATACTCTTTTCCTCCTTGGTTATTAGTTTAAAATCAATAGGTTCCCGGCAGATGACACTTCAAACAAACCCTGCCGCCGGACTTGTCCTTGA
>Ga0123338_10006072_pt1 | contig 10208 bp, 7 predicted proteins | sample grotaG_FD_89793 | JGI IMG/M metagenome (GOLD analysis project Ga0123338, IMG submission 89793) | Glacier valley bacterial and archeal communities from Borup Fiord, Nunavut, Canada, to study Microbial Dark Matter (Phase II) -... | ecosystem: Environmental > Aquatic > Freshwater > Ice > Glacier ...
GACTTCTCGACCAGCTGGTCGGTGCCGATCGGCTGCAGCGCGCCGCTCGCCTGGCCGAGGCTGATCCAGTGGCCGCGGCGGGCGAGCGCGGCAAAGTTCTCGTCGCGGGCGGCGTCGCCGATGCCGTCGACGAGCACGTCGGCGCCGCCGAAGCGCGCCTGCACCGTGTCGGCGAAGCGATGCTCGCGCGTCACGATCGGGTGCTCGCAGCCGTACTCGCGCGCGACCCGCGCCTTCTCGTCGCTGGAGACGGTGCCGATCACCGTCGCGCCGAGCCGGTGCGCCCAGCCACACACGAGCAGGCCGACGCCGCCGGCCGCTGCGTGCACGAGCAGTCGCGTGCCGGGGCCGACGCGGCCGAGGTCGCGCAGCAGGAAGTCGGCGGTGATGCCCTTCAGCAGCGTCGCCGCAGCGAGCTCGTCTTCGATCGCCGTCGGCAGGCGCACGACCCATGCGGCCGGCACCGTCCGCACGCTGCAGTAGGCGCCCGGCGCGGGCCCGAGGTAGGCGACGCGGTCGCCGGGCAAGAGGCCGCTCACCTCGCTTCCGACATCGACGATCGTTCCCGCAGCTTCCATCCCCGGCACGCCGGGCAGCGGCATGAGCGACGGAATCCAGCCTTTGCGGAGATAGACGTCGAGGTAGTTCACGCCGATGGCGCGCTGGCGGATGCGGACCTCGCCGGCCTTCGGCGCCGCCGCAACGCCCTCGCCCGGCTGCAGCATCTCGGGGCCGCCGTAGCGATGGACGACGACGCGTCTCGTCGGCAGCGGCAGCGCCGACGGCATCGCGACAGCGGCCGATCCGCGCCGGTCGCCGCCACCGCTCAGATGGCGGCGCAGGTTCGCGAAGCCGGCCTCGTAGACGCCCTCGGCCACCATCTCGCGCAGTTCGCGCTCGCGGCCCGGCGGCGTGGCGAAGGTCGACTCCCAATGCCAGAAGGTCCGGTCACCGTCGGTCACGGGCTTCAGCGTGAGGGTGGCGACGTAGCGCTGCAGCGGCACCGTCGCCTCGACGATGCAGTAGGTGCTCTTGTACTCGGTGTCGGAGAGCGTCAGCAGCTGCTCGCGGATGCGGTTGCCGTCCTTCAAGGTGAAGCTGCGCACGCAGCCGACCTGGTCGCCGCGCTCGCCGCCTTCGATGCGGCTCTCGGCGACGACGTCGTGCCACTGGTCGTGGCTGTTGAAGTCGCGCAGCACCGCCCAGACGCGCGCGATCGGCGCGTCGATCACGGTCGAGCGGACGACGTGCTGGAGCACGTTTCTATCGGCGCGAGAAGTGGCGCTTCAGTGCGTCGAAGCCGCCCTGGAACACGCCCTGGCCAATGGTCTCGACGAGCTCCGTTTCTCGCGCTTCTGCGCAATCGAACTCGGCGCTCCATTCCGCGAAGCAGCCACCGCCATCGGTGATCGGCGTGAGCTTCAGCGTCGCCACGTAGTTCTCGACGCCCATCGGGCTCTCGAGGATCTCGTAGACGCACGAGTAGTCGTAGTCGGAGAGCGCCAGCAGGCGCTCGCGGATCATGCCGCCGTCACGGGTATGGAAATGGCGGATGCAGCCGACGCGGTCGCTCGAATCGCCATCCTCGATGCGGCTGTCGGCGATGCCCGGATGCCATTGCGGCATCGCGTTGAAGTCGCGGATCCGCGACCACACCGTGTCGGCGCTGGCATCGATCACGCTCGACGTGTAGACACGGATCACTGGCTGTCTTTCTGCGGTGCCGGCGGCAGCGCGACCTGGGCGCCGCTGACGCCGCCGACAAGCCGCTGGATGTCGCCACCCTCGATGCCGATCTCGCGCAGCAGCTGGTCGACGAGCGGCGCCTGGGCGCGAAAGCGCAGCGCGGAGTTCACGAGCCCGTCGGAAAAGCCACCGCCGCCGTTGTGGCCGCCGTCGCCGTTCATGCCATTCGACGAGCCGCCGCCGAGACCGTCGACGTGCAGGATCTTGATGCCCTCGATCTTCTCCATCGGCCGCACCGACTCGCGGATGATCCCTTCGGCCTTCTCGACCAGGCGCATCCGCAGCGCCGACATGCGCGCATCGGGCGAGAGCATGTTGTGGGCGTCGTTCATCATCCGCATCGCCTCGGCCTCGATCTCGGCGCGCACCCGCATCGCCATCGACCTGATCTTGTCGGCGTCGGCATCGGCCTCGGCCTGGGCGCGCACCGCGGCGCCGCGGTCGGCGCTGGCGTCTTTCTCGGCGCGGGCAGCGCTCGTCAGCCGCAGTGCGTCGCGCTCGGCGATCTGGCGCGAGCCGATCAGCTCGATCGCCTTCTTGCGCTCGGCCATCTCGACCTCGCGCGCGGTGAATACTTTTTCCTCGGCGGTGACGGCGTCGGCGCGCGCCGTGTCGGCGGCCGCCTGGGCGTTGCTCTGCGCCTCGCTCTCCTTCGCCACCGCGATGGCGCGCTTCTGCTCGGCGAGCTCGACCGTCATCCGGCGGTCGATCTCGGCAGCCTGGATCGTGCGTTCCTTGCCGATCCGCTCCTGCTCGATGGTCTGCTCCGACCGGATGCGGGCCGCGTCGATGGTCTGTTTGGCGGCGATCTGCGCGCTCTCGCCCTGCTCCTCGCGCTGCGCCCGCTCGGTCATCAGCTCCGAGCGCTGGCGCGCCCGCGCGACCTCGACCTCACGCTGCTGGTTGAGGCGCGCGTATTCGCTTTCACGGTCGATGTCGAGCGAGAGCTTCTCGGCCTCGAGGTTCTTGTTGCGGATCGCGATCAGAGTGTCCTGCTCGACGTCGTTTCTCTGCTTCTTGCGCTGCTCGATGGTTTCGGTGAGCCGCGTCAGGCCCTCGGCGTCGAAGGCGTTGCTCGGGTTGAAGAACTCCATGCCGGTCTGGTCGAGCTGGGTCAGCGACACCGATTCCAGCTCGAGACCGTTCTTGGTGAGGTCCTCGGCGACGGTCTCCCGCACCCGCTTCACGTAGGCGCCGCGCTTCTCGTGCAGCTCCTCCATCGTCATCTCGGCCGCCGCGGTGCGCAGCGCGTCGACGAACTTGCCTTCGACGAGCTCCTTCAGCTGCTCGGGCTCCATGGTCCTGAGGCCGAGCGTCTGCGCCGCTGCCGCCACCGACTCCGGCCGCGCCGCGACGCGCACGTAGAACTCGGCGATCAGGTCGACACGCATGCGGTCGCGGGTGATGAGCGCCTTGTCGCGGCCGCGCGTGACCTCGAGGCGAAGGGTGTTCATGTTGACGGGGATCACGTCGTGGACGATCGGCAGCACGAAGGCGCCGCCGTCGAGCACCACCTTCTGGCCGCCGAGCCCGGTGCGCACGAACGAGCGCTCCTTCGAGCTGCGCAGGTAGAGCCAGTGGAGGAGCCAGACGCCGATCGCGACGACGATCGCGACGACGACGAGGCCGAGGATGAAGCTGCCGAACTGCGTACCTGACATGGAAATCTCCGAAAGGTCATCCTGAGCGAAGCGAAGGATCTCGCTCCGGCGGACTCCGAGATCCTTCGCTACGCTCAGGATGACGATGGGTTGTGATCTGGGTGAAGCGGCGCGTCGTCTCGACGAGCGCGGTCTCGACCGGCAGCCGCTCCATCGAGCTGGCGCCGTAGAAGCCATGGCACGACGGGCAGTGGGCGAGGATGTAGGCAGCGTCGTCGGGCGTGGCGATCGGGCCGCCGTGGCAGAGCACGATGACGTTGCTGCGCACCGCTTTCGCCGCCGCGGCGCGTGCCTCGATGAGCGGTACGCAGTGGTCGAGAGTGAGCGCGGTCTGCGCGCCGATGGCGCCGCCGGTGGTGAGGCCCAAGTGGCAGACGACGATGTCGGCGCCGGCCTTCGTCATCGCCGTGGCATCGGCTTCATTGAACACGTAGGGTGTCGTCAGCAGATCGAGCGCGTGGGCGCGCGCGATCATCTCGACCTCGAGGCCGTAGCCCATGCCGGTGTCTTCGAGGTTGGCGCGGAAGGTGCCGTCGATGAGGCCCACGGTCGGGAAGTTCTGCACGCCGGAAAAGCCGAGGCCAATGAGGCGCTGCAGGAACTCGTCGGCGATCATGAACGGATCGGTGCCGTTCACGCCGGCCAGCACCGGCGTGTCCTTCACGACCGGCAGCACCTCGTGCGCCATCTCGCAGACGATCTCGTTGGCGTTGCCGTAGGCGAGCAGGCCGGCGAGCGAGCCGCGTCCGGCCATGCGGTAGCGGCCCGAGTTGTAGATGACGATGAGGTCGATGCCTCCGGCCTCCTCGCACTTGGCCGACAGGCCCGTGCCGGCGCCGCCGCCGATGAGCGGAAGGCCGGCGGCGATCTTGGCGCGAAAGCGCGTGAGCAGCGTTTGTCTAGCGATGCGAGGCATGGGTGCGGGCAGGTGTGGAGGCAGGTGCTCGCGACGCGACTTCGCGCCAGGCGGCGACGAGCGCGTCGATGAACGCCTCGTCGTTGACGTGGTGCGGCAGGCGCACGAGTTTGCGATCGGCGCTCGGGCGGAAGCGTTCCTCGATGGCGGCGAAGAGGGCGCGGTCGGCGTCGGCGTCGTGGAACGGCTGGCCGGGGCGGTCGATCGCCGAGACGCCGCCTTCGGGAATGAGGAAGCGCACCGGGCCGGCCATCGCGTTGAGCTTGTCGGCGAGGAACAGGCCGATGGCGCGGCACTCGTCGGCGGTCGTGCGCATCAGCGTCACGGTCGGGTTGTGGCGATAGAGCTTCCTGCCGCGAAAGCGCTCGGGCACCGTGTCCCAGGCGCCGAAGTTCACCATGTCGAGGGCGCCGCAGGAGCCGACATAGGGCAGCGGATGGCGCGCGAACACGTCGAGCCGGCTCGGCCCGGCCGAGAGCACGCCGCCGCCGATTTCGTCGGCGATCTCGGTCGTGGACACGTCGATCACGCCGGCGAGCAGGCCCGAGTCGGCGAGCTTTTCCATCGATTGGCCACCGACGCCGGTGGCGTGGAAGACGAGGCAGTCGTAGTCGGCTTCGAGGCGCTTGGCGACGCCCTGCACGCACTCGGTGGTCACGCCGAACATCGTCAGGCCGATCGCCGGCTTGTTGTTGGCCGAGATCGCCGGCGGGTGGGCGATCATCCCGGCGAGCGCGTGGGCGGCGTTGGCCAGCACCTGCTCGCTGATGCGGTGGATGCCCTGCACGTCGGTGACCGAATACATCATGCAGATGTCGCTCGGGCCGACATAGGGCCGGGTGTCGCCGCTGGCCATCGTCGAGACCATGACCTTCGGCACGCCGACCGGCAGCGCGCGCATGCCGGCGGTGGCGAGCGAGGTGCCGCCCGAGCCGCCGGCCGAGAGCAGGCCGCCGAGGTCGCTGCGCGTGGCCACGAAGCGCTCGAAGGCGAGCGCCATCGCGGCGACGGCGCTGCCGCGGTCGCTCGTGAAGACCGCCGCTTCGCCGCCCGGATGATGGCGGGCGACTTCGCGCGGATGGACCGCTGCGGTCGACGGCTTGCCCGAGGTCGAGAGGTCGACGGTGACGACGCGCAGGCCGAGCTTTTCGAGGCACTGGCGCAGGAAGTAGAGCTCGCGCCCCTTGGTGTCGAAAGTGCCGGCGACGTAGGCAGCGCGACCGCTGGTGGCGGCGACCGGGAAGTCGAACACCTGCGCTTTGCTCCCTCTCCCGCTGGCGGGAGAGGGTGGGGGTGAGGGTGGTGCGGGAGAGGGTGAGACGCGGGCGATGTCGGCGACCTGCCCGGCCGTGCCACCCGCATTCCAGCGATTGAAGCCGCGCACGGTGCGCGGAGCCAGGTCGTCGAGCGACGGCGCGCCGTCGCCGTGGGCGCGACGCACGGTGAAGACCTGCGTCGGCTGCGTTTCGCCGGCCACCGCGGGCGGCGCATCGGCTTCGTCATCCGCGCTGCCGCCCGACCGCAACCCGAGCAAGCGCTCCTGCAACTCCCGATCGGCACCCAGCTCGGCCGCCGCCAGCTCATGCGCGATGCGGCCGTTGACCATCACGCCGATGCGATCGGCGACGTCGATGGCGACGCCTAGGTTCTGCTCGATCAGCAGTACCGCGATCTCGCTCTCGGCCGCCAGCCCGCGCAGCGCCTCGACGACCTGCTCGACGATGATCGGCGCCAGGCCCTCGGTCGGCTCGTCCATCACCAGCAGCTTCGGCTCCAGCAGCAGGGCGCGGCCGATGGCGAGCATCTGCGCTTCGCCGCCAGAAAGCTGCGCGCCGCCGTTGTTCTTGCGCTCGGCCAGTCGCGGGAACATCTCGTAAATGCGCTCGACGTCGGCCTTCTTCGGTGCCACCAGGCGCAAGGTCTCGTCGACGCTGAGCGAGGGCCAGACGCGGCGGCCCTGCGGCACGTAGGCGATGCCGCGCTGCGTGATCCGATGCGGCGCCATGCCGCGGATCTCCTCGCCGAACAGCCTGACGCTGCCGCTCGCCGGCACTAGGCCGGTGATGGCGTTGCAGAGCGTCGTCTTGCCCATGCCGTTGCGGCCGACGATCGCGAGCACGCCGCGCTCGAGCACGAGGCTGACGCCTTGCAGCACGTGGGCGCGACCGTAGTGAACGTCGAGGCCGTCGACCTGCAGCACCGGCGCGGCGCCGCGGCCGGTCGCCTTCTTGTCGAACCACGCCATCAGTGTTTGCCGCCCATGTAGATCGCCTGCACCTGCGCGTCGTTCTCGATCTCGTCGGGCGTGCCGGTCTTCAGCACGCGGCCGTTGTGCATCACCGTCACGCGGGTCGCGGCGCGCATCGCGATCTCGAGGTCATGCTCGATGAGCAGGTAGCTCATGTGCGACGGCAGCGACGCCAGCAGCGCGACCAGCTCGCGCCGCTCTGCCGGCGAGAGGCCGGCGGCCGGTTCGTCGAACAGGATCAGGCGCGGCGCGCCGGCCAGGGCCATGCCGATCTCGAGCTGGCGCTGCTGGCCGTGGGCGAGGTCGGCGACGCGCGTGTCGGCGATGTGCGAGAGGCGGGCGCGCTCGAGCAGGTCGTTGGTGGCGATCGTCGACGCATGCGCCCTTCCGGAACGCCAGAAGCTGAAGCGGCCGTTGGCGACGCCGCGCACCGAGAGGTAGAGGTTGTCGCGCACCGTGAGGTCGCGAAAGAGCAGCGAAGACTGGTAGGTGCGCCGCAGGCCCTTGCGGATGCGCTCGTGCGGCGGCAGCGCCGTGATGTCTTCGCCGAAGAAATGGATCCGCCCGGCGGTGGGCGGGAAGTCGCCGGTGATGGCGTTGAAGAGCGTCGTCTTGCCGGCGCCGTTGGAACCGAGGATGGCCGCCTTCTCGCCCGCCGCCACCGACAGCGACACGTTGTCGACGGCGCGCAGCGCGCCGAACACGCGCGTGACGCTGTCGAGCACCAGCGCGTCGCCCGACAGCAGGGTGCTGCCGGACGACGCGCCAGGCTGCGCCCGCGGTCCGCTCTCGCGAACGCGCGGGCGAAGCGACGTGATCGACGCCATCGCCTGCTGCCTACTTGCGGCAGTCCGGAACGTCGCGCGAGCCGAGTCCCATCTTCTTGAACTCGGCTTCGGAGAGGCCGAGCGTCTGCGAGATGTTGGGCACGACCTTGACGACCTTGTTGTAGAACGAGCCGTCCGCAGCCTTCGTCACTTCCGTGATGTAGGTCGAGCCGACGCCGTTGCGGTTGGCATCGATCTTCACCTCGCCGGCCGGGCCCTTGAAGTCGGTCTTCTGCAGCGCCGCGCGGTAGGCCTTCTGGCCGCCCGACAGATCGCCCTTGACGGCATCGAGCGCCTCGAGCGTGGCCCGGGTGTTGATGTAGTAAAGGTAGGCGAAGAGGGATGGGCTCGGGAAGCCGTCCTTGAACTGCGCCTTGTAGTCGGCGACGAACTTCTTCCACTCGGGCGTGTCGATCGAATCGGCCATCGGCCCGGCCGACATCGTGCCGAGCAGCGACTCGCGCCGCTTGCCCTTGTAGTTCAGCACCGTCTGGTCGACCGTGATCGAGCCGCCGACCATCGGCTTGCTACCGCCGGCCTGCTCGTACTGGTTGAGGAAGTTCACCGCGTCGGAGCCGCCGAGGACGACGACGACGGCGTCGATGTCCTTCGGGATCTTGGCGACGACCGCGGCGTAATCCTTGGTGCCGAGCGGCACCCAGGCCTTGTCGACGACCTTGCCGCCCTTGGCGCAATAGCTGGCCATGAAACCCTGCACCTGCGAGTACGGGAAGCCGTAGTCCTCGGCGACCAGGAAGACCTTCTTGTAGCCCTTGGCGAGCGCCGCCTCGCCGACGCCGACCATCCACTGCGCGCCTTCGGTATTGAAGCGGTAGAAGTTGGCCGCCGGGTCCGACAGCGTGGTCGCCTGCGCGCCCGACGAACCGTTGATGAAGGTGATGTCGGGCTTGGTCTTGGCGTAGTTCTTGACCGCGATGCCTTCGTCGCCCGAAAGCGGCCCGATCATGATCTGGACCTTGTCCTGCTCGACGGCCTTTCTCGTCATCGCCACGGCCTTGTCGGGCGTGGCGTCGGACGAGACCTTCACGAACTCGATCTTCTTGCCGCCGGCCATGCCGTTCTTTTCCTTCAGCGCCATGTCGGCGCCGCGGTAGCCGTCTTGTCCTGGCACCGCGAACGGGCCTTCGAGGTTGGCGAGCACGCCGATCTTCAGCGTCTCCTGTGCGGCGGCGGTGCCGAGCAGGCAGGTGGCGGCGGCGGCGCCGACGATCGTCCGCAGCATCACTGTCTTCTTCGTTGATTTCATCGTTGTCTCCTCTGGGGGTGGGAAGGCTGAGGCCGCGCCAGGCGTGAGCGAAGCATCGCCCACAGCCCGAGCAGCCCATCGGGGGAAAACAGGACGACGCTCAGGAACACGCCACCGATGACGAGGTTGAAGCGCTCGCGAACGAAGAGGTCGATCGCGAAGTTCTGCAGCAGCACGTAGACGACCGCGCCGATGAAGGCGCCGATCGGGTGCTTCATGCCGCCGAGCACGGCGATGACGAGGATCGAGATCATCGCCGCCAGGTTGGCGGTGCCCGGCGAAATGCGGCCGTTGTACCAGACCATCAGCACGCCGCCGATCGCCGCGAGCAGCCCCGAAACGGCATAGGCCGCGACCCGGTGCGCGGTGACATGAAAGCCCAGCGAGGCCATTCGCCGCGGGTTCTCGCGGATGCCCTGCAGGGCGATGCCGAACGGCGCTCGCACGAGATGTTTGACGAGGAAGTAGCCGGCCAGCGCGCACGCCAGCGCCGCGAAGTAGAACGGCACCGGCTCCTTGAAATCGACGCCGAAGAGCTCGGGCGCGGCGACCTTGCTGAAGCCGCCAAAGCCGTTGAAGAGGGTGTAGTTCTGCTGCGCGAGGTAGAAGAAGGCGACGCCGATCGCGAGCGTGATCATGATCGTGTAGATGCCCTCGGTGCGCACCGAGAGCCAGCCGACGGCGGCCGCGAACACGGTGGCGACGACGAGCGCGAACACGACCGCCAGCCACCACGGCCAGCCGAGGCTGATAGCGGCGACGCTGCTGGTGCCGAAGATCGCGATCAGGTAGCCGGCCAGGCCCGCCACCGTCATCTGCGCCAGCGACACCATGCCGCCGTAGCCACCGAGAAAGGTGAGCGAGAGCGCGATCAGGCCGAGTGCGAGCGACTGGGCGCCGATCTGATACGTGAAGAACGGCGTGGCGAGGAACGGATAGAGCAGCACGGCCGCGAGGACGACGACATGGCGCGCCTTGACGCGGGCACCGATGCGTTCGAACCAGAATACTTTTGCCGGTGCGTCGGCTGCAGCGGCCGTCGCTGCACGTCCGCGCGACGAATGCGTTGGCGGCGCAGCCCGCGACGGCGCTGCGGCGGTCGCCGCCGAGTTCATCGCCCGCCGCCATTGCGACGCGCTCATCCTGCCTTGCCCATGATCCCGCGCGGGCGAAACGCCAGCGCCACGACCATGATCACGAAGGTGAAGACGACGCTGTAGGTCGGCGCGTAAGCCAGGCCGAACTGCTCGGCCAGGCCGATCAGCAAGGCGCCGATCGACGCACCGACGACGCTGCCCATGCCGCCGACGATGACGACGACGAGCGAGGCGAGCAGGTAGCGCGTGTCCTCGCCCGGCGAGATCGAGAGCGCCGTGCCGCCGACGACGCCGGCCAGACCGGCGAGGCCGGCGCCGATCGCGAAGGTCGCCGCGAACACGAGCTGCACGTTGACGCCCGAGGCCGCGAGCATGCCGCGATCGTCGACGCCGGCGCGGATCATCATGCCGACGCGTGTCTTCGCCAGGAACAGCCAGAGGCCGAC
>Ga0123338_10006073_pt1 | contig 10208 bp, 6 predicted proteins | sample grotaG_FD_89793 | JGI IMG/M metagenome (GOLD analysis project Ga0123338, IMG submission 89793) | Glacier valley bacterial and archeal communities from Borup Fiord, Nunavut, Canada, to study Microbial Dark Matter (Phase II) -... | ecosystem: Environmental > Aquatic > Freshwater > Ice > Glacier ...
AAAATGCGACTATCAAACTGATTGATAGTTCTACTGTTAGCCTTTGTTTAAACCTTTTTGACTGGGCAAAGTTCCGAACAGCTAAAGGCGGGTTGAAAATCCATACTGTTTGGGACGATACCCTGGGGCTGCCCGATTGCATCAATATAACTGACGCTAAAGTTCATGACAGTAAAGGATTAGCCAGTCAGATATTCCCTAAAGGAACCATTGTAGTTGAGGATAGGGCTTACTTCGATTTTGAGTTGTTTAAAAGCCGGAATGATGCCAAAAATATTTTTGTGACACGTCTTAAAAGCAACATACTATACGAAAGTGTTGAGGAATTAGATTTACCTGATGAGATAGACCAAAATGTTTTGAAAGATGAGTTAATAAAATTCACAAGCAAAAAGGCAAAAGAGGCAGGGCTTGAAGGGAAGCTATTCAGGTTAGTAACCGTTTATAAAGAAGATGAGAACAAAGTAATCCACCTTATTACCAATCAAATAGATTGGCAGGCAATAACAATAGCCGACCTATATAAAAAACGCTGGGATATTGAGATATTTTTCAAATTAATGAAGCAAAACCTGCAAATCAAAACTTTTGTGGGCACAAGCGAAAATGCTGTAAAATCACAAATCTTTGTTTCCATGATCGTTTACCTGTTATTGGAATTGATTCGTAGGGTTTACTGCAAGGGCAAAACTGCATTCAGCAATTTTTGTGAAAAGGTACGCATCTGTTTACTCCATTACCTTAGCTTTGAGTACATTTGCAGTATCAACGGGAAGGTTCAGAAAGTGGAAATGCCACCCGGAAAAACGTTATTCGATGTAGATAAATTACCCGTTCAGACAGATTTGTTCAGCGTAATTAATTGATTATATACATAGTACATTTCTAAAAACTAATTTTATGGAAACTTTCGGATGGCAGTGTCTCAAGTTAAATTTGTCGTACGATAAATTCATCGTAGAATGTAATTAAATTATCAATACTGTTATTTGACCAAAGGGATATCTTTTTGAAAATTAATGATCAGTATGTAAAATGAAAAACAACTTTGCTAAAATCAATTAATTTATTGACTTATATTTGCAAGTAGAATTAATTATTGATTGTTACGCGAACAACCTAATGATAATATTAAATTATAGGATCGTTGGGAGGAAACTCTATTTTAAAACTGCATTTCACGACTGCACAGATTGCATGGATTGCACGTATCGTATTTAATCCATTTCAGTTCTGTGTTTTACTTTGCGTTCAATCATAACTATTAAGTTAATAGTTATATTAATATAAAGCAAACAATACTAAATAAATAATGGATATAACTATAAGTCAGTTGTTTATTAAATTAGCATTAATGAATTTTCATCGGCAAAAGTTTATTTATTCCTCTAAGGATAGGAGGGTATTTATGTAAGCAGTGGACAGTAGACAGGGATAAAAGGAGTAAAGGAGAAACGTGCAATCTGTGCAATCATATCGGATAACGTAAAAGCAATAGAATTAAATAGTTATTACGAAAACTTATAACCTAATGAACTTAAATTGGAAAAAAATAGTCAGTAATTATTGGATCTTAATTGCATTTGTAGTCCTTAAAATGGTGCTGCAATATATATTGGTGAATCCAATTTACGAGTTACACAGGGATGAGTTTTTGCATCTTGATCAAGCCCGCCATCTGGCTTTTGGATTTATTTCTGTGCCACCCCTTACTTCACTCTTCTCCAGGATAATCTATTTTTTAGGAGGTGAACTCTTCTGGGTTCGATTCTTTCCAGCGCTTTTTGGCTCATTAACCATTGTCTTTGCCTGGTTGATTGTAGAAGAAATTGGTGGTACTTTAATCTCTAAGATACTTGTTTCTAGTGCATTGGTTTTTTCAGTATTGATTAGAATTAATATATTATTTCAACCCAATTCATTTGACATTTTAACGTGGACAATCATCTTTTATCTGTTGATACGGTATATCAATACTGACCATCAGAAATGGTTGTATTGGTTGTCAATAATTGTTGCCTTAGGTTTCTACAATAAATACAATGTGATATTTATTCTGGTTGGATTACTGGTTGGCATATTATTAACCTCACAGCGAAAACTACTTTCAAACTTCACCCTTTACAAGGCATTGCTGTTAGCTTTCATCTTAATTTTACCAAATCTTATTTGGCAAATTGTTCATGATTTCCCTGTAATTCAACACATGAAGGTCTTGAAGCTAAGTCAATTGGATAACAATACATCATTGGACTTTATCAAAGGCCAATTCTTATTCTTTTTTGGTTCCTTACCGCTTGGTATAGCGGCATTGTGGGCATTTATTTTTTATAAACCATTTAAACCCTACCGTTTGATTGGCATTTGCTACGTTTTTACAATAGCGCTTTTCGCATTTTTAAAGGCAAAGGATTATTATGCAATAGGTTTATACCCTGCCCTTTTTGCTTTTGGGAGCGTCTTTATCGAAAAGAAACTGGTTGGTAGGTTGAAACTGGTCATCATTCCTCTTTTAATTATTTTTAATGTGTCTTTATTTATTCTGATCGCCAAAATGGTCTTCCCGATTATGACGCCCTTAGAAATTTCAAAAGACAAGGCTGCTTTTGAAAAGATGGGACTATTAAGATGGGAAGATGGAAAGAATCACCCTTTGCCCCAGGATTTTGCTGACATGATTGGATGGCGCGAGATGGCGGACAAAGCTTTAAAGGCATACAAAATGATTCCAACCAATGAATTGGAAACCTTCTTAGTCTTTTGCGATAATTATGGACAAACGGGTGCTTTAAATTATTACAACCGGGGGAAGATGCCGGAAGCCTATTCGTTCAATACCGATTACATTTATTGGCTGCCTCAACTCAATAAAATTACAAATATTTTATTGGTTGGCAATAAACCAAGTCAGGATATCATTGAAATGTTCAGTGATTGTAAGTTGGTTGGAGTGGTGGAAAATGAATTTGCACGGGAGAAAGGCACTGAGATCTATCTGTTATCAGGAGGAAATAATCTTGTCACTGAGACGTTTTATAAAATGGTTGAAGATCGTAAAAAAAGGCTTGATATATTTTGAAAAATGGATGGTCGCTCAAACCGGTCGGCAACCAATTTGGGTGTTAAATTGTTAATTGTAGATGGAGATTTCCTGAAATACAAACCCCTTCAGGAGTAAAAATTATCTCTATTTATCAGTTTATGCAAAATGCTGAAGAGCTGAAAGAAAGATTATTGGAGGCCTGGTCAGAAGCCAACCTAAATAAAATAGCGCGCAACCTGATCCGGTTGTACCAGGAGAAGCAATTTGAAAAGCTGAATATCATTTCAGGCCTGATTTCCCAATGGCTTGAAATAGTGATAGAGCCTGATGGTAAAGGCTTTTCAAAGATTATATCGCTGTATCATCCCGATCGTGGCGATTATTATCGCAAACAGATATCAGCAGCTGCACAAAGAGAGGACTTTAAGTTATTGACTCAGTTGGAACACATATTTGTGATTCAGAACATTGAAGAAATTGCAGCCAACCTGGAAAGTTATGAAGACATAGATTATGATCCTGAGTATGTTTGGGACGTCAAAAATAAAGGATTTAGTTATTTTGATGTGAATAAAAAAAAACATCGTCCCAAAACCCGAAAGGCCACTTCTGTAGGAACTACTTTTTATGATGCTGTTAAAATAAGGCATTCCGGCGATATTGAGTCCGAATTTCCAACCTATTATATAAAGGACATGGATGAAATTGAACTATCGGATTCAGAAATTGATGATCTGGATGGAGTGGAATATTGCATTCACACATTGATTCTGGATTTGTCGTTTAACCGGATTACGGACATTTCACCCCTTGAAAATCTTAATCGATTGATTGAATTAAATTTAGCAAACAACCAAATTGTTAACATTGATGCGCTTGCCAACATGCACCATCTGCGAACCATTGATCTATCGAACAATTCGATTAAGGATGTTTCCCCATTACTTGAGATTGAAAGATTGAAATATGCAAATCTGTCTGGAAATAAGATCCCTATGGCACAAGTTAATGATTTAAGGGCAATGGGAATAACGGTCGATTATGAATAGACTTATAATTGTTAATTGATATTCTACATGAATAATTCATTTTCTTTCACTACACTTGATAAACATAAAATAACTAATGACGTGTCAAGGATCATATGTCGTAATACTATTTAATATCCTCAGGAACCCATCCTCGGAGCGTCATTGGTAGGCACGAAGCAATCCCACATTAGATGCCGAAATTTACAGATTGCTTCGTGCCTACCAATGACAGATTTGCGTAACTTGTTTATATTAAGCTATTTCAATATTTCGGTTAAAGTAGCAAATTCGCTTCCTGTCATATGCACATTGTGCGCAATAAATTGGGTAGAAACTCACAATGGCAGTTTTTGTACTATTATTTAATAAGGTTGATAAGGTTGGGTGGTGTGCGTGTACGAAAGTCCTACTAAGGTTTGTTAATGAAAATAAGGTTATTGAAAATTAAAATGCAACAAACCTTATCTTCATTAACAAACCTTAGTAGGAACGACGAAAGGCCACCCCCCCAACCTTATCAACCTTATCCATCCAATGCTATATTTAGTAAGCTGTTGATTATTATTTAGATACCTTGAACTGTTTAATACAACCATTTCGGCTAAAGTAGCAAATTCACTCCCTGTCATATGCACATTGTGCACAATAAATTGGGTGGTACCTCGCAATGACGCCCTGATTATGAATTGCTGATATCAGAAGCGACATATTATCCTTGACACGACATTAGTGTCGTGTTACAGCTAATGTAGTATCTTGGCTTTGGGTCATGTCAATCCCAAAGGGAAGTATACCAATCTCAGCCTGTCACAAAAGATTTGGAACAAAAGAAAATGAGTTTACGCGATTTACGTGATTTACGTGGTTTACGTGACTGTATGTTTTTACTCTCATAACCCTGCAAGCAAAAAATACAACCACGTAAATCACGTAAACCACGTAAATCAAGTAAACCACGTAAACTCCACTCCTTCGGAATTACCAGAGTCCAAAGCCCGAACATCACAATAGCCGTAACACGACACCAAGAGCTTACACCTATAAAAACTTCAAAAGTTTCAGGGACATATATAAGTTCATTTCTTCCTTCAACATCAATTTTCAGTCATTTATCGAAATAAACATTTGAAAATCATATCGTTTCAGTATCTTTGGAATTGAAAACAGAAACATTTATTACCATGAACAATTTAATCTTATTCTTTGGTTTCAAATCCGTAAAGACTACAAAAGTTCAGGAACAACCTATCACCGGAACTGCCATTGTATATATGAGCAAGCATGGCACTACCAATAAAGTCGCCCTGCTAATCAAAGAGTTGTTGGTAGAAGAGGATATAACACTGATCAATCTGGAAGAGCAAACCACTGCCGACCTGAGTCGATGCAACCGAATTATTATTGGTGGATCTATCCATATAGGTATGATTCAAAAGAAAATCAAATTGTTTTGCCAGGAAAACCAGACAATATTGAAATCTAAACCATTGGGCCTGTTTCTCTGCTGTATGTATGAAGGCGACAAGGCTACCGAACAATTCAACAATGCTTTCCCGGAAGAAATACGTGCTGCTGCAAAAAGTAAAGCGCTGATGGGTTACGAGTTGCAATTCGATCGCATGAACCTAATTGATCGGACCATCACAAAAAAGATCACCGGTTATTCAAAATTCAGGTCCCAAATCAATCAAGACGAACTCAATCGGTTTGTCAGGGAGCTAAAACAATAAGCTTTGCATAGCATTCAACAGGCTTAATTTTTTCAAACTGCATGTTATTGTCTCATGCTTTTATAGTAGTTTTGGGGAATACAGAACTCTATATTTCAGACAAAGAAAGTGCTTTTGAAACCTCGGATTAGCCATATATCAGCCTTGCAAATATTTCAGATTTTGCGGTATTCGACTTTGATGCTTATCGGAGTTGTTTTTGCGAAGTCGGGGCTTTCAACTTCCCAAATCGGGCAATATGAAACATTTTTGCTCATTGCAGGAGCCGTCAGTTTCTTCTGGTTAAATGGTTTGATACAAGGGTTTCTGCCCCTGATCGACAAAGAAGCCATCGCTCGAAAATCACCCGTATTATTCAACGTTTTTTATTTGGTTATAGGTTTATCAATATTGTCAGGAGCCTTTTTAATCGTTTTTGAACATTCCATTTCAGGCTTTTTACTGAAAAAATCTTCTGTTCCTTATTTAAATTATCTGTTCATTTATCTGTTAATTTCAACGCCCGCGAGTTTAGTTGAATACATCTATTTAATTAAAAATCAGGGGATGCAGATCATTTGGTACGGAGTCATTTCTTTTTTCCTGATGTTCTTCCTGATAATCATGCCGCCTGTTTTAAAATTTGGGGTTGAATATAGTTTGGCCGGCCTGATTACCAGTGCTGCCTTTCGTTTTGTCTGGCTATTAGTTTTGCTGTTCAAAAACGCTTCTCCTAAATTAGATTGGACTTTTATCAAAATACACCTTTGCAGTTCTACTCCACTTATACTCTCCATATTACTAAGTGGTTCGGCTCAATATATCGACAGTTTTATTGTCACTTCCTATTTCGATGATGCCACCTTTGCCGTTTTCAGATATGGGGCACGCGAGTTTCCTCTGGTACTATTGCTGGCAAACGCTTTCAGTATTTCCATGTTGCCCGGTTTTTCTGATCCTTCAAAACTGCAATTCAATCTTAAGAGTATCAAATTCAATGCTCAAAAGCTCGGAAACTGGATGTTCCCATTGTCAGCATTGCTTATGATAGTATCACATTGGGCTTTCCCTGTGGTATTTAATGTGAATTTTGAGCAGAGTGCAACTATTTTTAATATATATTTGCTATTGATTATTAGCAGGCTACTTTTCCCCCAAACGATCCTGATCGGGCTACAGAAAACCAATCTGATACTTTGGGCATCCTTGCTGGAAATCATCGTGAATGTTGCGTCCAGCCTTTATTTCGTACAGATAGGAGGACTGGCCGGAGTTGCTTATGGTACCGTTGTTGCCTACATATTTGAAAAGGTTTTACTCATGATTTTTGTTTCAAAATCATGCGATATAAAAGTTTCATCTTATTTGAATGTTTCACGGCACTTATTTTATTCATTATTTTTGGCAGCTGAATTTATAGTTATCGAATATATAATCTGATCATATGGACCTATTAATTGATGATCCGAAAATTGAACAACAATTTCAACAAATTCTGATCCGCATTCGCCTTTTAAAAAACGGAGAAATAGTACAGCAGATGAAAGAACGTGGGTTGGTGTACAAAGTCAATTGGGGCGCATCTATTATGGCATTACGCGAAATTGCCTGTAAATTTGAGCCCAACCATTTACTTGCTCTCAAGTTGTGGAACAAACAATGGCGGGAATCCATGATTCTGGCTGCTATGGTCGATGTGCCCGCTGAGGTCACTGAAGAACAGATGGATTACTGGACTAAGAGTTTGGAAACCACAGAAATAGCGGAGAATTTAAATACTTTTCTTTGGGTGAAGACGCGGTTTGCGTTCGTTAAATCGTTGGAATGGTGTAGGGGAAAGAAGCACTTGGTCCGTTTTTCCGGAATTCATCTGATGGGACGACTGGCAATTGTACAAAAAGCTGCTATTGATGAGCTTTTTGAACCATTTTTTGATGTGTTATTACCATTGGCAAAAGACCCGAATTTAAAGCAAATATTCTATCGTTCATTTATTTTGCTTGGTATGAAGAGTAAAACAATGAATGAAAATGCAATTTTATTTGCTGAAAGGCTGAACGTGTTCGATTCTCTGACAAGTAAAACTTTGAGTGATATGATTTTGACTGAACTTCGTAGCGACTATGCAAATGATCTTTTTGTTAAAAATATTTAATCCCCCTAAAAATATGCCGAAGTCTTACTATTTTGGTATAGTTTTTATAGCTAATAAGGAAATTTAAAACTTTAAACAATGGAAATTACAAAATCATCAAACCCGGTATTCGGTAAAAACATATTCAATCAGTCAGTTACCAGTACTGATGAAGGTGTGATGACCATAAACGGTACAATTAACAAAACTGGTATAATGCTCCTGATTGTCATTTTTGCTGCCACTTTTACATGGCGCAAATTTTTCGGAGCCATTGATCCTGCACTTCCGGGAGCGATACCTGAGGGAGTGATCGGTTGGATGATAGGTGGCGCCATTGGTGGTTTTATACTTGCACTGGTTACTATTTTCCGTCCACGTAGTGCCGCAATGACCGCCCCGATTTACGCCGTATGCCAGGGATTATTCCTTGGAGCTATTTCAGCCATGTTCGAAGCCATGTATCCGGGTCTGGTTATGAGGGCCGTATCACTGACTTTTGGCGTATTTATTATTATGCTCATGTTGTTCCGTTCAGGGACTATCCGTGCCACTGAGAAATTCAGGACTGTCATTATTGCAGCCACCGGTGGTATTGCCCTGGTTTACCTGGTAAGTTTTATTGCCTCAATGTTCGGGGTTAATTTTGGATTCATGCACGGGAACAGCTTGGTTTCTATCGGCTTTAGTTTGGTCGTGGTAGTAGTTGCCGCGCTGAACCTGATTCTTGATTTCGATATGATCACCAAGGGAGCAGATGCCCGTGCACCTAAATACATGGAATGGTATGGCGCCTTTGGTTTGATGGTTACTTTAATCTGGTTGTATCTCGAAATGCTTCGTCTGCTTTCCAAATTATCAAGCCGCAATTAGTCGATTTATTTCTTATTTCTTATTCCTTATTCCTTATTTCTTATTTTTTATTTTTTTTAATAAGGAATAAGAAATAAGGAATAAGAAATATCAAATAAAAAATAAGAAATAAGGAATAAGAAATAAGGAATAAGAAATAAGGAATAAGAAATGTAAAACGGGCACTCCGAGAATACAAGTATCAAAAATATTCAGCAGGGACTTTTTGGTCCCTGTTTTTGTTTCTCAACTATTTATGCTATATTCGGCACAACAAACTTATATAAGCGAGAGCTATTATACATGGAAATTATTCAGGTGGGTGATAATGCTACAATTGCCGCATTCCACGAGCTGCCATTACTGAACTATAAGAATGATAAAAATTGGGTCCCTCCATTGCGAAAGGTGATTGATGATATTTTTAATCCCCTAAAGAATGAAGGTTTTCTCCATGGAGATGCACGCCGATGGCTGGTTACAGAGGGAGATCAAACCCTGGGACGGATAGCCGCATTTTTCGATCGAAGCAAAATAGAGGAAGGAAGCGAACAGGCCGGGAATATGGGTTTCTTTGAATGTTCCAACAATTATGAAGCTGCCAGCCTGCTTTTTGATACAGCCCGCGATTGGCTTAAAAGTGAGGGATTTACTGCCATGGACGGACCCGTTAATTTCGGTGAAAACTTCTTTAATTGGGGATTACTGGTCGATGGATTTGAGCAGCAAGGTTATGGAATGCAGTATAATCCGCCCTATTATAAAAAGCTCTTTGAAAAATACGGATTTAAAACCTATTACCAGCAATTTAGTTATCATTTAGACATTACAAGTCCCAACCTTCCTGAGAGGTTTTGGAAAATTGCAGAGTGGGTGTCTAAAAAGAAAGATTTCCACTACAAAAGCTTTTCATTCAAAGAACAGGACCGGTGCATTGATGATTTCATCACCATCCATCAGCAAGCCTGGGCAAAACATACCAATTATAAGCCCATCAACCGGAACGATCTGAAAACTATTATCAGGGATGCCAAACTGATTACTGAAGAAGATTTTATCTGGTATGTCTATTATAAAAATGAACCCATTGCTTTTTTTATGATGATCCCTGATCTGAACCAGATCCTAAAGCATCTGAAAAATGGAAAGTTGAATTTATGGAATATATTGAAACTTTTATACCTGAGAAAGACAAAAACCATGACCCGCTGCAGGGTATTGGTGATGGGTGTAGTTCCTAAATTTCAGGGTGCCGGAATCGAATCCGGCATTTTCTGGCAACTCAGGCAGGTTTTACTCCGGAAACCCTGGTTTAAAGAAATGGAACTGAGTTGGGTAGGGGACTTCAATCCTAAAATGATGAAGCTTTTTAATTCTGTGGGAGGTAAATACGCTAAAACTCATGAAACATTGCGTTATTTGTTCGATCGTAATAAACC
>Ga0123338_10006074_pt1 | contig 10208 bp, 9 predicted proteins | sample grotaG_FD_89793 | JGI IMG/M metagenome (GOLD analysis project Ga0123338, IMG submission 89793) | Glacier valley bacterial and archeal communities from Borup Fiord, Nunavut, Canada, to study Microbial Dark Matter (Phase II) -... | ecosystem: Environmental > Aquatic > Freshwater > Ice > Glacier ...
CAGATTTTTCGCATCCTGCGCCAGACCGCCTCCGCGCTCGATTTCGCCCACTCCAAAGGCATCGTCCACCGCGATATCAAGCCCGCCAACATCATGATCGATGAAGACGGCACCGTCAAAATTGCCGATTTCGGCATCGCCAAAGCCAGCGCCTCCGGAAACCTCACCGCCAGCGGCACCATCCTGGGCACGCCGAACTATATGTCGCCGGAGCAGGTGCAAGGCACCGCCATCGATGGCCGCAGCGACCAGTTCTCTCTCGGCGTAGTAGCCTACGAAATCCTCACCGGCGAACGCCCCTTCCCAGGCGAAAACTTAGGAACAATCATCTACCGCATCGTAGCCGAACCCGCCGCCGAGCCCGCCGAAATCAACCCCGCCCTAGGCCCCGAAATCAGCCGCGTTCTCCAAAAGGCCCTCCAGAAAAATCCTAAGCGCCGCTTCCTGAGCTGCACCGAATTCGCCACGCAGCTCATCGATGCCTGCGAAGCCACCCCCGGCTGGCACGGCCTCGCAAGAACCCACGGCATCCCCACCGATTCAGTAACCGTCGCTCCCCCTAAACGCGCCGTTCGAAAAATCACCGCTTCCGCCACGGCCAGTCCAATGAAACCGGCTCCCCCCGCACCCTCCTTAGCCAAGCCTGCCCTGGGTGCCTTCGCCGTAGTGTTAGCCGTCTTAGCCCTCGTAGCGTGGCAAACCAACATACCCTCGGAACCCCTCACGCCAGCGGCACCACAAAAAACTGAGCTCAAGCAACCCGTAGAAGATCTCGAAACACCTCCACCAGCCGCAGTGTCCCAAGCCCTGGTCACAAAACCGGTCCCCAAGCCTTCCCCCTTTGCCGCATCCCCGCTCCCCGCGTCGATTCTCACCCCCATCGCGCCGCCCGAACAACCCCTCCAGGACGTCTGGGTAGTCACCACCCCACCAGGAGCCACCGCCACGCTCGACGGCCACACTGAAAGCGCCTGCCAGACCCCCTGCCTGCTCCTCACCGAACCAGGAGTCCACATGCTATTCCTTGCGCTCAAAGATCACCAGCCCGAACGCCGCCAGCTCCGCATCACCGATGCGCGGGAAGACGTCCCCCTGGTCAGCCTCCGCCCGGTAGGCGCCACGCTCATGATCAGTACGCTCCCCCCAGGCGCAAACATTTTCGTCGATGACAAAATGCTAGCCGAACTCACCCCCACCCAAATCTCCCTCCAGCCCGGCCACTACAACATCGCGGTAGAACGCGACGGAACCAGAAAATCCCAGCAAGTCACCGTAAAAAACGGAATCACCCACTACCTCAGAATCCCCTTTTAAATCCTCTGCGCCTCTGCGTGACATATTCCCCCAACCTTCGTCTACACCAACACGGATGACCGCAATACTCACACTCACCGCCGTCCCCGAACGCACCGCATCCCTGGAAACTGAAATCATCCGGGCCGCGCAATCAGGCGACCCCGAAGCCTTCGAACGCCTGGTCCGCACCTATGATCAAAGCGTCCTCCGCATCGCGCTCAACGTCCTCCGCTCCCCGGAAGACGCCCGCGACGTTTATCAGGAAGCCTTCCTGCGCGTCTACCGCAACCTGCACACGTTCCGCTTCGATTGTTCGTTCCATACCTGGCTCTATCGCATCGTCACCAACATCTGCCTCGATCACCTCCGCAAACGCAAAGTGCGCCGCGAAGAATCCTCCGTGCTCGCCACCGCGGATGGCCTGGTCGACCGCATGGAGCGCCTCGAAGAAGAAGCCGCCCACGCCGACCCCGAACGCACCATGTATAACCGCCAGTTAGGCGGGCGCATCACCGCCGCGCTCGATAAACTAACGCCGCGGGAACGCGTGGTCTTCGAGCTGCGCCACTTCCAAGGCCTTCGCCTCCGCGGCATCGGTGATGTGCTCGGCACCAGTGAAGAAGCCGCCAAAAATTGTCTCTTCCGCGCCACTCAAAAAATGCGAAACGTATTGGGGGATCTGGTATGACCTGCGGACAAGTGAAAGACGCAATTCCGTTTTATTATTACGGCGAACTGCCGCCCGAACAGGAGGAAGAATTGGAAGCCCATAGTGCATCCTGCGCGCCATGTAACCGTGAAGTGGAAAATTACCGGAAATTTGCTTCATCGCTCGATGAAGCCGAGCTCGAACCATCTTTAGGTCTGCTCTCCGAATGCCGCGAACTGTTGGCCCAGCGTGTTACCGAATGGGAACGCCCCGCGCCGAAAGCGAATTGGTGGGAAAAATATTGGCAGGAAAAATGGAAAATGGATTTTCGCGTCCCCGTGGCCGCGTTGGCATTGCTCACCATAGGCTGGTTCTCGGCGAAAATTTACGCACCGCAACCATCGAACGCGGCCATCATCTCCACGGTCCGCTCCGTGGAACCTGATGCCTCTGGCCATCTCACCATCGCGGTCGATGACGTCCAGCGCCGCATAGTATCGGGCAGTTTAAATGATGACAATGTACGCCGCCTGCTCCTCACCGCGGCCCGCGACGAATCGAATCCCGGCGTCCAGGTCGAATGCGTGGACGCACTCAAAAAGATGGCGTACTCCTCCGATATCCGCGCCACGCTTCTTGATGCCGTCCAGCATGATCCCAGCCCCAGCGTCCGCTTGAAAGCGATCGAAGGCCTGAAACAATTCACAACGGACAGCAAGGTACGCAATGCGCTCAGCAACGTCCTTCTCAGTGATTCCAGCCCCAACGTCCGCATGGAAGTAATCGACCTGCTGGTTCATGACGGCTCCATGGTGGGTGTCATGCAAAACCAGGTTCGCCGCGAAGACAACAGCCACGTGCGTGTCCGCCTGCAGAAAGCCCTACAGCAGATGAACGCCTCCGAAGGAGTTTTTTAATATGAAGCCAATTCTTTTCTTCTTACTCGCAGTCTCCGCCTCCGCGCAATCGCGGTCCATTACAAATATCGTCCACACTCCCGGCAGTTACCTCGGTGTAGGGATCGCTGAAATCACCAGCGAGCGCGCCAAAGAACTGAAGCTCACTGAAGAGCGCGGCGTCGAAATTAAGTTCATCGCCGAAAACAGCCCAGCGTCGAAAGCCGGTCTCAAGACGGAAGACGTTGTCCTGGAACTGAACGGCCAAAGGGTGGAAGGCATCTCGCAATTCACCCGTTCCATCTCTGAAATCCCGCCCGGCCGCAAAGCGAATTTATCCATCCTCCGCGGCGGTACCCGGCTCAACCTTGTTGTGCTTATCGAAGCGCGCGCCAACGTCCAAATGCCCTTCCCGCCGTTTCCGCCCATGCCACCGATGCCGCCCATGCCCTCCATCAATATGCCGGATCTGCCCCGTGCCGCCATCTTCATGCGCAACGGTAAGCTCGGCATCGAAACCGAACCCCTCAACACGCAACTGGCTGAATACTTCGGTGTAAAAGAAGGCATCCTGATCCGCAGCGTCACCCGCCAATCGCCTGCCGAAAAGGCCGGAATCAAAGCAGGCGACGTCATCGTCAAAGCCGATGGCAAGCCAGTCGCAATCACGCGCGACGTCACCAGTCTGCTCCCCAATCGCAAATCCATCACCCTCGGTATCGTCCGCAATCGTAAAGACGTTACCCTGGAAGTTACCCTGGATGGATTTTAGCGTCACTCTTTGCGGAATCCCGCTACGCAACCCAATCATCGCGGCCTCGGGCACGTTCGCTTACGGCCTCGAATTTGAGAAGCTCACCGACCTTTCTGAAATCGGCGCGCTTGTCACAAAAGGCCTCTCGAATTTCCCCATCGAAGGCAACCCCGCCCCCCGTCTCTGGGAGGCGCACGGTGGCATGATCAACTCCGTCGGGCTCCAAAACATCGGAGTTCGCGCCTTTATTAGCGATAAACTCCCCAAGCTCCGCACGCTCCCCGTCACCGTCTTCGCCAACGTCTTCGGCTACGCCCCGGAAGATTACCTCGAAGTCATTCACGCCCTCAACGACGCCGAAGGCATCGCCGCCTACGAGCTCAACGTCTCATGCCCCAACACGAAGCACGGCGGCATGTTTTTCTCTAGCGACCCCGATGCCCTCTTTGGCCTGGTAACCGAAGTCAAACGGATCGCGAAGCGCCCCGTCATCGTGAAGCTCTCTCCGAACGTAGCCCGGATCGAACCACTCGCCCAAGCCGCCGAACAAAGCGGTGCCGACGCCATCTCACTGGTGAACACCTTCATCTCATTAGCCATCGACGCTCGAACCAGACTCCCCCGAGTCGGAGCCGGCTTCGGCGGTCTCTCCGGGCCGGCCATCAAACCCATCGCGCTCCGCATGGTCTATCAGGCTGCTCAAGCCGTCAAGATTCCCGTCATCGGCCTGGGCGGAATCGCCACCGGTGAAGATGCCGCCGAGTTCCTGATCGCTGGCGCCACCGCGGTGGAAGTTGGCACCGCCAGCTTCTGGAATCCAAACGCAGCCGCCAAAATCGCAGGCGAACTGGGCCGCTTTCTCAAACAGCAAGGCATCCCGAACGCACGCGACCTGACAGGCACGCTAAAGCTATGATGGAGCAGAGAAGCATGGACGTTTACGACGAGCTAATCCGCCTCCGCAAGCTGGGCCAGAAATCCGCCATCGCCACCATCGTACAGGTGCGCGGCTCCATCCCCAGCTATGAAAGCGCCAAGCTCCTGGTGCGCGAAGACGGCTCCATGATTGGCACCATCGGCGGCGGTTGCGTGGAAGCGGAAGTCTGGAACGCCGCCCGCGAAGTCATCGAAACGGAAAAGCCCCGCCACTTGAGCTTCCAGTTGGGCGAAGATGCGGCGCACGATAACGGCCTGATCTGCGGCGGACAACTCGATGTCTTCGTCGAACCGGTAGTCCCTCAACCTCGCGCTTACATCTTCGGTGCGGGCCACATCTCAAAGAGCCTTTCGAAAGTGCTCACCATGGCCGGTTTCGAAACCACGGTAATCGACGATCGCGAAACCTTCGCCAACCGTGAACGCTTCCCCGAAGCCGCCGAAGTGCTCTCCGGCGAATACGAACAGATCTGCGATTCACTCCACGTCACCGAAGCCAGCTACATCATCATCGTCACGCGAGGTCACCGCGATGACATGCGGATTCTCCGGTGGGCCTCCGGCACACAAGCGAAATACATCGCAATGATCGGCAGCAAACGCAAAGTCATCAGCGTGGCCAAAGAGCTTGAAAAAGAAGGCATCCCGCCCGACCGCCTCAAGCAAATCCATGCGCCCATGGGCCTCGAGATCGGGGCCGTCTCACCAGAAGAAATCGCCATCTCAGTAGCCGCCGAAATGATCGCCATCCGCCGCAATCCAGACTCTCCGGAATGGCGCAGCCTTTCAAAATCGATCTTTCAAGGCGAGATCCCACGCGCGCTTCTGAAGTGACGGCGGCCATTATCCTCGCAGCGGGCGCATCCACCAGGATGGGAACCCCGAAAGCCAATCTTCCTTTCCGCGGCGGCACCTTCCTCAGCCACCTCACCGCCAGACTAAGCGCCCACTGCAACCCGGTAATCACCGTCACGGGAGCCGTAGCGCTGGCCTCCGGCCGGCAAGTGTTTAACGCTGACTGGCAGCAAGGCCAACTCAGCAGCTTACAGTGCGGCCTGCGCGCATTGCCACCGGTAGATTCGGCAATCTTCACGCTGGTCGATCATCCCGACCCAGCCGACGCCACCATCGCGGCACTTTTAAACTCCATGGCGTTAATCGCCATCCCGGTGTACAACGGGCGCAAAGGTCATCCCGTTTTTTTTCAATCCGCACTCATCCCCGAATTCCTCGCCCTTCCACAAACCGCAAGCGCCAAAGAAGTCTTCCGTCGCCACATCGCCTCCACTGAATACATCCCCGTAAATGACGCCGGAGTCACCGATGATATCGACGACCCGACAGCTTTAGCTGCTTTCCGCGCACGCACGGAGCACGCATGAAAGCCGCACGCGCAGGCAAACTGGTCGCAGCCGCCATCGCTCTTACTCTCGTAGCAGGCGTAGTAGCTCCCAGGTTCAAGACAGACCGATACCGCTCCCGCATCCAGCGTGCACTCGAATCGGCACTCGGCCGCAAAGTGACCTTCGGTGAAGTCAAGTTCAACCTGCTCACCGGCCCTGGCTTCACCCTGCACGATGTAGCCATCGCGGAAGACCCGGCTCTCGGTTTTGAACCGGTGGCTTACGTTGACCTGGTCACGGCTACACCGCGTTTACTCACGCTGCTCACAGGCCATCTGGCCTTCTCCTCTCTCCGGCTCGAAGACGCGCACCTGAACCTGGCCCGCGCCGACCTTCCGAACGGAGAATACCGCTGGAACATCGAGCCGCTCCTGCGCCCGGCCATCATCGCCGCGTTCCCGAATATCACCATCCATGGCGCTCGCATCAATTTCAAGGCCGCCAACGTGAAATCTGTCGTCTATCTTCTCGATTGCGACCTCTCCATCGAGCCGCCCTCCGGCACAAGCGAGACATGGGGCTTCCTCTTCGAAGGCAAGCCCGCGCGGGCCGACCGCACGGCGCACGGTTCCGGTTTAATTCGAGCACGCGGGACATGGAAACCCGGTTCACTCGATGCGGACCTGCAATTGGAACGTAGCGAACTAGGTGACGTGATCGCGGTCCTGCGCGGAGAAGATGCCGGGCTGCACGGTTTAATTTCGGGGAGCGCCCGCTTCAAGGGTCCGCTGAATCGAGTGGCGGTGAATGGGCGGCTGCGCGTGGAAGAACTCCATGGATGGAATCAGAATATTCCTCGGGGCGAAGCGTGGCCGCTCGATCTACAAGGCTTCTGGAACTCGACAGGGCAACAGCTTGAACTGGATGCGCGCGTGGCAGGGAAGGGAACCAGCCCCCTCGCGGTTCATTATCTAGTGGAACAATACCTAACCCAGCCGCGCTGGGGAGCCTCGGTAACGCTGGCCCGCTTCCCCGCCGCTCCACTGGTTCCGCTCGCGCAGCACATGGGGCTGCCGCTCACGCCCGGCTTGGAAATAGGTGGAATTGTGGATGGCGTCGTCGGCTATTCCGTAGCCTCGGGCTATCGCGGCCAGGCGCGGATTGAAAACGCCACATTGAAGCTGCCGGGTTCGCCTCAACTTCAGGTCAAGCAAGCGGAAATGACCGTGACGGACGGAGTGGCCAAGTTATCGCCCGTCCGCATCTTCGATTCCGCCGAGCAGGAAGGTGTTGCCGAAGGAGAATACAACCTGTTCACGGGCGCAACCCGCTTCCGCCTCGCGGCACGCAATCTGGATGCAGGCACGCTTGGCAAAGTGCCGGTGCTTTCCGACGCCCGCTCGGGAAAATGGAGCGGCGCACTGCAATGGGCGCTCGGGTCATGGAGCGGCGACATGCAACTCAATCACGTCGAGTTTGCCTCGCCCGCCTTGTCGGGAACCGTCTTTCTCGATTCGGCCCAATGCCATCTCGAAAGCGGCGGCATCGTAATCTCGAAGATGCGCGGTCACACCGGTCCTATCCCCTTCGCCGGGGATTATCGGTACGAACCCGATGGCGCTCACCCCCACCGTTTCCGTCTGACTACCGGCCCCGTCGATGCCGCAAATCTGGAGGCTGCTCTGCTCCCCACCCTCCACCGCCGCACCGGTGTACTTGGCGTCGATCTTCCATTCGCCAGGCAGAGCCTGCCGGAGTGGCTGTCCGGCTGGCACGCAGAGGGGCAAGTCCAAATGGCCTCGCTTGGGTCTGCGGAATGGCAACTCACCAACCTGCGCGCCAAGGTCCAATGGGATGCAGGCAGAATCGCCCTCACGGACGTAACTGCTGGCAATATCGCAGGCCACGTAAACATCGATCTGCAAGGCCGTGAACCGCTCTACGAAATTACTGGCCGGCTGAAAAATCAGGAGTGGAAAGGCGGTCACATCACCATCGATACCGCCGCCACTGTATCCGGAATCGGCGCGAAACTGCTGCGTACCATGGAAGCCACGGGCGCATTCCAGGCCAACGCGATCGACGACAACCTGGACCACGTCACCGGCCGATACGAACTCACCTGGCGAACGAAAGTTCCCCGCCTGAGCGTGTCGGCGGTCCGCCTGCAATCCGCCGCTGAAACCTATACGGGCAAGGGAAACTTGCAGCAGGACGGAACTCTTTCCATTCAACTCATCAGCCCCACCAGACAAGCCAGGCTCAGCGGACCGCTTACTCCGGAGGCGCCGTTCCGATGGACATCGCGAGCGCAATAGCGCCCAGCACCCCGGCGTCTTCGCCCAGAGCCGGCGCAACCACTTCCGGTGCCTCAACATACCCGTTCAGCAAACGCCTGAGCTGCTCACTGAGTGTGGCGTACGACATCGAATGCATCACGCCACCACCCACAATTATTCTTAGGGGCGCGAGAGTATATGTGAACGCTGCTAGTGCCTGTGCCAGATACTCTGCTTCGAGTGTCCAGGCTTCGTGCCCCGCCGGAAGTTGGCTACCCCGCTTCCCCCAGCGCTTCTCGATGGCGAAGCCGGACGCCAGTCCTTCCAGGCAATCTCCATGCGCGTAACAGGCCCCCGGAAACGGATCGCGCAAAACATCGCGTCGCATCGGAATGTGGCCCATCTCCGGATGAGACTTGCCATGAAGCAGTCTCCCATTCACCATCGCTCCGCCACCGATCCCGGTGCCCACGGTCAGGTAAATGAAATCCGCCAGCCCGAATCCAGCTCCCCAACGGCCCTCCCCCAAAGCCGCCGCATTCACATCCGTGTCGAACTTAATGCGCTCGACGCCGGTCATCCGTCGAAGCTCCTCGATAATCGGATATTGCTGCCACGCTACTTTTGGAGTGGTAGTGATGCGCCCGCCGGCAATATCGATCGGTCCGAAACACCCCACCCCCAACGACCGGATCCGGTGCTTAAAAAAAAAGTCCGCCGCACGCTCCAGAGTTTCTTTTGGAGACCCCGTAGGGAACTCGTCCCGGATCAGATCATGCGGACCGGTCCCCACGCCGCAAACAAAATTAGTCCCGCCCGCTTCGATTCCCCCGAACATCAGAGCCTAGCTTGCGGTGAGGGTTGCCTTCAGCGTAATCTCAGCCCCGGCAAACAGCTTCGATACCGGACAGTTCTTCTTCGCCGTTTCCGCATGCTGCTGGAAGGTTTGCTGATCGATACCGGGCACTTCTCCTTCCGTCACCAGATCCACCGTCGAGATGCCCCAGCCGTCGCCCACCTTATCCAGATGCACGCCCGCCGCCGTATGGATGCGCGTCGGCGTGAGCCCGGCTTGCGTAAGTTGCGCACTCAGCGCCATGGAAAAACAACCGGCATGCGCGGCAGCCAGCAACTCTTCCGGGTTCGTCCCCGCGCCGTCCATCATGCGCGATTGAAAAGAGTACGGGCCATCGAATGCGCCACTCCCAAACTTCATGTGGCCTTTCCCGTCGGTAACTTTGCCTTTCCACTCCGCTTCTGCTTTTCTAATGGGCATAATGCAATGATCGCAAAAGTTAGCGGTCCACTTCCCCCAGAACAATATCGAGTGTGCCGATCACCGCAATCACATCCGCCACCGACGCTCCCTTCACCATGCGCGGAAGTGCCTGCAAGTTCAGAAACGAAGGCGGGCGCACGCGCACGCGATACGGCTGTACAGTTCCGTCGCTCACCAGAAAATAGCCCAGCTCGCCTTTCGGCGCCTCGGTCGAAACATAAACCTCCCCCGCTGCCGGTTTCAGCACCTTCGGAACTTTTGCCATCCCCGGTCCGGTGGGGATACGTTCCACTGCCTGCCGGATAATCGAGACAGATTCGCGCAACTCCGCTATGCGGACACGATACCGGTCCCAGGAATCGCCGCGAGTACCCGTCGGCACCTGGAACTCATATTGTTCATAGCCGGAATACGGTTGCGCTTTTCGCAAGTCCCAACAAACTCCGGAGGCTCGTAGCAATGGACCGGTCACCCCAAGCTCTTTGCAATCCGCCGGAGTAAGTATGCCTACGTCCTTCAGCCGGCCCTGCCAGATCGGGTTCCCGGTAAGCAGATCATCGTATTCTTCCAGCCGTTGCAGGAAAGTTTCGCAGAAAGCGCGCACCTGCTCCTCAAAGCCCTCGTATAACTCGTAATGAAGTCCGCCGATACGGAATGCATGTGTCGTAAGGCGCGCGCCACAATAGTTCTCGAAAATCTTAAGCACTTCCTCGCGCTCGCGAAACGTATAGAACAGCGCCGTCTGCGCCCCCAGATCCAGCGCATGCGTGCCCAGC
>Ga0123338_10006076_pt1 | contig 10201 bp, 7 predicted proteins | sample grotaG_FD_89793 | JGI IMG/M metagenome (GOLD analysis project Ga0123338, IMG submission 89793) | Glacier valley bacterial and archeal communities from Borup Fiord, Nunavut, Canada, to study Microbial Dark Matter (Phase II) -... | ecosystem: Environmental > Aquatic > Freshwater > Ice > Glacier ...
TCATTATAGCCATTTGAGAAGTAACATAGTTATCTACAGTTCCCTGAGGTTTTAACCAAAGTTCATAAACAAGAAACCAAACCAAATAGCAACAAACAGCAAGTATTAAAAACTTGATAAGCTTTTTACTTGAGTTAATCATTATTAGTCCTCATTTTTTAATTCTTTCTTAGCCTTTCTATTTTCAGCTATTTTCTTTCCGCCATAAGCTACACCTGCAGCAATTAAAAGACTTACTCCTCCATCGATAGGTATCTCAGGATCCCCTGGATCACCTGGTGCACCTTGAGCATAAGCAATTAACGGAACAAAAAATATAATAAAAGTAATTGATAATATTAAAATCATTTTTTTCATCATACAATCTTAGGCTATTCTTTAATAAATTTTATAAACTTGGCTTCATTTCCGTCGCTTAATTTTAAAACATAAGCTCCTGATTTTATTACTAAATTTTCTATAATAAATTGTGATCCATAATTGATAGGATATAACTTCTTTTCAAAAACCATACCTCCGGTCATATTATATATGGAAGATTGCAGATAACTACTGTTTTTAAGTTTAAATGAAATGTTTAAGTCTTTAATTACAGGGTTTGGATAAATAATTACTCCTGCTTCGATATTGTTCTCAATCCCCGTTACTGAAACAAGTCTTTCAGAGGATGTAGCTCCACAGCCACCTTTATATTTAGTTGTTACACTATATAATCCATCCTGGGTTACTAAATAGGTATTACTAGTTGCTTCTGGTATTGGTTGTCCATTTTTTGTCCATTGATTACCAGTCTTATTATTAGAAATCAATGTCAATCCATCTTGACTTATTATAGGAGCTACCTCTTCTTTTTCAAAAATAATTTTAAATCTTGTTTTTTCTTGAGTAATTGAATTACCATCAATTTGAAAATTATAAGAATTATTCGACCTTATATCAGTTTTTGAATTATTTATTGAATCGAATAAGGTAATTTTAACATTATTATCAAAATTATTAAAATCTGAAAAGTTTAATTTATAAGCTCCATTAATTTTTGAACTAAACGCTAAACTAACTTCTTTAATACAAGAAAACGGAGATCCATTAATAGAAAGCTTGTTTGTATCTGCCTTTCCTATAAAAGATGAAATATTTATAATGTTATTTTTTAATTTATATGCATCATAATTTCTATCAAATTTATCAGAAGAGTTATCTTCAAAATATACTATTGCTTCATCACTTAATCCACCACCTGAAAGTTTAATTCTAATTAAATTGGAATTTGAAGAAGTGCTAGTACGATAAAATGTAGCTGCAGCATTTGTTTTGCTGTTTTCCGATAAGTTTAATGTCCCAGATGCAGTAGCATGAACATAGAAGGCTTGACCAGAGGCTAATTTACCATTAAATCCATTAGTTCCTTTATTATTAACATACGTAACGTAGTTACCAGCTATAGTACCACTTACATTAGTATTATCTTTAATATAAATTGCGTTATCTAAAGAGGCAGGAAGTGTAGGGCTAATTGAATCCCAACTTATTGGAGAAGCATAAGGATTGCCCAATAAATTCCAACCATCATTACTTGGGCCTTGAGTAGTATTGGTTTTGGTGTATGGGATTGCAACGGCTCCAATTACTGGCGTTCCATAGAGATTTAAAGTTACATTTGGGGTTGTGTTGGCGCTTGCATAAATATAGGTAGCGTACCCTTTTCCATTTTGCAATAATGCATTTGTTACATCAGTGCTATTTATTCCAGATCCGGGATATGGTACATATCCTTCATTCAAATCCTTTCCAAGTGTACCTAATGTTTCATCATAATAATATAATGATGGGCTCCCAGATGGAACGGCTGAACCATCAAAAACGCCGGTACTAGGATTAGCGAAAATTCCAGTAACTGCATTAGTAAGAGTTTGCCATTGAGAAACAGTTGCATTTGTTACTGGAGATGCTAAATATCTATATTTTTTAAGGGCTACAGGATTTGGTAAATATCTTTGAATATTCATATTTCCAATAATTGAAGCGCTTACATTAGGCACTTTGGCTATAAATGCATCCCCAGATACATTTGATATCAAAGTAAATGATTTATTATTTGCAGATCCATCTGGATCAAGAGAACTGGTACTAAGTGGAAGCGATAAAGAATGACCAACTGAAACATCAGATTCATTAAATAAAATTCCACCAGTGTTCGAAATTGTTAAATCATAGAATATTACATTTGCCCCTTGAATAGATTTAGAGGTTGCAGCATTGAATGTGAGATTTGAAGAATTACCTGTAAAAATTCCATTATTAATAAAGTTACCTGCAATTGTAATACCATAATTACTAGTTGTAGTAGTTAAAGTCACTAAGGGTGCAATTGTTAAATCATTATTAATAACTAAATCGCCTGATAAAGACTTAGTTCCTGCGTTTGATACATTTATATTATAGTAAGAAATATTTGGGATAGTTTGGCTACTGGCGCCATTAAAATCGACAGTGCTTGAACCAGTTATAAATGTGTTTGAAGATGTTGTAAAATTATTAGCAACTCCTATTGTTCCATTTGCAAAAGTTATAGTTCTACCAGAGTTTGCAATATCAAGATCATTATAATTAAACGCTGAAATAGTTTGAGCAACTGACCCATTATAACTAAATTTTGAACCTGTAATGGTATGGCCGGTTGCTGTACCAGAAGTAAACGCCCCAGAAATTCCGATAACTGAGGAACTTGGAAGAATTTTATTAAAATTATTAAAAGTAAGATTTAAATAATTGGATGCAATAACGTTCTGCCCATTAGAAGCCTGAGAATATGATACATTAGAAGTTGTACTACCTGATGCAATTGTTAATGCTCCACTGGTTTGAACTACAGGACCATTCAATGTTAAATTAAAATTTTGACTTAAATTAATATTACCATTAAGTGTAAAAGTCCCTCCTACTGTCATATTACTATTTGTAATAACTCCTCCAACACTCGAATTATTTATTGTTAAATTATTAAGATTAGAAACGGAAGCCGGAATATTAACACCTGTACTACTTCCTCCAAAAACAAGGCTTGATGAAGAGCTTGTAGTAAATATTGCTGGACTCCCAATGTTAATATTATTACCATTTAAGGTTAACGTATTGCTTCCAACAGAAAAATTATAAGTTCCAGTGTTTAATGTTAAGGTTCCTGCAATTATAAGATCGGAACCTAATGATACTGTCCGGTTTGTTGATAAATTACTTAATGTAGAATTTATTGCAGTGGAATTATCCATTACAAGATTTCCACCAGATCCACTTCCAGAAAAAGTTATGTTTGAGGTTGAACTCCCTCTTATTGCTCCTCCGCCATTAACTATACTGGCACTAGCTAAAGTAAGTGATTTTGAATTAAGATTTAAAATGCCTGCATTTAAAACTAATTGATTGTTTATTATAGGTGAAGAATTTAAACTTACAATTCCTGATGCAGCCCTATTAATCGTTAAGATTCCAAAATTTACACCTGAAAAACTTCCTAGAGAGATGGGAGAAGTTAAGTTACCAGACCCATTTATAGTTAAATTTGAAGTTGAAGAACCTCCTATCTGTCCAATACCAGTTAAATCACCATTCAATGTAAGTGTATTACCAGCACCAAGGTTGAGCTTAGCATTTAATAAAAGAGTTCCATTTACAGTTACACCACCGCCCAATGTAGTTGCTGTAGAAGTTGTTAAATTTTCGTATGTTCTTGCAATAACATTAGTAGGACCATTATAATTTATTGTACTTGTTGGTTGAAGTGTTCCAAAGGTAGGGACAGACGTATTTTTCAAAGTTACTGTTCCGCCACTTAAAACATTTAAAACAGCACCTCCTGATGTAGTTAGTGAAAATGTTGCTGGAATAGTAAAGTTAATTCCATTTTGAACTACAACTGTCGCACCAGATCCTGATAGGATCCAGTTAGCACCTATTGTTGGAATTGAATTATTTACTATATTAAAAGTTTGTGAATTTGAAGTAAAATTTAATGGAGCTGTTCCACTTCCATCAGTATTTGTTCCCCAAGAAGAAAGCAAATCAAGATTTCCCACAGCCTTTGAATAAAAAGAACCATTTCCAGTTCCGGAAACAGTAAAATCATCCATTTGATAAATACCCCCATTACCATCATAAATTAAGGTAAGCCTAAATTGTAAATTAGTTTTTCCTTCAGCTCCTATTGAAAGTCCGAAAGAGGCAATTTTGTACCAAGTACCATCAGCATTAGGAATATCAGAGAAAGATTGAGGGATCCATGTTGTCCCACCATCAACTGACCACTCAAAGGTTAAAGGAGCTGGGAAGAGACCACTTCCATCACTTGATCCTCCCCATGTAACATTTATATTAGTATAATTTGAAGTATTTAAACCTGGATTTATATTAATTATTTGATTACCAGATGCCCCTGAATTATTAAAAAGAAGATTTCCACTACCTGAAGCACCTGTATAGGCACTACTAGGGTTAGTAGCATTTGGTGTTATTACTGCGCTACTTGTTGTCCACCCTGAAGGTAAAGACGCTCCAGTGCCAAAATCAGTTGAATAAATTGTAGATTGACTAAAAGATAAAGAGTTTAACAATAATAAAATAAATATTAATAATCCTTTTTTCATATAACTTTTGAAATAGTTCTAATGGTTAATACGCTATTACTCCCTTATGGTAAATAAATTTCGTAAAAATAAATAAAAAAATTTGGATTAAAATAATTTATTTATTTATTAAGTTGACCATTCTTAAAAACTTTATATCTATTATTTTATAAAAATAGATTATGAATATATCAATATCTATATATTCATAATTTCGGTGCTTAATAAAATTTAAATTAGTATCTAATGATTTTAAAATGGAGAAAAAAAATTAAGCATCATTATAGAAAGCGTTTCAATCTTCTGGCTTAATTTTGTATATAATAATGTAGCATTATATTTAATTCCTATTAAATGTCTATTAAAAATTTAAAAATGCTATACCAAAAGTTCACACCATGCAAAAAGTCAACAAGGATTTGGCACAGAATTTTTATTATTGTTACCTATTTCAGAATATATGGTAAACATGATGACTAAAAAAATTTTACTGGCAGAAGACGATATTGACGACAGAGAATTTTTTCATGATTTTTTATGTAATAGAAAAGATATAGAATTGTTACCTATTGTAGAAAATGGTGATGAAATAATTCAATATTTAGAAGGATTAAGCGATGTTACCTCCCTACCTGATGTAATTATTCTCGATCAAAATATGCCAAAGCGAAGTGGTTTAAAAACACTTCAATATTTAAAGGAAAATGAACGCTATAATCATATTAACGTAGTTATATATTCTACGTTTGCGGATGAAAATTTAACAGAGAAAAGCTTTAGTCTTGGTGCGAATTCAGTTATTACTAAACCCACCAACATGGAAGGATATCATAAAATGATTGATGAAGTTTTTATGCTGGGATGAGGTTAGAAATATTATTTTTATAAATAAAAGCAATTGGTTAAGTGCAATTATATCTTTAAGAGTTGTTCAGTTAAGGAGTGTTTTTAAAATTATTAATATATCAATATTGATAAAACGAAAATTATAAATTTAATTTTTAAACATTCGATTTTATAAATATTAGTTTGAATATTTTATACTTAAGATCAATTAATAATTTAAAAAAAATATCTAAATCGATCTAAAATAAAAAATCCGCTGAAAACCTTCAGCGGATTTTTTATTATTTATTACTTAAAATTATTTTACTTTCTCAACTATTGCTTGAAATGCAGCTGGGTGGTTCATTGCTAAATCGGCTAATACTTTACGATTTAATTCAACACCTGCTTTACTCAACTTACCGATAAAAACAGAATACGACATTCCGTATTGGCGTGTACCTGCATTGATACGTTGGATCCATAAACTACGAAACTCTCTTTTCTTTACTTTTCTATCTCTGTAGGCATAAACCCAAGCTTTTTCAACAGCATTTTTGGCTACTGTCCATACATTTTTTCTTCTACCGTAATACCCTTTTGCAAAGGATAGGATTTTTTTTCTTCTGGCACGGGAGGCCACGGCATTTACACTTCTTGGCATTTTTTTAATTGATTATGGCTTGTGGCGATTCATATTAGTGAATACTTAAGGCCTCAGCCGATGAAAATAAATTTTCTTATTAATTCTTAAAGAACTAATAAACTTTTAATTCTTACTGAATCGGCATTACTTACCAAACCTGAATGAGTTAAACCACGTTTTTGTTTAGTAGTTTTCTTTGTCAGGATATGGCTTTTGTAAGCGTGTTTTCTTTTAATCTTACCAGTTCCAGTAAGTTTAAAACGCTTTTTAGCCGCTGAATTGGTTTTTTGTTTAGGCATTATTATATATTTAAAAGGGTTCTGTACTCACAATTGTTTTGTTATTTTTTGCCAGCTTTAGGACTTATAATAACCTGCATTCTTTTTCCTTCCATTTTTGGTGCCTCATCTGGTTTGCCAAACTCCTCTAGCGCTTCGATAAATCTACCAATTAAAGCATAACCTCTATCTTTAAAAACAATTTCACGCCCTGTAAAATGAACATACACTTTAACTTTTGATGCTTCTTTTAAAAAACTAATAGCATGTTTAAGTTTAAAATCGAAATCATGGTCATCGGTGTTAGGGCTAAAACGTATATCCTTTACAATTACTTTCTGAGCTTTCTGCTTCATTTCTTTAGCTTTCTTCTTCTGCTCATACTTGAATTTTGAATAATCTACGATTTTACAAACCGGAGGATCAGCAGTGGGTGCAATTTCCACTAAATCCAAGTTTTGCGCTTGTGCCATAGCTAATGCTTGACTTGTATCGTAAATATTAGGTTCGACGTTGTCGCCAACTAAACGCACCTTAGGTACGCGAATCCTTTCGTTTATTTTATACGGTTCTTCCTGACGTTGATTTCTTTGATTGCCTCTGAAACCACCTTGAGGTTTATTAAACTGTTGACTGATAGTTACCTCCTTTTTTAATTTTTAGGTTGAAAACTGCTCTTGTTAAATTTTAGAGCCTGCAAATATAGAAGATTATACAATAGTTTTCAAAATATTATTAATTATTTGTTTAAAATAAATTTATGTGGCGTGGCTTTTTTGCTGTCTGATTCAAAAAAGCATATATATTTATTTTACTCTTTTCTTTATTTGATTTTCTAATAACCTTCGTTCCCTTGTGCCATCAAAACAAGTAAATCTAATTTCTTATCATTATTAAAATCCTTCACTTCAACTTTAATGCTCCTGCAGTAGGATTTAAAATATGTTTAATGTAATTATTTCCTTTGTTTTCAAACCATTCAAAATCACCTGTTACAAACCCAAAACCACAAACTATAATATATTTCAATAACGAGAATTTAATAACTCAAGGGCTTCCAACTGTTCAATTTATTCGGAGAAATTAAATGTTTCACCTACTTATTTAAGAAGTTTACTAAAGTATTAACAGGGCAAAACACACAGCAACACATTCACAACAAACTTATTGAAAAGGCAAAAGAAAAATTATTAGTAACCGATTTATCAATAAATGTAATTGCTTATGAATTGGGTTTTGAACATTCTCATCCTTTAACAAAAACAAACCTTTCGCCCTTAGAATTTAGAAAATCATTTAATTAGGGAGGATATGGCAATCAGAACTCTTTTTATTGCAAGGAATTCACCACTAACTATTATTTAATTTCTTCAGTAACACATAAAGTAAATTTATTCATCCTTTAGGTAATAAATTTTTCAAAAGTTTGCCAGTATTTATCTTTATAAATATCATAATCGATTTCAAAATTTTTTGAATAAAGTTGTTGAATTTTATAGAAAACTTTAGAAGGCTTACGAAAATCTTTGGAAGCAAAGTAAATTTCTCTTTCATTTCCTGCAGTTTGTCTACCAATATTTAAATATCCATCAATATCTTTAAGTTCATTCATTATTTCATCTTCTATTTGACTTAATAACTCAAAATCAAAGTTGTTTGGCATTCCATTATTATTGTTCCCATCATATTTTAAAATTAATATCGAAATCCATGGGTGTGAAGCTTTACTATCCCATTTTAATAAATCAGTATTGATTACGGCCATTAAATAACTTCCGTTTTCAAGCTCTGCCTCAAATAAAGAATAAGCATTTTCTTTTATATTGGAGTAAACGCTTTCATACTTTTCAATAAATTCTTTTTGTCTCCAATTTAAATAATCTTTAAGTTTATCAATTGGAATCAACTCATTTTTAACTTCTCTTTTACCTATAATACTGAGATTGTCAATATTATTTACAAAGTCAAGTTCACCCAAGTAGTTATCTAAGAAAATATAAATTCCATTTGATATTTGATTTTTATTTTCTTCTGTCAAATCGTCATGAACTATTGTAATATCAATTTCATCAGGATATTCGGCAATTTCTTGTGAATAAAATTTAATATTTGATTTATTAAAATCATAACCGGCCATTCCAATATTTACATCTTCAATCGATAATGCAGGCTTTAGAGAAGTAAATTTCCATCCATTAATATCTGGTGCACAGCTTACAAGTTCTTCTACAAATACAATGTTTTTCACATTTCCATCTGCAGTCAAAACTAATTCAACTGTATTATCGTCATACATTCCAGTCAAATAGAAATAACCTTCTTTAAGTTCGTTGATTTTTGGGAAAAGCTTATCAAAAAAGTTTTTTTCAATATTTTTATTTCCCTTTATTGTTTTAAAAAAGCTTTTTTGATTTAAATTAAACCAATTCCAAAAATCTTCATTAGTTAATAAAGTTTCGTTTCTGGCTTTGATAATTTTTTTTAGGAAGTTCATTAAATATTAATTTATTGTTGTGTCATTTCTTTTAATTCTTCTACCCTTTATTGATAACAAATCAACCAAACAGGTTGGCAATATTATAATTAAATTAAAGATTTAATTATAAATTTTATCTCTTTTAATTTTAAAATATCTAAAAAACGATATTAATATATTAATATTTTTTGATTCTAAAATAAGAAGTCATTATTAGAAATTTATTCTAAATAAATTTTTAATAAAAGCATCTTACGCACAAAAATTAACACATTAAACTCAAAATTAAATTCAGATTCGAATTAATAAATAATTCACTAGCAAAAAAAGATACATAATCTATTGAAATAATTTTTAAAAATTATATTTGAAAATTAATTCATAGAACGATGGAAGAAAAAATTATACCTCATTACACGCTTCGGCAGTTAGTACAATATTTTTTTAAACTTGGCTATGCAGGTTTTGGTGGCCCGGTTGCACTTATTGGTTATATGCACAGAGATTTAGTTGAAGAACGAAAATGGATAAGTGAAGAAGAATATAAGGATGGCTTGGCATTGGCACAACTTGCACCTGGCCCATTAGCAGCGCAATTGAGTATTTATTTAGGATATGTTCATTTTAAAATAGTAGGTGCAACTTTAACAGGACTTGCATTTGTGCTTCCATCATTTATAATGGTAGTTCTGATTGGTATTGCTTATAAAATGTATGGTGGTTTACCATGGATGCAGGCAATATTTTATGGTGTAGGTGCTGCAGTTGTAGGTATTATCATTATAAGTAGTTATAAACTTGCAGAAAAATCAATAAGCAAGTTCAATGTGAAATCAATCACTGAAAATTGGCTGTTGTGGGTATTCTTTATGGTTTCAGCAGCGGTAACTATCATCACCGAACAGGAAGAAGTATTGATATTTGTTGTTGCAGGGTTAATATATATGATCGTAAAATCTCCACCCAAATGGATTAAAAAATCAACAGCAGCAAATTATATTTTACTTTTTAATATAGGGTTTTGGAATTTCGAATTAAACAAAATTGGTAAGATTGCATGGTTCTTTACAAAAGCAGGTGCATTTGTATTTGGAAGTGGTTTAGCAATTGTTCCATTTTTACATAGTGGAGTTGTTACTGAATATGGTTGGTTAACTGAACATGAATTTATCGATGCCGTTGCAGTAGCGATGATAACACCTGGGCCAGTAGTAATAACAGTGGGCTTTATTGGTTATTTGGTTGCAGGTTTCCCTGGAGCAACCGTTGCAGCATTAGCAACTTTTTTACCTTGTTATTTATTTACTGTTTTACCTGCACCCTATTTTCATAAATATGGAAAACATCCAAGTATAAA
>Ga0123338_10006077_pt1 | contig 10201 bp, 10 predicted proteins | sample grotaG_FD_89793 | JGI IMG/M metagenome (GOLD analysis project Ga0123338, IMG submission 89793) | Glacier valley bacterial and archeal communities from Borup Fiord, Nunavut, Canada, to study Microbial Dark Matter (Phase II) -... | ecosystem: Environmental > Aquatic > Freshwater > Ice > Glacier ...
ATGGCAATATGGCTTTTCTATGTCGTCATGACGCGCTATAATAAACACATATTTAGAAAAATACACAAACATAAGTAAGTTGCTCATTCGTGAAAAAACAAAAAAAGACTAACAAAAAGACAGCAAAAGGCTTCCTCGCTTACCATATCGCGGCAAGCTTCGTGTCTCTCGCCCCTCGGCCACACACCTGGCGTTCAATGCATCACCGTCACACCTCCCATGGTGTGCTGTTAATTGCGTTACTGTTAACGGGTGTGCTCTTATTCTCTAACCTTGGCGCACTCCGTGCCTACGGCCTGACAAGTTCAGGCTCACGAACGATCACTGTCAATATTGCTGGCGCACCTCCCAGTATCGGCGCCAATATCACCTTCCCGACCAACAACACGATCACAAAATCTTCTCAAATACAGGTCGTTGGTACCTGTGCGGCCTCAACCCTTGTTGCGACATACAACAATGGATCGTTCGCCGGCTCTTCAATATGTACGAGTGGTGGTGACTACACAACAACAATTCAACTACAGGTCGGCGTCAATATCCTACAATCCCAAGATTATGACGGCCTCAACCAACCAGGACCAGTCACGGCGCAAGTCCAAATCACCCGAGAGCAAGATCCTGCGCCCATCACAACGACAACTCCGGCACAGACCCCAACAATCACGACAACCAGACCCCCAACCATTGCAACGGTGCCCGCCGACATCGTACCCGACCCAACACCGCCAATCGTCGATCCTGCCCCTCAGCCGGCAGATAACCCTTGTTTCGAATCCTCAAAAAAAGACGCCTTGGCCCTTGCAACACCAACCATCATTACTAACTGCATCAATCGAAGCATCTCTGCCGGAGAAATGATAACGCTCCCTATCCGCGTTACGGGTGGCGCTGCACCATTCGCACTCACAATTGACTGGGGAGATGGAATCACTGAATCAAAGAGTGTCCTCGATACTGAATATCACAACTATGACCACACCTACGCGGCCGCGGGCATCATCAGAGTAGGCCTTAAAACTACTGACAGCAACGGCTCAACTGCGTTCCTACAAACTGTCGTTCAGATCAACGGTACACCGGTTGCTTCAGCGACCGGCTCACCCTCTGCCTTCGCAACTATCACCGCAAACCTTGGTTCTATCTGGACCGAGGCGCCCGTACCGCTCTATTGGGCAGCCGTCACACTCGTGCTTGGGTTCTGGTTCGGCGACATCTTCCAGCGCGTCTTTACCAAAGGAAGCTACGCGACAAAACGTCCACGCGCCCCCGTCAATCGACATCGACACGCCTAACCATCCTGCCAAGAGGTATAATTGACTTATGACACAAAACTTCTCGCCCCTCACTCCAAAAATCGTCCTTGGTATCGTTGCACACCCTGATGATCTTGACGTTGGTGCTGGCGGAACACTCGCTCACTTCGCACGAGCTGGCGCCGAGGTGCATTACCTCATCCTGACCGATGGCGGAAAAGGCTCCGACGACATGACGATGACCTCGGCCCAACTCACGACGTTGCGACACGCCGAACAACAGACAGCTCTCAACATCGTTGGCGGCAAAAGCATTACGTTCCTTGATTACCCTGACGGTGAATTAGAAGTCACCATGGAACTAAAAAAAGAAATTGTCAAAGTCGTACGAACAATTAAACCAGACGTCGTTATTACGATGGACCCCTCGGTTATCTACTCGGCCAGTAACGGCATTATCAACCACCCCGACCACAGGGCCGCCGGACAGGCGACGCTTGATGCCATTTTTCCACTCGCACGCGATCGCCTGACTTTTCCTGATCTCTATACGGCCGGATACGAACCGCATAAAACAGCGACCATCCTCATGGTCAACTTTAATGAAAGTAATTTCACTGTCGATATCACTGACACATTTAAAACAAAAACGAACGCTCTAAACGCACACGTTAGTCAGTTTGGAGACCAGGAAGGCTCAACTTGGCTACGAGACATGGCCGAAACACAGGGACGACAAGCTGGCTACGAACTAGCTGAATCATTCATCAGAATTGATATGCGATAACCAGCCCAAATATCGGATATGTACGACTGTCACGCGCGTCTCGTCGCAACCTGGCAATATTCGTAAATTCTTCGCTCCGTGATAAGTTCAGAGTCTTTAAAATCTTGCGGATTGACGAAACAAACCTCGTCACCATCCTCGCCTGGCTTAAATGTAAAACTCTCTGGCACAACGACAAACGTAATCCTCATCTGGTACAAATTGTGAGTAGCTAGGTGGATTGGGTCCTCAACCAGAATAACTTCATACTCAAAATTACCCTCGAGCGACACTTCCTCATATAATTCGCGCGCCAAAGCTTCAGGTACCGTCTCGCCATGATTCGAGCCGCCACCAGGTATATCCCACCAGTCGCGCCCTGTTTCTTTGACAACCAAAACGTGGCCGTCCTCATTCAAGATGACTGCCTTAAGTGAAACGCGGAATAGATGGTCGTCAAGTCTGGAGCTCTCTGGATACGAGATAACTCCATTTGCAGGTGAGGGGTTCTTCATAAAGGTATTGTAACAGATACCTATATGCCGTCGGCGCTTGACCAGTCTGTCGCTAAGTCGAATCCATTCGGATACCGTGCCGCAAACCCACCAGTGTCATATACCTTCGCTGGGCCTAAGCTCGTTTCAACAATCGAGCACCTTGGATAATACGAGTAATTTGCCGCCACAATAATGTACCCTTGACCGTCAACCTTGGCGCCATCAGGTCGTACAGAATAATGACCGCCTTGTCCACAGCTCTGCATGACTACAGCCATGTTGAGGTCGTAATACGTTTCACGATGCGATATTCCCTTCGAATCCGTCCAGAACTGAGCACCCTTTGATTTCGTCAGTCCAGCGCCATCATTACGAATGCCGATGACTTCAGTCTGGGAAGTCGGGTTGCGAGTGAGGATGTTGGCAATCTCGATTCGAGAAACTTCGACGCCATCTTTTATCTCTAGTTCATAGGTAACGCTACGGTTTCCCGGCACGCCCGCACTTTGGATTGCACGATACCCGATGGGACGGTCGGCATCATAGATTAAATGACTCGCAACAGGAATCGCCTGATCCACCGAGATCGTTTGTTTTCCTTCTCGCCAAATACGCAGCGGCATACCGTTAGAGATTGGTGTCGCCTTTGGCACAGAGACATGGTCTTTGCTACCAAGAGTAATATTTTTCTCTTTCAGCATCTCCCCGACTGTTTGTTGCTGCGTCCGAACTTCTGTCGTTTTTCCGTACAGATCAAGCGTCACCGTCTTTGCGCGGACAATTGTCAATTCCAGACCAGCGCCATCTGTTATTAAATCAGTCAGCGGCTTTAAGGTCGTCATATCTTCGTCGTAAACAGTGATACCTACGTCTTTGGCAACCTGCTTCGCCGTCTGATAGGGAGATACTGTCTTTATACGAACAACGCCGTCAACAACAACGACTGGCCGGGCCCGATAAATGTTCACTTTATAGTCCGAGGCAACCAATTCTTCGTTCCTAGAAGGCTCAACCGTATCACGGGCATCAAGCTCGATGTGTTTTGCTTTCAGGGCTGCACCGAGTGTCTTTTCGCTAGTCAAAAAAACCTGTGTCACACCTCGGTCATATACCGTGATTAGTCGTTTGTTTTCATTTTGAGCCTGGGCGGAAGTACTCAACCCGATAATAGCAACGAGAAGGAGGAGAACGGTCGAAATATAGCGCCACACCATTTTCTCAATTATACCACCTGCCACTTAGCGCTTTGTGTCTATCCCGATAATATCTGCTATCGAATCAAACCCATCTCGATCGAGTAATTCAACGAGACCTCGATTAATATCACCGACGACTTGCGGACCCTGATAGATAAGTCCCGTTATCATCTCGACGAGACTTGCCCCGAGTCGCATTTTTACGTACGCGTCCTGCGCACTCGAGACGCCACCAACACCAATAATCGTAAACCTCGTGCCGTACTTTTCGTATGTCTTTGCGATCAACTGATTGCTTTTTTGAAAAACGAGTTTACCGCTCAGGCCGCCTTTTACAGACGCAGGCAATGTATCGGCTGTCGATACGTCTCGACGATCCTTTGTCAGGTTAGATATCGTCACGCCGGCAATACCATGTCTCGCTGCCGTTGCAAGCAAAGCGTCAAAATCTCGCCAATCAAGATCGCAGGGCATCTTCAAAAAAATAGGTTGTGTTAATTTCAACTCATCGACGTCGATCAACAGACGCTCTAACATTGCCGGTTTCGTAAAAACCTCTCCGTTGTGCGTATTCGGACACGAAATGTTTAGCGTAATCATTTGTGCGATACCTGACTGCTTGATTTTCTTCAGAGCCTCAAGGTAGTCATGTATCATATCATCGTCGGACTGGTGATGCTGGACGTTGGTCTGAGCAATTGATACATTCAACGGGAAATCTTTATAGATACGCTGCGGCATTGATTTCACTCGCGCTATAATTCTATCGACGCCCTCATTTGCGAGGCCAGCATGAACAACCAATGACTCAGAATGCGGCAAACGATGGAACCAAGGTCGAGGATTACCTGCGTACGGCATGTTGGTGATTGTGCCACCTTCCATAAAACCAAATCCAATCGCACTCATCACTGCCGGAATCTCTACATTCTTGTCAAAGCCGGCCGAGAGCCCAACCGGATTCTTTACATACAAACCCTCTACCTGCTGCCCTAGTCGCGCCGGGTTGCTATACGACCACAGTAACCGTATAACCCCGAGAGGGAACCGTGTGCGCTGCATGAAGTTACCTACTCGAATAGCCAACACATGAACTGTGTCCGGTTTCATACAAAACAAGACCGGTTTTATAACCCGACGGTACGTCATCGAACTAACAGCACTAAAGAAATTATATGTATTCATGATGATCAAAAAAGTCGCTTAAAGCTAAGACACACGATACATGATCCGACATGACGCGTCTGTGATTGATATCACAGCAAGGTTGATCTTATTTATTTTTTCCGGAAAAGAACACCGAGGGAAATTCGACGCGAATATTCGAGTGCACCATATTGAAACAAGCGTATTGCAAGCGTCAGTGCGATCGCTGCACTCACCGACAAAATAAGGATACCAATAATCGCATCGCCTATAGACAGGTTGCCGACGGCGTTACGGAGCATCAACGGTATCGGCGCAGTGAGCGGAAAGAACGACAAGAAGCGAACGAGCCCAGAATCAGGCGCCGAGATGAAAAGCGTTACAGCGTATAGCGGCACGAACAGGAACGCCATCACCACACCAAAGAACCCAGATGCCTCTTTGGCCGTTGGAACCGCCGCACCAATCGCAACAAGTAGCCCTGTAAAGAGGAGGAAGCTTGAGATAAATAGGAGCGCCGCAATCACAATGCGAACTGGATCAAGCGGAATCGTGGACAAGTCTATATTTGGTAAGGACAAAACATTGCGTAGGAATATATACGCAATCACCGTCGGTACCAAGATGACCATGACCTGGATGAACGCCAAAACCAGCAACGATAGTATTTTACCAATGATAAGCGTCCGCGCTTTGATAGTCGTCAGGATCATCTCTATCACCCTATTTTCCTTCTCCTCGGTCGTGCTCGATAGCATCTGGTTGCCGAACATAGCAATCAAGAGATAGAACAGGACCAAGAAGACTCCTGGCGCAATCAATTGCATAAAGCCATCAAAAGGAACGCCATCTTTGTAGGTCGTCGAGCTAAAGTTGACTGTATTTTGTAAAATCGCTGTCACCTCTGGACTGACCGTTGGAGCAACTGACTGCCGTAACAGCACCTGAGCAACCGCCTGGTAACGACTGTTATCAAATAGTCCGGCATCCTTGGCATAGATTTGAACCTTACTGCCAATGACGTCCTTGGGGTAATAAAAATACGCATCCAAGCTGCCATCAATCACGTCGTTGATCGCCGCCGTCTTATCGGTTACTTCACTAGCACCAAACTGTTGCACGAGTGTCTTGTCTATCAGCCCGCTTTCATCAGTAATGACGAAACTAAACTTTTGATTTTTTGTCTCGGCAGCCGCCCGACTGGTTGCTTGATTTGAAAAATAAATAATCAGAAAAACGACACCAATAATAATAGGGAAGGCGGCGGCCATTATCCAGAATGATTTCTTTTTAAGCGTTCGTTTTACTTCAAAACGAAAGACAGTTCCTAGGTTAAACATTACTCGCTCCTCTCTGGTTGCGCGTTTTCATCGCCATACACTTCTAGGAATATATCGTCCAGTGAAGCATTGTTAAACGAGCTTTTTACTTCCTCGATCGTCCCGTAAGCCCGAGATTTCCCGTCCTTGAGTAGAATAATACGGTCACACAATCGTTCGACTTCTTCCATTTGGTGCGTCACAAAGATAACCGTCGCGCCAGCCCGTTGATGCTCTTCGATGATATCCATCAGCAAGCGTCGATTGACTGGGTCAAAACCTTTCGTTGGTTCATCCAGAATCAGCAACTCTGGATCGTTCATAATCGTAATACCCAGTTGTACTTTTTGTTGCTGACCACCAGATAATTTGTCTATTCGTGTCGTTGCTTTATCGGCGAGCTTTACGCGGGCTAAATACGTTTCGGCATGTGTTTTTGCCTCTGTTTTTGTGAGGCCTTTTAGTTGCCCGAAATAAATCATAACATCAAGCACTGTTTCTTTTTTGTAGAGTCCCCGCTCCTCGGGTAGATATCCCAGTTTCGTTCCCGTCGAGACAGAAAACGGCGTACCGTTGACAGTTAACTCGCCACCGGTTGGTTGATAGATGCCAAGCAGGGCACGAATCGTCGTCGTCTTGCCAGACCCGTTACTCCCAAGGAATCCAAAGACCTCGCCTTTATGAACATCAAACGATAAGTCCTCGATGACAGTTTTGTTTCCAAAATCCATCCTAAAATGCTTGATGCTCACGACTGTTTTTTTAGTAGATGACGTCTTGCCCACTGTATTCCTTTTTGCAATCAGATATTACATCAAGCATAGCAGAAAAATGTTGGTTTATCTTGAAGGGATTACTCGAATGCGTCTCGTTCTCGGCTGTTGAAAGGAAAACCTAGAACTCCCGTATCAAGCACTTCGCAAACCCAACATCAATCAATTCTTCGCGTGCCTGACAAACGTCACCAACCATACTATTGATAGCGACAATACCGGCTGCAGCATACGACTACCTTACAAGAGAGATGCTTTTCATTCCTAAGATAGTACTGCTCATTTGATTCCCTTCAGGGCAAATACCATTAATCGAAATATACCCATCAGAAAGGTCAATGTACCCAAACGACATACCGCGTTGCATCTGCTTACTACCAGGGCCAGATATAGCATATTCGTGCAGCTCGTAAGATTTTACCCCTTCTGGAGTGTCTATGGTGGTAGTCTCGGTATTGAGCTTGTTATAAATTAACTCTGACGCAACAGTCGCGCCATCCTGTTTTTGCTTTATGAGAGCGTTTGTGTCGGTAATATAGTCGTAATATTCATACATGACAAAACAACTATCAATCGTCTTGTCCTTACTTTGGAAGATATTTCGAGAAGCCACAGATAACTTGTCCTTGTCTTTACCACTATACTCATCAGCATGTTCCTTGCTGTTATAATTATCCGCTGCCCACCATCCATTTGCTTTTTGTTCGCTAAAGACGAATGTAGGTACAGTTGTTTTTGTACCGATTACCTTCTTTAAATTATTACCCATCTGATTATTCATTAACAAAAATATACCGATAGCAATTCCGAGTAGAACGACAGTTACGAGAATCGTAATGGCGAGCTTCTTCTTTGTGATTTTTTGTTTTTTCATACTATCGTTTAGTATACGTCATGACTAAATGAATATTACATACAAGACTCAAAGCCTCCGAATCGGAGACTAGTTTTAGATAAGTTCATTTGGTACGGCAGTTGGTCGAAGCTGGAACGAGACTATTAATTTAGACACGCGTACCATCTTCATTACACCTATGCTATGATTCAATAAATATGGCGAAAAAACTAACATTGTCACAAAAATTTATAGGTCCAGCTAGTTTATTGTTCATCGGCCTGTTATTCGGTTTATCAGGAGTGATGGCAAAATACTTGTCTGAATGGCTCAGTGCTTACCAAGTAGTTGAATATCGTTTCGCGGCTGCCCTAATTGGCTTGCTGATACTAATCCTGATCTTTAGACCAAAAATATCATTAAAAGGTTTGAGTAAAAAAGTATTATTTCTATATGCAGTAACCTTCCCGCTATCTGTGATCTTATTCACCTTATCTATATTTAACGGATCAGTTGCACTTGCGGTCTTTTCTTTCTATACGGCAACCCTAGTCTCATCGTTCATTATTGGTAGGGTTTTCTTTAAAGAGAATATCCATGTTTATAAACAGCTAGCGCTTGTAGCTATTCTGATCAGTGTCATCGCATTCACCGACCCGCTTCACAATTTAGGGCTCAATCTAGGCCTTTTATTCGGGATACTCTCCGGTCTCGTACAGGGTATAGCATCAAGTTTTCAAAAATTCCTAAGTAACCATGCAAACAAGACCAGTCTCTTGCTCTACCAGTGTTTAGCCGGGGTGACACTTGCTGTCATCGCCCTAGCTTTTGTCGAAGAACCATTCTACGTAGAGATAGGAGCGTTCCAATGGCTTATAGTGATTCTTTTCGGATTTGCGATGCTAGCAATCACCTACCTTTTCCTCATTGGGTTTAAGTACACAAACCTAAATACAGGCAGCGTGTTGATATCAAGTGAACTATTCTTTGGTCCATTCTTTGCTTTTATCCTTCTATCTGAACAGTTATCGTTTGGGATTTTAATAGGTGGTATTTTCACCGCAATCGCAGTCGTATTGTCATCGCTAAATGCACCAAAAGCAAAACGACAGAAAGCATAATAACGCCGTTCAGGAGTTCTCACTGTCAAATTAATATATAAAAAATAGAACCGAATTAACGGTTCTATTCTGATTAATGTCGTTTTGGTACCCCGGACAGGATTTGAACCTGTGACCTTAGGCTTAGAAGTCCTCTGCTCTATCCAACTGAGCTACCGGGGCATATGCCCAATTATATACTATCACCGCAATCCCGACTGCATATTAGCGCTTTACCATAAAAGCGTTCTACTGAATTGGTGACGTATTAACACAAAACATCTTCAAAAATGTTCTGACGTCTCTTATAAATTCTTTGGTGCACCTTAGTTGAAGTACTCAGAACAAAATGCTATACGGCTATCATAAGTGCCGCCAAAGAAATACAACTGTCAAGGCAGTATTTGGGTGATTACACTATGTCAGCGACTCGATAGCCGTAGTACTGTAAATCTCCAGTTACTTCACGCGCTCCAACAAACTGCTCGTTAAGTGTAAATGATTCTCTCTCTGTGTCAGTAGACGCGTCAACCTCTAGGACACGGAGACTTGAATCTGTGAACTCATCGTATTTTATGTCAAATTCAACACTGTCTTGTAGATATTTGAATTCATGTCGCATTTTCTCAACATGACGAATAGAGTTAGTAAGAAGTCCTTTGTACTGTTCTTCAGTAATTTTCTCTTTTTCCGAAGTCCGATTGCCGTCAATGGTTACTTTTGAGATCAGCAGTATCTGCACATCTCCATTTTCAAATTTTTTGCGTGCTACTTTCTTCTCATTATCTTCACCAGTTTCCAGCCAATCGGTCACTAGTAGATGATTTATCGCATTATTGACTTCGAGAAATTCAGGGTCAATTATACTGACGACAAACTTTCTAGCGTTGTCATCAAGAACTATTTTTTCGAGCTCAGGCTTAATAAGGTTTTCAAAATCTGATTCAGAGGTCATGTGTATATAATACCAAACAAAAAGTACTTCTTACGAAGTACTTTAAGCATAAATTCTTTGGTGCGGGCGGAGAGAATATCTAAAGATATAACTGCGTTGCGTTCAGAAAAGTAAACTTTTCTGTCCTGCTCCTTGTTATCGAACTACTCATCACTCGCTCCGCTCGCCCGATGAGAGTTCGACACTTTCACGTCAACCAAAGAAAATGGAGATCATTTCAGATCTCCATTTTCTTTGGTGCGGGCGGAGAGAATCGAACTCTCATCGTTTGCTTGGAAGGCAGACATATTAGCCATTATACGACGCCCGCGGACTGATTCATTATATCATATTTTATTCCGGAGTCTAATCTGTTAAA
>Ga0123338_10006082_pt1 | contig 10197 bp, 5 predicted proteins | sample grotaG_FD_89793 | JGI IMG/M metagenome (GOLD analysis project Ga0123338, IMG submission 89793) | Glacier valley bacterial and archeal communities from Borup Fiord, Nunavut, Canada, to study Microbial Dark Matter (Phase II) -... | ecosystem: Environmental > Aquatic > Freshwater > Ice > Glacier ...
GACGTCACGGGCGAACGACCCGCATCTGCATTGGCACGTACTCGTCGCCAACCTCTCACGAGGTCCCGACGGCCGCTGGACAGCGCTCGACGCCACGGGGTTGTACCGGTCGAAACGGGCGGCGGGGGTGATGTTCCAGGCGTTGATGCGCCAAGAACTCTCGGCTCGTCTCGGGGTGATCTGGCGGCCTGGCCGGAAGGATTCCGGAGAGATTGCGGGCATCCCGCCCGACGTCCTTGCGTTGTTCTCGAAGCGTTCCGCGCAGATCGAGGAGGACCTGGTCAAGCGCGGCGTCCACGGTCCAGCAGCAGCCGACGAATCGTTGCTGACGACCCGCCGGGTCAAGCAACCGGTACCGGACGACACCCTCGATGCGTTTTGGCGTACCGAGGCGGCGACGGTCGGGTACTCGCCGGCGGATCTCGATGTGCTGCTCGCAGAGCGACATCCGGATCCGGTGAGTGAACGATTCGAGATCGTCCGCGAGGACCACCAAACGGGTGAACGCTCGCATGTTCCGACCGATTTCGACGGGTGGGTCACGAACCTCGTCCACGGACTGGTCGACGTTGCCGCCACCTTCACCCGCCACGAACTCCTCTCACACGTCGCCGCCGAGGTCGGCACCCTCGTCGAGCATCCCGACGTCGAACGCCTCACCGCACGCCTCCTCGCGCACCGCATGATCATCCCGCTCCTCCCACCGGCGAGTGACCGTGTCGGTGTGGCGGGTTGGGAGCAGCGTTACACCACGACGGTTGTCACGGGTCACGAGATGAGCATCGCCGCCGGAGTCGCCGCCGCCGCACATGATCCGTCAGCACGGAGGTTTGCCATCTCCCGTCGCGAAGTTGAGGCGACGGTGGCACATTCGACCTTGGGTACGGACCAGGCGGATGTCGTGCGGGCGATCACGTCGTCGGCGTCGATGATCGATGTCGTCGTCGGGCGGGCGGGGAGTGGCAAGACGTTCACGATGGCGACCCTCGCCCGCCTCTACGAAGCACACGGCATCACGGTCACCGGAATCGCCACCTCCGGCCGAGCCGCACGCGAACTGGCCACAGGTGCGCAGATTCCGACATCGACGATCGCCAAGTTCCTCCTCGACCGCACCCGCCAACTCAGCGATCGGCACGTCGTGATCGTGGACGAGGCCGGGATGGTCAACACGCGTGATCTCGACCGTGTCATCACCGCCACCCGTAACGCCGGCGCGAAGATGATCCTCGTCGGTGACCACCACCAACTCCCCGAAGTCGGCGCCGGGGGCGGCTTCGCTCACGCCGTCACCCACGCCGGCACGGCGGTCAGCGAACTGTCGATCAACCGTCGCCAGCGGGAAGTGTGGGAACAAGACGCCCTCGCCGAACTCCGCCACGGTGACGTGACGGCGGCGTGGAAGGCGTACACGGCGCACGACCGTGTCGTCATCGCCGGCGACCCCGCCCAGGTGCGTGGGCGGGCAGTAGCGAACTGGTGGGACGAACACCGCACGGGAGCGAATGCTGTCCTGCTCGCTGGGACACGGAACGAGACCACCGAACTGAACCATCTCGCCCGTCAACTCGCAGTGGACGCCGGCGCACTCACCGGCCCCACCCTGCACGTGCACGGACGAGATTTCCAAGCTGGTGACCGCATCATCTGCCTGAAAAACGCCAACCACACCGACCTCGCCCGTCCGAGCCCGAACCGTGACGCGGCGATCACCAACGGGACCGTCGCCACGATCACCGCCGTGCACGGCGACGGACAGGTCGACATCGCCACGAACAACCACCGGGCGATCAGATTGGACGCCGCGTACGTGGCGAGGGGATGGATCGGGCACGGGTACGCGTTGACGTTCCACAAAGCCCAGGGCGTCACCTACGACTACGCCCACATCGTCGGACCCGCCGGCCTGTACCGGGAAGCGTGGTACGTCGCCATGTCGCGAGCCACCCGATCGAACACGATGTACGTCACCCTCACCGAAGCCAACCAACTCAACGACATCACCCACTCCACCGGCATCACCCCGCCAGAAGACGAATCCACTCCGGAGCAGCTCCTCGGACAGCTCGGACGATCACGAGCCAACACGTTCGTCACCGACACCCACCCAGACATAGAAGCCATCCGTCAACTCGCAACGGGTTCCGACCTCGGCACGCTCGAAAGCGACCTTGCGGCGATTATCGCGATCCACGCGCATTTCCTGCGCGCTGGCGGACCCGACGCCACCGAGCTTCGCTGCTTGGCTGATCTGGCACGGCAGCATCGGGGACTGCTGCAGTACGGCGGTCGCGTGAAAGCGCTCGATCGAGACAACATCGGATTCATCATGAGAATCAACGATCGCTCCGGTGAAGCCGTCGTGCGATACACGTCCGCCGCCGGTCGCAGCACCTACAAGGCCGAGGCATGGCACAACATCCAACCCATCGACCAACCAGAACCGGCGGCACTCACCCCCGCCGCTGAGGATCATTTGCGGATGCTCGACGATCGGGCCGATGATGCGATGTTGACTTGGGCGATGCATCTCGCCGTCCACGGGTACCGTCCCGAAGCTCGACGTCAGATCCCAGCGGCGATACGTATCCGCACGAACCAACTCGCTGCCATGCTGACAGCGGATCCACCCGACTGGCTGACGCAATGGTTCGGCCAGCGGCCGTCGCGTGCAGCGACGAGCCAGGTGTGGGACACACAAATCTCCGCCCTCGCAGCATGGCGCGACCGCCACCATGTTCCAGACGACGTCACCGCCTACGGTCCGATACCCGTCGCAGTGCAGGATTCCGCAGACTGGGAATCGCACGTCCTGAATGCAGTCGAAGCGAGAGCGTGGCTCGACATCAACACCGCAGGGCCCGTCGCTCCGAAGGCGACGATCTCCGCAACGGATTGGCATGACAGGGTGCAACAGCTCGAACAACTGATGGCGAGTGCGCCAGCAGATCAACGACCATGGACACAACACCTGCTGACCGATGACACGATCACACCCGCCGCCATCCACGTGCAGCTACAACAAGTGGCGGCGCTGCAGACGGAGCGGCGGGAATGGATCCTCACGAACTGGGCATCGATCGTCGAACACGCCGAACTCCTCCGCATCGGCGCTCCCTCGCCGGCCGCCGAGACGCCCACTCCCCGCATTCATGAGCTGATCGACGAAGCCCTTCTCCTGCTTGGCGATGTCACACCGGAGACGCGGACGCTCGCCGAACTCGAAACGGCCCTTGCGGAGCGCGATCCCCGCCGCCGAGCGCACGAGATCGGCACACGCAGAAACGAGACATACCTCGAACTGAACCGGGTACGCATGCAACTCAGCCGATCTCCTGAGGGCACGCGCCGGGCGGAACTCGAGAAGCGGCACCGGACGCTCGCAGGAACGATCAACGACCTCACTCGCGATTACGACACAGCGATGACACGGGCAGCCATCAACAACATCGGCGGAGACCCCATCACCGTCGAGCTGAACGTCGCAATCGCCAATCGCACCCGCCAGATGGTGTACGAAGCACTCCACACCCTCCCGACATGGCTTGACGACTGCAAAGCGTCAAAACCGAACGATCTCCTCGACGAAATTGCCGCCCACATCTGCGTGGCCGACGCCGTTCGCGTCGGCCATCTCCAGACCATTCGCCACTGAACGCGGAGCTGCTCGCAGTATCCCAGACGGCGATGCTCGCTTGGGCCAGGTTCCAAGCGTGAGTGTTTCTGACGGCCTCCCTGGCTGCAGCACTGGCGGGGGAGCCGCCAATATCGGTCCGTGAAGTACTCTCCAGGGGCCCATTGCGAAGACCCCGATTCTGGAAGAAGAGTTCATTGATGGAACATCAGATTTGCGCGATTCTGCACGGACACGGGTCCCTCACGCATGGCTGAGGCGGCGATTCGCAACCATGCGGCCTTCATCTGGTCCGTCGCCGATCTGCTGCGCGGCGACTATCGCCAGTCTGAATACGGGAAGGTGATCCTGCCGCTCGTGGTCCTGCGCCGACTCGACTGCGTGCTCGAGCCGACGAAGGAGAAGGTGCTCGCCGAGCACGCACGCCACGGTGATCGCGAGGCGATCCTGCGCGCCGCCGCTGGACAGGCGTTCTTCAATACCTCCAAGCTGGATATACCTCGCTTGCTTGACGATCCGAGCAACGTCGCCGACAACCTCAGGTCGTACGTGGGGGGCTTCTCCTCGGGCGCGAGGGATGTGATCGAGAAGTTCGAGTTCGACAGCCAGATCACGCGACTCGACAAGGCCAATCTGCTGTACCTGGTCGTCTCCAAATTTGCCGATATAGATCTCCATCCGTCAACGGTCTCGAACATCGAAATGGGTTACCTGTACGAGGAGCTGATTCGCCGCTTCTCGGAACTCTCCAACGAGACCGCTGGCGAGCACTTCACGCCGCGCGAGGTCATCCAGCTGATGGTCCGGCTGCTGTTCATCGAGGACGATGAACTGCTGACCAAGGCTGGCATCGTCAAGACGCTGTTCGATCCGGCGTGCGGGACCGGCGGCATGCTGTCAGTCGCCGAGGACTACCTGCGGTCGACGCACGAAGGCGCTCGACTCGAGGTCTATGGCCAGGAGCTGAACGCCGAGTCGTATGCGATCTGTCGTTCGGACATGATGCTCAAAGGCCAGGACGCCTCACACATCACCCACGGCAACTCGTTCAGCGAGGACGGGCACCGTGGCGAGCACTTCGACTACCTGCTCGCCAACCCGCCGTTCGGTGTGGAGTGGAAGAAGGTCGAAGACTCGGTGCGCAACGAGCACACTGGAGCCGGGTTCGGAGGCCGCTTCGGTGCCGGCTTGCCGCGGATCAACGACGGGAGCTTCTTGTTTCTACAGCACATGATTGCCAAGATGCGGACCGTAGACAAAGGTGGCTCCCGGCTGGCGATCGTCTTCAACGGCTCGCCATTGTTCACCGGAGCTGCGGGTTCCGGAGAGTCGGAGATCCGCCGATGGATCATCGAGAACGATTGGCTCGAAGCGGTTGTCGCGTTGCCTGACCAGCTGTTCTACAACACCGGCATCTCTACGTACTTCTGGATTGTCAACAACCGCAAGAGCAAGCACCGCAAGGGCAAAGTGCAACTCGTCGACGCTCGCGACTCTTTCGTCAAGATGCGCAAGAGTCTGGGTGAGAAGCGAAAGGAGATCTCCACTGAGCAGATCGCCGAGATCACCCGGCTATACGGCGAGTTCGTCGAAGGCGAGCGAGTGAAGATCCTGCCAAACGAGGCCTTCGGCTTCCTGCGCATCACCGTTGAGCGTCCGTTGCGCCTCCGCTGGGAAATCAGTTCCGAGACGCTCGGTGCCGTCAGATCAGCGAAGAGCCTGGCCAAGGTGAGCAACGCCAACCTCGCCGGTCTCGTGGACGCATTGAGCACGTTGGACGGCTGGTCGACGACCGACCGGAAGCTGGCCACCAAGACGATCGATCCTGTGCTCAGGCCGTTCACCCTCTCGACAACGCAGACGAAAGGAGTATGGGACGCGCTGGCCATCCGTGACCCAGAAGCGCCGGTCGTGACCGACAAGAAGGGGAATCCAGAGCCCGATCCGGAACTACGGGACGGCGAGAACGTTGTGCTGCCGGCGATGCCGCTGGTGTTCGAGGCGGATGTCAGCGCCAGATTGCGGTCGCTCGAATACCGGACGGCGATCGACGACTACATGGCCGCCGAAGTCGCGCCCTACGTAGATGATGCCTGGGTCGACCACGACAAAACGAAAGTCGGCTACGAGGTCCCGCTGACAAGGCACTTCTACAAACTCGTCCCGCCGAGACCCCTGAGCGAGATCGACGCCGAAATCAAGGCTCTGGAAGCCGAGATCCAATCGTTGCTCCGAGAGGTTACCGAGTGACGTACCCGCTCGTCCCGATCCGCCGGGTCGCGACGCTTGGCACCGGACACACTCCGAGCCGGCAGCATCCGGAGTATTGGGAGAACACAACCATCCCGTGGTTGACACTTGCCGACGTCGGCAAGCTCCGGGACGGGACAATAACGATGATCGACTCGACGGAGGAGATGATCAGCGACTTGGGAATCGCAAACTCGTCGGCCGTCATCCATCCTGCGGGAACGGTCGCACTGTCTAGGACAGCGTCCGTCGGCTTCTCATGCATGCTTGGTGTTGATATGGCGACAAGCCAGGACTTCGCAACATGGACGTGCGGGTACCGCATCCTGCCGAAATATCTGCTCTACGCCCTACGTGGAAACCCAGAGCAGATACGGCTGAGGATGATGGGATCCACACACAAGACGATCTATATGCCTGACATCGAAACGCTTGCAACCCCACTCCCGCCGATCCAACGGCAGCAGGAGATAGTCCATTTCCTCGACGCCGAGACCGCCCGGATCGACCGGCTCGTCCAGCGCAGTCTTTGCCTCGGCGACGCGCTCCGAATGCGTTTGTCTGTTCAGACAGACGCGTTGCTATTCCCCGCTAACGCAACCCTCGATCAGGGTTCGGGCAGCCGTCCTGTGCCAGTAGGTTGGGTGAACCGCCGCCTGAAAACGATTCTACGTGAGGTCGTGGATCTGTCGGTCGACGGGTCCGAAGAGCTCCTGTCCGTATCGCATTTGACCGGTGTTTCCCGACGGTCCGAGAAAAACATCACCATGACTATGGCGGAATCCTTGGTTGGCTACAAGCGAGTCATGCCAAACGATCTTGTGGTCAACACGCTTTGGGCGTGGATGGGGGCCGCCGGAGTCTCGTCGTTGGCCGGAATTGTGAGTCCTGCATATGGTGTGTATAGGCCGACCTCCGCAGATCTTGTTCCTCGGTACCTTGACTTCTTGGTTACGAATCCGTCGTTTGTCGAGCTAATGACGCGATATTCGAAGGGAGTCTGGTCATCTCGGCTTCGGCTCTATGCCGACGACCTTCTCGGCCTCCGAATTCCGCTACCGCCCGTCGGTGACCAAGCGCGCATCCTCGAGCAGCTACGCGCTGAACGAGAGCGCCTCGCCCGAGCTGACCGGATCGTTTCTTCGTTCGTCGCGCTGCTACGGGAGCGCCGACAGGCGCTCATCACCGCTGCCGTTACTGGCGAGCTTGACTTGGCTCGGGGGATCGCCGAGGAGGCTTCGTGATGTTGCCCGGCGTCGCTCGGATGTACACGCTCAAGGTCACTCTGAAGCATGTAGAGCCGCCGGTGTGGCAGCGGATCATTGTCGATCCGGCGACTCGGCTCGACGAGTTGTCGCGGATCCTCGAAGTTGCGATGGGGTGGGAGGGGTATCACCTCCATCAGTTCGATGCCGGCGGCGTGCTGTTCGGGCCGATGGATGAGGACGACGAGGATGCGTACTACCAGATCGACGAGCACGACATCAGGGTCAAGCAGATGCTGCAGCGGACACGGTCGAAGGCCGAGTGGACGTACGACCTCGGCGATTGCTGGGTACACGCCATCGTCGTCGAACACGTCGATCCGCTGACCCCGGATCTCGTTCTTCCTGCTTGCATCGACGGCAGCGGTGCGTGCCCGCCGGAAGATTGTGGAGGAGTTGGCGGCTACGCCAATCTGCTCGAGGCGCTCGCCGATCCGAAGCATCCAGAGCACGACGAGATCGTCGAATGGGTGCCCGAGGACTTCGATCCGAACGTATTCGACATCGCCGACGTCAATCGCCAACTGCGGCTCCTCAGCACGTAGCGACGCCAGCGCTGCTGTCAGGAATCTCGGACGCGCAATGCTTTGATGCCTTGATTCGTGACCGCCGCTAGCCACGGCCCCGCCGGGTTGGCTTCGACGTACGTTTCGATCGCCTCCCACTGACGGACGAGCAGCGTCAGTGTCTGCCAGGTGTTGAGGTCGCCAGACGTCGTCAAGACGAAACCTCGCACACCTGCGGACAGAACACGCGCTGATTCGACCGGGCGGGAGCGGATCTTCTTGTCACGTGTGATGACGATCAGTCCGAGTCCACCAATGATTGGCAGCCAGTCCTCGTCCTTCGTCCCCAACGGAACATCTACCAACCTCGGATGCCCGGGATGAACGACATCTCGCCGTGCCGCAGCGAGGCTACGTCCCAAAGCCAGGTCGTTCTCATCCACGAAGAAGCGAGCTGGCAGGTCCACGGTGCTCAGGCGGCCGTCGCCGCCAACTGGGTTTCGTAGGCGATCGCCGCCCGGACGTGCTCGATCGGGAGTTCGTACGATTCGGCGAGAAAGTCGGGGCTGTCTCCCCCTCGGTACAGCTCGGCGATCCGCTCCGTCGCCACGCCACGGATCGATGGGCGACCGAAGGCGAATTCGGGATCGATGACGACTGGCGATGTCTTTCCTGCAGGTCGAAGTCTGGCGACGACCTCGTCCGAGAACTCGACCTTTTGCAGATACGACTCGGCGGCGGGGGAGAGTACGAGTTGTTGGCCGGACCGGATGACGATCGCCAGCGAGGCGTCGAGTCCTGCTTCTTCCTGGATCTTGAGCACGAGTTGGTGGTCGTAGACATACGGCCGAGCGTGGGCGAGGGGGTAGCGCACGCCGAATTCCTGGCGCAGACGATCGGTGACGGGACGGATGTGCTGGAGGCTCACCCGTGCTCGCCGATATTCCCTGAGGTATCCGAGTTCGACGAACTCGCCCCAGGTGACAACGTCATTGCCGGTCGGGGAGTCGCGGATTACGGGCGGATAGAGGACGCCGCTGCGCTCGTAGCCGTCGAGCCAGCCGCGTACCTTGTGTTGGCGTAGACCGAGTAGCGCTGCGGCCTGGCCGATGCCATAGATCGGCCGCTCCAACATCGTCACACCCATGGAGCAGAGGATAAGCGGTGGAGCTGGTCTCACGTTGCTATTTGGTATGCAGCGATCGGGCAGAATCACAGTCGTGAAACCGAACGAGGCGGCATTCGAGGAATTCGTTGCGGGCTGGCTCGTCGAGCAGGGCGGCTACAACGAGGTCAAGGGACCGCTCCAGTCGACTGCTTCAGGGTTTGACGCCAAGTCCGGTATCGACACGTCGGACCTTTTCGCCTTCATTGGTGCGACGCAGGCAGATGCGTGGGAGAAGCTCAAGCAATTGCACGGCGGGCTTCCGGGTGCACAGGCAAAGTTCGTCATCCGACTCGCCGGTGAACTCGACAGGCGAGGCACGGTCGATGTGTTGCGGCATGGCGTGATCGACCTCGGCGTCACGATCCGTCTTGCCTACTTCAAACCGGCGCACGGGCTGACGCCGGAGCTCGGGGCGAAGTATGCGGCGAACCGCCTCAACGTCACTCGTCAACTTGCGTATGAAGCGGGATCGACCAAGACACTCGACCTCGGGCTGTTCGTCAACGGGCTGCTCGTGGCGACGGCGGAGTTGAAGAATCAGCTCACGGGTCAGAACGTCGAGAACGCGATGGAGCAGTACCGCACGAATCGCGATCCGAACTCTCTGGCGTTTGCCAGGCGGGCGCTCGTGCACTTCGCCGTCGACACCGAGCGGGTGGCAATGACGACTCGGCTGGCTGGCACAGCGACGCGCTTCTTGCCGTTCAACCTCGGCGAGGCCGGAGGTGCCGGCAATCCAGCGAACCCGCACGGTCATCGCACCTCATACTTGTGGGAGCGCATCTGGCAGCGAGACGCCCTACTCGATCTGCTGGCGCGGTTCATTCACGTCGAGCAGCCGACGAAAGGATCGAAGGGTTCGCCCCTGGTGATCTTCCCGCGCTTCCACCAATGGGATGCCGTGCTGGCGCTCGAAGCGCACGCCCGATCACACGGTTCGGGTCAGCGGTATCTGGTGCAACATTCGGCAGGCTCGGGGAAGTCGAACACGATTGCCTGGCTCGCCCACCGGTTGTCGTCGCTCCACGACGTCACGGACACGAAGGTCTTCGACAAGGTGATCGTCATCACCGATCGGCTGATCCTCGATCGTCAATTGCAGGAGACGATCTACCAATTCGAGCACGCTCACGGCGTCGTCGCGAAGATCGACGAGGGATCGACGCAGCTGGCCGAAGCGTTGACGGGACAGCAGTCGCGGATCATCATCACGACGCTGCAGAAGTTCCCGTACCTGCTCGACAAGATCGGTGAACTCAGCCACCGGCGCTATGCCGTCATCATCGACGAAGCGCACTCATCGCAGACCGGTGAAGCCGCCAAGGATCTGCGGCTGGCGCTCGGAGCCGACGAGGAACAGGAGTTGACCGTCGC
>Ga0123338_10006083_pt1 | contig 10197 bp, 6 predicted proteins | sample grotaG_FD_89793 | JGI IMG/M metagenome (GOLD analysis project Ga0123338, IMG submission 89793) | Glacier valley bacterial and archeal communities from Borup Fiord, Nunavut, Canada, to study Microbial Dark Matter (Phase II) -... | ecosystem: Environmental > Aquatic > Freshwater > Ice > Glacier ...
GGCGCTGTGGGTGAGCAGCTGCCGGGTGGTGGGCTTGCTCGCCGGCGCCCGCAGCTGCGGCTCGCCGTCGGCGTCGAAACCCTCGATGACCTGCAGCTGCGCGATGTCGGGGGCGTAGGTCTCGGCCGGCGCGTCGAGGTCGAGGCTGCCGTCCTCGACCAGCTGCAGGGCGGCCGTCGCCGTGATCGCCTTGGTGGTGGAGAAGATGGCGAAGACGGTGTCGAGGGTCATCTCCTGCTCACCGCCGAGGACGCGTTTGCCGGCCGCCCCTTCGTAGATGTTGCCGGTGGCGTCGGTGATCATCGCCACCACCCCGGCCACGGGGGACTGCGCCCCGACGGCCCGGTGGAGGATCTCGTCGACCTGCGAACCGAGCGCTGCTCGGTCCAGGTCGGTGGAGGGGTGTGCGGTCATGTCTGTCTCCTCGTCGTTGAGGTGGATGGGTCAGGCGATGTGGAAGTGCGGGTAGCCCTCGGCCGCCTCCTCGGCGCACTTGTCCCTGTATACGCCCACGCCCCCGGTGTAGGACAGGACTCGGCGCGGCTTCCCGGGGACGTTCGAGCCGACGTACCACGACGTCGTGCCGGCGATGAGGGTCGCGTTGGCGGTAGCGTCGTGGTGCTCGACCCAGGCCGCCTCACCGGCCTCGGTCGGCTCGATGACCTTGCCGTGCTCGCGCACGTAGCGGATGCAGTCGTTGATCCACTCGGTCTGCTGCTGCAGACAGGTGGTCATGTTGCACAGGGCAGCCGACGGGGCCAGGGGGACGGCGGTGGTGAAGAGGTTGGGGTAGCCGTGCTTCATCAGGCCCATGGTCGTGCGGATCTCGGTGAACCAGTCCTTCCTGATGGTGTGCCCGTTGCGGCCCTGGATGTCCATCCGGGTCAGGGCTCCCGTGCCCGCGTCGAACCCCGTTGCCATGATGATGACGTCGAGCTCGTGCACCGTGCCGTCCTCCAGGCGAATCCCCTCCGGGAGGATCTCGGCGATCGGGTTGTCGCGCACGCTGACCAGGTCGACGTTGTCCCGGTGGAAGGTCTCGAGGTAGCCCAGCTCGAGCGGCACCCGGTGCGTGCCGAACCCGTAGTCGGTCGGCACCAGCGCGTCGATGAGCGCCGGGTCCTTCAGCCGCGCCCGCATCTTCTCGCGCACGAACTGCGAGATCTCGTCGTTGACGTCCTGCTCGAAGAACATCTCCCCGAAGGAGGCGAGCCACAGCTTGAGCGAGCCGTCTGCGTAGACCTCCTCGAGGATCTCCCTCCGCCGCTCGGGTGAGGTGTCGGCCCACACGTGCTCGAAGTCGTACTCGAACCCCGTGAACGTGTGGGGCAGGTTCTGCTTCAGCTCGTCGAAGCGGCCCTTGTACCAAGCCACTTCGGCGTCTCCGTACTCCGGGTTCTTCATCGGCAGCACGTACTGCGGCGTGCGCGCGAAGACCGTCAGGTGCCCCACCATCGGCGCGATGGTCTGGATGACCTGGATGCCCGTGGCACCGTTGCCGATGACGGCGACGCGCCTGCCCGCCAGGTCGAGACCGGCCTCGGGGTAGCGCGAGGTGTGCACGATCTGCCCCCGGAAGGAGTCCTGCCCGTGGAAGAGGTGGTCCATCGGCGCCGAGAGCATGCCGGCGCACGTGACGAAGAACTGCGTGTCGATGACCTCACCGGTGTCGGTGCGCACCGTCCACCGCGCCCGGTCCTCGTCGTAGGTCGCCTCTTCGACCCGAGCGCCGAAGGTGATGTGGTCGCGCAGGTCGAGGCGGTCGGTCACGTAGTGCAGCCACTGCTCGATCTCGGGCTGGTCGGGGAAGCGGTGGCTCCAGCTCCAGTCCTTGTAGAGCGCCTCGTCGAAGAGGTACTGGTAGATGTAGGCCTCGGAGTCGAAGCGGGCCCCGGGATAACGGTTCCAGTACCACGTGCCCCCCACGTCGGGCGCGGCGTCGTAGATGCGGGCGTCGAGGCCCTGCTTGCGCAGCTGGTGCAGCTGGTAGAGCCCGGCGACCCCGGCCCCGATGATCACCGCGTCCAGCGTGCAAGTGGGTGCGGTGCTCGGGGCGGCGTCTGCGGTCGAGGTGAGTGTGTCTGTCATGTCGTTCCCTCCGGTGAAGATGACGTGCCTGGGAGCTGAGTGACGCTCTGCGAAGTCTCGTGCGCCCGCCAGTGGCGCGGGTGTCCCACTTCTGGGACACCTCGAGATGGGGCGTGATCTGGTCAGCAGACCGCGAGTGGGGCACTCTTGAAACAGGCACCGCGGCCGCGCACCACCCGGTGCCCCCCGGGAGGTGGACGACGTGGACGTGGACGAACGACGACAGCGTGCCCGCGCCGCTCGTGACGGCTTCCTCCAGGACGCCAAGCGGCGACCCACCGGACGACCGGGTCCACCCGCCGCGATGGCGGGTGTCCCCGAGGTGGTCTTCGCGTCGTGGGGTCGCAGCCGCACGGCGGGCGTCGATGTCGACGTCTACCGCGTGGAGCACCACGACGACGTCGACTACGACTCGAGGCTCGTACGGTGTGCCCGCCCGGTCATCGAGCGCCTGTCCGACGACATGGTCGACGTACCGGTGACGATCGCCCTCGCCGACTCGCGGGCGCGCATCGTCGACCGGCTCGACTGCTCGACGTCGGTGGCCAGGGTGCTCGATCGTGTCGACTTCCTCAAGGGGTTCTCCTTCAGCGAGGTCGGTGAGGGGGGCGTGGGCACCAACGGCATCGGCACCGTCTACGAGGCGGGTGCCTCGGTGGCCGTCGTCGGTGCCGAGCACTTCCACGAGGCGCTGGTGAAGTTCGCGTGCACCGGGGCCCCGATCATCGACCCGATGACCGGGCGGGTCGAGGGGGTGCTCGACATCAGCTCGCTCGCCGAGAGCTGGTCACCGATCATGCACACCCTCGTGAGGTCGGCGGCCGACGACATCGCCCGCAACCTCCTGCTGGAGCGCAACCAGTCGGCGCAGGCGCTCTACGAGATGTACGTGCTGGCCTGCGCCCGCTCGCACCGGGCCGTGATGGCGGTGGGGCGCACCTCGGTCATGGTCAACGACCGGGCCCAGGCGCTCTTCCGGCCCGACGAGCAGTTCGTGCTGCAGCAGCACGCCCGGATGCTCATGGACCAGCGTGGGTGCTCCACCGACACGGTGACCCTCCCCAGCGGGCGCATCGTGCACCTGCGGCTCTCGCGCATCGTCAGCGGTGACCACGTGGACGGGGTCGTCCTGCTCCTGCACGAGACACAGCCCGGAGCCCACCCCACGACCGGTCCGGCCCCCCGCTCCGCACAGTCCCCCGGGGTGCCGTGGGAGCAGCGGCTCCCGTCCCTCAGCCTGCCGCACCGGGAGACCTCCGTGATCGCCGGGGGCCTGCGCCGACCTGCAATGTCGATCACGGACGGCGTCTGCCCGGCGTGGCGCCGCGCCTGCGCCGACACGCTCGCGGCGCTGACCGCGCAGCAGAGTCTGCTCGTCATCGGCGAGAGGGGCACCGGCCGGTTCACCCTGCTGGCCGAGCTCTTCCACCGTGCCCACCCGCAGGGCCGCTGTGTGGCCGTCGACGCGGCCGGCCTCACCGATGACAGCCGGTTCCTGCTGCGGGAGCCCGACGAGCGCAGCGCACCGACCCTCTTCATCCTGCGCCACCTGGACGCGCTCACGACGGCCGGCGCCGAGCTGCTCGACGACGTGCTCACGGCTGCGGAAGGCGACGAGGGTCGTTTCGTCGCGGCGACCGTGGACGACGTCGTCGTCGACGCCCCCCTGCCGTGCGCCATGGTGATCAGGCACTTCACCCTCAGCGTCACCTTGCCGCCGATCCGCTTCCGCGGCGACGACCTGACCACCCTCACGGCAAGGATCCTGAGCGAGCTCGCGCCCGATCGTCTCGTGACCCTGCGTCCCGACGCGGCCCGCCTGGTGGCCCGATACAGTTGGCCACGCAACGTTTCCCAGCTGCGGGAAGCCCTGGTCAGCGCGCTCCGCCGGCGCCCGGTCGGCGAGCTGGAGCCCGACGACCTCCCCGGCTACTGCCACACCGCGAGCAGCCGCACCCTCACCCCCCTCGAGGTCACCGAGCGCGACGCGATCGTGCGGGCACTGGCCCAGGTCGGCGACAACCGGGTGCGCGCCGCCACAGAGCTCGGGCTGTCGCGATCGTCGCTCTACCGCAAGCTCGAGAAGTACGCCATCGCCCACACCTGACCCCATCTGACCACACCCGAGGAGAGCACCCCATGAGCACCATGAACGCCTTCGTCATGACCGAGGTCGGGCACACCGACGTCGTCAGCAAGCCGGTTCCCGAGCCGGGTCTGGGTGAGGTGGTGGTGCGCACGACCCACTCCCTCATCTGCACCTCCGACGTGCACACCGTCTCCGGCGCCCTGCCCGTCGCCCCCGGCGTCACCCTCGGCCACGAGTCGCTGGGAACGGTCCACGCGATCGGCCAGGGGGTCGAGGGTTTCAACGAGGGCCAGCGGGTCGCGGTCAACGCCGTGACGCCGTGCTTCCGCTGCCGCTACTGCCAGAGCGGCTACACGAGCCAGTGCGGCGGACCGCTGGGCGGCTACCAGTACACGGCGGTGCGTGACGGCAACCTCGCGGAGTACTTCATCGTGCCCCACGCCATGGCCAACCTGGCGCCGATCCCCGACGGTGTCACCAGCGAGGCGGCCGTCTACGCGTGCGACATGCTGTCCACCGGCTTCATGGGCATCGAGCACTGTTACCCCAAGCTGGGCGACTCGGTGGCGATCTTCGCCCAGGGCGCCGTAGGTCTCAGCGCGACCATCGGCGCGACCCTGCTCGGCTTCGCGCGCATCTTCGCGGTCGAGTCGGTCCCGAACCGGCAGGCCCTCGCCAAGACGTACGGCGCCACCGACGTCATCGACTTCACCCACGGCGACGCCTTGGAGCAGATCATGACCGCCACGGGAGGCGAGGGGGTCGATGCCGCGGTGGAGGCCCTCGGTCAGCCCGTGACGTGGGAGTCGTGTCTGCGGGTGACCAAGGCGGGGGGCCGGGTCTCCAACATCGGCTACCACGGTGATAACCCCGCGCCGCTGCAGGTGCCGCTCGACGCCTTCGGTCTGGGAATGGCCGACAAGTCGATCCACTCCGGCCTCTGCCCCGGTGGCAACGACCGGATGCAGCGCCTCTTCGCCCTGATCGCCACTGGCCGCTTCGACCCGACGCTGATGACCACCCACACCTTCGCCTTCGACGACGTCGCCACGGGCTTCCGTCTCATGCAGACCAAGGAGGACGGCGTCATCAAGCCCCTCATCACCTTCTGACGCCGGGCTCACCTTCTGACGCCGGGCGAGCCGGCCCGCGGGCGGCCGGCACGCCAGGTCAGGTGACGTCGGTGACGTCGGTGACGTCGGTGACCTCACCGAGGGTGACGGCACACGTGCGTCCGGTCGTGCGCAGCACCTGCGGCACGTCCGCGCCCACCGCGGCGGTGATCAGCACCTGCTCGCAGTCGACGACCAGCTCGGCCAGCCGCTCACGCCGACCGGTGTCGAGCTCGGCGAAGACGTCGTCGAGCACGAGGACGGGGTCCTCGTCGAGGTCGATGCGCAACAGCTGGTAGGCCGCGAGCTTCAGTCCCAGGGCGAAGGACCACGACTCGCCGTGGCTGGCATAGCCCTTGGCCGGGAGCTCACCGAGGGTGAGCACGATGTCGTCGCGGTGCGGCCCGGCGAGTGAGATCCCTCGCTCGATCTCCTGGGCCCGCACCTGCGAGAACGCCTCCAGCAGCAGCTCACGCAGCCGCGGCTGGTCGGGCACCTCCCCGGCGGAGACCGCCTCCGCCGCCTCGACGGGCAGGCTCGCGCGGTAGTGGAGGGTGGCGTTCGACGCACCCGCGCTGACGGCGTCGTACGCGCGCGAGAGGTGGGGACGCAGGTCACACAGCAAGCGCAGGCGCGCGTAGAGCAGCTGGGAACCCACCTCGCTGAGGTGGCTGTCCCACACCTCGAGGGTCTGCAGCGCCGACGCTCGGGCCTCGTCCACGGGCTCGCCCGGCGCGAGGTTGCGGCTGGGACGACGCGCGCCGCGTCGCAGCACCGGCGCAGCGGACTTCAGCAACGCGTTGCGTTGCTTGAGGATCTTGTCGTAGTCGGCCCGCACGCCGGCCCACCGCGGCTGCCGCTGCACCAGCAGGTCGTCGACGAAGGCCCGACGGCCGGCGGGGTCACCCTTCACCAGCGCGAGGTCCTCCGGCGCGAAGAGGACTGTGCGCAGGGAGCCGAGGACGTCGCGCGGCCGACTCACCGGGGAGTGGTTGAGCTTGGCCCGGTTGGCCCGCCCGGGCGTCAGCTCGAGCTCGACGAGCACCTCTCGGCCGTCGCGGTCGATGAGGCCACGGATGACCGCCGACGTCGCGCCGAAGCGGACGAGGGGCTGGTCGGTGGCGACCCGGTGGCTGGAGAGGGTGGCGAGGTAGCCGATCGCCTCGACCAGGTTGGTCTTGCCCTGGCCGTTGAGCCCCACCAGGGTGGTGACGCCCGGGGCGAGCGCGAGCTCGGCGGCGGAGTAGCTGCGAAAGTCGCTGACGCTCAGGTGCCGGACGTGCACGGCACGAGGGCCCCCGGGGTGAGGACGTCGACGGGCCGGCCGGTCACGAGACGGAGCCGGTGCCCGAGGACGGCCCGGCGGTGGTGACCTTCTTGGCCTTGGCGGACGTACGACGCGTCGTGGCCTTCTTCGCGCTCGTGGCCTCGGCCGAGCGGGCGATGTCACCGTCTCCGGTGACGGCCGCAGCCCGCAGCTTCTCGCCCTCGGCGACGGTCATGACCTCGTGGCCACCGAACTGGCCACGCAGCGCGGCCACCATCTGCATGGTGGGAGAGAACTGCTGGCGAGAGGCGAACCGGGCGAACAGCGAGGCCGAGATGACGGGCATCGGCACGTCGAGGGCGATGGCCTCCTCGACGGTCCACTTCCCTTCACCCGAGTCGACGGTGTAGTCGGAGACGCCGTCGAGGTGCGGGTTCTCTTCCAGCGCGGCCACGGCGAGGTCGAGCAGCCAGGAGCGCACGACGGTGCCACGGCTCCAGGCCTTGAACGCGCCGGGCACGTCCTTGACGATGTCCTTCTTCTCGAGCAGCTCGTAGCCCTCGGCGTAGGCGGCCACGAGGCCGTACTCGATGCCGTTGTGCACCATCTTGGTGTAGTGCCCGGCACCGACCTCGCCGGCGTGCACGAAGCCCTCCTCGCGGGGGCCCTCGGGGCGCAGGGCATCGAAGATCGGCATGGCCTTGTTCAGCCATTTCTTGTCGCCGCCGACCATCAGGCCGTAGCCGTTCTGCAGGCCCCAGATGCCACCGGAGACCCCGCAGTCGAGGTAGCCGATGCCCTTGGCCTTCAACGCCCTGGCGTTCTCGATGTCGTCGGTGAAGCGGGAGTTGCCGCCGTCGATGACGAGGTCACCCTTCTCGAGCAGATCGCCGAGCTTGTCCACCGTGTCGCGCGTGGGGGCGCCCGAGGGCACCATCACCCACACCACCCGCGGAGCCTCGAGCGCCCTGACCAGCGCCGCCATGCTCTTGACGTCGGCGACGTCGGGGTTGCGGTCGAAGCCGACCACCTCGTGGCCGGCGCGGCGCAGACGCTCGCGCATGTTGCCGCCCATCTTGCCGAGACCGATGAGACCGAGCTGCATGAGAGGGACCTTTCGGGCGTACGGGTGGGCGTGGTGAGGGTCAGCTGGCGAAACGCACGGGCATGAGCACATAGCGGTAGGACTGGTCGGAGTCGGACTCCTGGTCGGCCTGCCCGGTCAGTACGGCGGGACGGCTGGGCTGGGTGAACGACAGCCGAGCGTACGACGTGCCGAGGGCACCGAGCCCGTCGAGGAGGAACTGCGGGTTGAAGGCGATCTCGATCTCGGGCCCGGTGAGCACGGCCGCGACCGCCTCCGAGGCCTGGGCGTCGTCACCGGTGCCGGCCTCGATGGCGACCTGACCTGACGAGAACCGCAGACGCACCGGGGTGTTGCGCTCGGCTACGAGGGCGACGCGCTTGACCGCCTCGACGAGGTCGGAGGTCTTCATCACCGACTCGGTGTCGACCGTCGTGGGAAAGATCGAGGTGACCTTGGGGTACTCCCCGTCGAGCAGACGGGTCGTCGCCCGGCGCTGCCCGGCCTGGAAACCGATGAGCCCGTCCCCGCCGGCCGAGCTGCCCAGGGCCAGCTGCACGGAGCCGCTCGCCCCCAGCGCCTTGGCGGTGTCGGAGAGGGTACGGGCGGGGATGAGGGCGACGTGCTCGGCCGAGGCCGACGACGGGTGCCAGGTCAGCTCACGCATCGCCAGGCGGTAGCGGTCGGTGGCGAGCAGGGTCACCTTGTCGCCGTCGATCTCCATCCGCACGCCCGTGAGGATGGGCAGGGTGTCACCACGGTCGGCCGCGATGGACACCTGGGTGACCGCCTGGGTGAAGACGTCGCCGTCGATCGTGCCGCTGCCCTCGGGCGAGACGGGAAGCGAGGGGTAGTCGTCGCTGGGCATGAGCAGCAGGCTGAACCGTGAGCTGCCACAGATGAGCTGCAGCTTGTTGCCCTCGGAGGAGACCTCGATGGGTCGGTTGGGCAGGTTGCGCGAGATGTCGGACAGCAGGCGTCCGAGCACGAGGACCTTGCCTCCCGTGGCGACCTCGGCCGGCACAGTGATGCGGGCCGAGACCTCGTAGTCGAACGCGGAGAGGGTGAGGGTGCCCTCCTCCGAGGCCTCGAGCAGCACGCCCGCCAGGACGGGGACGGGGGGGCGCGCAGGCAGACCGCGGGCGACCCAGGTCACCGCTTCGGCCAGCACGTCGCGTTCAACCTTGAACTTCACGTCGCTCCTGCCACGTCTGTGTCGGTGCCGGATGCACCGGTATCCATGCGGACTCGAACCTTAGTGCCCGACGGGGGTCAGGACCAGCATCGGGTGTCGGACAGTCCTGGACAGGTCTGAATCCGAGTGGGCGACGACCCGAGCTGGCGGGTGGGGGAATCGTTGTCGGGGCGGGAAATGACATTCTGGAGGCTCGTCGTGGTCGTAGGGGCTGGGGATGCTGGGGACAAGGGGCCCCGCCGCAGGTCAGACCAGTCGTGCGGCTGTGGGAGTGGAGTGGACGACGCTGGGGACAACTCGGCCTCGTTGTGGAAGGCTTTCCCCTGTCCACAGCCCGTGACGTCACGCTCTGCCTTCATCCACAGGTTGGCGCGGGTTGTCCACACCTGCCCACAGGGTGTGGTGGATGCCGCACCGTGCCAATGAGTCGATTGCTACCGATGAGCCACCTTTGCCCGATCGGTCCACAGCACAGTTGTCCACCAGGTGTGGACAACTCTGGGGATACGTGACGCGACCGTGCTCATCACCGTGGGGAGAACCCGGGGTGCTTGCGATGCCAGCCTGTGGATAAGGTGAGGACGGCTGGGCCCGGTCAGCGACTCAGCGGTTCAGCGGTTCAGCGGTTCAGCGGTTCGGGGAGTCAACGGGCCTGCTGCTTGATTCGGTTGGTGATCTCGGTGACCTGGTTGTAGATCGCCCGTCGTTCACCCATGAGCTCGCGGATCTTGCGGTCGGCGTGCATGACCGTGGTGTGGTCGCGGCCGCCGAAGTGCTGGCCGATCTTCGGCAGGGAGAGCTCGGTGAGCTCACGACATAGGTACATCGCGATCTGTCGCGCCGTCACGAGCTGGCGCGAGCGGGAGGCACTGCACAGGTCCTCGATGGTGAACCCGTAGTACTGCGCCGTCTGGGCCATGATCGCGCCGGGCGTGATCTGGTTTGCCGACTCGCTCGGGATCAGGTCGCGCAGCACGATCTCGGCGAGGTCGAGGCTGACCGGCTGCCGGTTGAGGTTGGCGAACGCGGTGACCCGGATCAAGGCCCCCTCGAGCTCGCGAATATTGGTCGAGATCCGGCTCGCGATGAACTCCAGCACGTCGTCGGGGGCCGACATCCGCTCGTGGATGGCCTTCTTGCGCAGGATGGCGATCCGCGTCTCGAGGTCGGGCGGCTGGACGTCGGTTATCAGGCCCCACTCGAACCGGGAACGCAGTCTGCTCTCGAAGCCCGAGAGCTGCTTCGGTGGCAGGTCGGAGGTGATGACCACCTGCTTGCTCGCGTTGTGCAGCGCGTTGAAGGTGTGGAAGAACTCCTCCTGCGTCTGCACCTTGCCCTGGAGGAACTGGATGTCGTCGATCA
>Ga0123338_10006085_pt1 | contig 10193 bp, 9 predicted proteins | sample grotaG_FD_89793 | JGI IMG/M metagenome (GOLD analysis project Ga0123338, IMG submission 89793) | Glacier valley bacterial and archeal communities from Borup Fiord, Nunavut, Canada, to study Microbial Dark Matter (Phase II) -... | ecosystem: Environmental > Aquatic > Freshwater > Ice > Glacier ...
ATAAATATGTTTGCGCAAATGGATTACTCCATCGTTCAAGCGGCATAACCGCCATGCCAACACACTGATACCCGCGATTGAGGTATATGAAATCTGTTTTCAATAGCGCATTCTCCCCGCAGTCGGTATTCGACAATAATTAAAAAGGGGCGGGCGATGAAACGAAGAGATTTTTTAAATCTGGGTGCAGGCGTCGCGGTGTCTGGCACATTGGCGGCATGTAGTTCCGATAGCGATTCTACTAACACCGCCACGCCGAACCTAGCGCCGCCCGTAGCTGATCCGGTGCAGCCCCAAGTCGTTGTTGAATGGAACAAAAGCGCGTTGGAAGCTGTTCGCGTGATTAGGCCCGGACCGCCCATGGTGGCGCGCTCATTGGCCATGATGCATACCGCTATTTATGACGCGTGGGCAGCCTACGACAGCGTTGCCGTAGGAACACGGCTCCATAATTTATTGCGTAGACCCGACATTGAGCGTACCGGGTCAAACAAAACCAAAGCCATGAGCTACGCGGCTTATCTTGTGTTGATCAACCAGTATCCTTCCGAGAAAGCACGCTTTGACGCCAAAATGGCGAGTTTGGGTTTCACTGTCGCAATCAACATCTTTGATGCCACCAAACCGGAAGGGGTTGGTAATTTAGCGGCACAGGCGGTGCTTGATTATCGCCGTGGCGATGGCGCAAACCAGGACGGTACGCTGTCGGCAAGTGGGGTTGCTTACTCTGATTACACCGGATATGTTTCAAAAAATGTTCCGGCAGTATTTAATATGCCCACGCCGCTGTCCGGAATTTTAGCGCCCGATCATTGGCAGCAACTGACCTACTATGATGCAGCCGGGGTTGCGAGGACCCCCGGTTTTATTGGCCCTCAATGGCGCAATGTTTCTCCGTTTGCGTTAACGAGCGCGGGACAATTTCGGCCCACGCCACCTAAAGCATTGGGTACGCCAGAATTTACCGCACAAGCGCAGCATGTCATGGATGTTCAGTTAGCGCTGACTGAAAAACAAAAAGTGATTGCCGAATATTGGGCAGACGGGCCGAATTCGGAACTGCCCCCCGGGCACTGGTGCCTGTTTGCGCAATTTGTCGCGAGCCGCGATAAAAATAGCAACGACAATGATGCGAAAATGTTTTTCGCCGTTTCCAATTCAATCCACGATGCTGCTATTGCCACCTGGGAAGCAAAGCGGTTTTATGATTACGTGCGCCCGATTTCGGCGATTCGCTATTTGATGAACGGTAAAACCGTGCTGGGCATTGGTGCGGGCGGCCCCACGGCAGCTTTTGTCTCGATTCAGGGCGAGGCATGGCGCACGTTTCAGGTTGATACATTTCCCACACCGCCGTTTCCGGAATATACATCCGGTCACAGCGCGTTCAGCGCTGCCGGCGCAGAAGTGCTCAAGCAATTTACCGGTAGTGATACCCTCGGCGCTACATACACCCAAGCCGCCCAAACATTACGTGCTGACAATAAGCTGCCTACGGTCGACCTTACACTGTCATGGGCTACGTTTACCGACGCGGCCAATGAAGCGGGTCAATCGCGTATCTACGGGGGCATTCACTTCGATGATGGCAATATCGCGGGTCTAGACCTTGGCCGCAAGGTCGGCGCACAAGCATATACGAAGGCAAAGAGTTACTGGGAAGGTACGGCATAGTAAACGCCGTCGGTTCGCATCATTGGTTCGTTCAAGCAACCGCGCTGTCATGGGTTTGCTTGAATGCGCCGAACGCAAGCGTGCCGACATTTTTTCTTCATGTGTACGCCACGTGTGCCCGCATGCCTCGGGGCCCGTTCCAATATTCGAACAGTTCCCGCGCGTGGTTGATCGGTATGTAGCTGATTTTCAAAGGCCTGAAAAAAAACAGTGGCGCAGCGGCTGGCCCAAGAGTGACGGTTAGTGACCCGCAATTGCGCTAATCATAAAAACTCGCCTCACCCTGTGGTCGGGTTTTAAAACGTTTGTGCACCCAAAAATATTGGTCGGGCATTTCTAAAATGCGTTCTTCTAAAAAAGCGTTCATGCGCCGCGCGTCCTTTTCAGCATTACCACTCGGATAATTTTCCCAAGCAGGATAAAACGCGGCCTCGTAGCCGGTTTCGGTTTGACGGGTAACGAGCGGTATGACTTTGGCGCCGGTGATTTCACAGAGCCGTGAGAGGGCGGTTACAGTGGCGGTTTTGTTACCGAAAAAATCGACAAAGGCCGCATCCTTTGCGCCGAAATCCATATCGGGCAAATAGTAAAACGGCTTTTTTTCTTTGAGCGCTTTCAGTACGGGTCGTAGCCCCTGACTTCGGGTGACCAGCAGCGGCTTACCAAAGCGCAAGCGAGCGCTGCGCAGAGCGTTATCAAACACTTTGCTTTTTTGTTCGGAATACATCGAGAACGCTTCGGGATATTCATACGAAAATCGTGCGCCGCCGATATCGAGGCCAACGAAATGGGGCGCTAAGACGATCACCGGAACCTTGCCGCGCCACTCGTCCATGTACTGTTTATCGATCAGTTTTACGTGGGAAATCGCGTCGTCAACGGGGGCATACCAGAGCCTGCCTAAATCCAGCGTGGCGCTTGATAAATGCTGAAATACACCCCGACCAATGGCCTCACGTTCAATCTCGGTCTTATGCGGAAAGCACTTCGCTAAATTAATTAACGTCACTCGTCGGCGGCCCCAGTGAAATAGCAAACTGCCCAGAAAATTGCCGATAGTTCGCACCGCAGCGAGTGGTAGCCAGCGCATGCACCAGAGAATAAATAGGGCTACTCTCATTTGAGCAAGGTCCAGTATTGATGGGCATGGTAGAGCAAAAGTGACTGTCGAGGCCCGCCAATGCTAGGCTTACACTTTATATATTTGATATATTCCATGGCGCACTGTCTACATTACGTGGTTCATGTCAGGTCGTTTATGGTGGCCGGTGGCAGCAGCGCGCCAGCAGGATGCTTATACCGATTGTAGCCCCACAAATATTGTTGAGGACACATCAGGATCAGCTTTTCCACCATCGCATTGGTTTGTCGTGCCGCGATATTTTTGTCCGTTGAAAATGGTTCAGTCATGGGCAAAATATGCATCTTATAACCGCGGCCTTGGGTAAGCCGTTCAGCGAAAAAAAACAGCACCGCGGCGTGAGTTGTTTCGGCCAATCTCGGCAGCAATGTCATGGTGTAGGCAGGCCGTGCAAAAAAGTTTGCCCACACTCCGTCCGCTTTGCCGCCCGTTTTACCGTCTTGAGGCGCCGGGACTTGATCCGGCAGCATCACAATATTGCCGCCTTGCTTCAGTGTTTTGAGCAAGATGCGAACTCCTGACGCATCGGCTCTGGCGGTTGAGCCACCGCCGCGCACGCGTCCCGCCTGCATCAGCGGTTCAAGCCACGCCTGCTTGGGGCTTTGATATAGCGCGACGACAGGAATGCGGCTTTCGAGATAGCGTCCGCCGATGTCGTAACAGCCCAAATGCGGGGTGACAAAAATAATGGCTTGTCCGGCAGATTTTGCGGCGGCCACATGTTCCCATCCGTCGCATTCACTCACCAGTGAATACAAGGTTTTGATCGGTGCTGTCCAGGCTATTGCAAGTTCGCTCACGCCGCGACCTTGCTCGGCAATCACCGCGTTCAGTGTTGTTTGGGTGCTGCGGGCGGCGGTTAAAAATTGCGCAAAATTTTCGCGCATGATCCGGCGATAGCGCGGCGACAAGCACCAGGCCAGCCAGCCCAGCAATGCGCCCAGAGAGTGATTGATGCGCAACGGCAGCGCACCAGCTGCTCGAAACAAAAAGTTTTTTAGCGCGGTCAAAATCGGGCTAAGCGTGGAGCCGCTGGTGGCGTTGATGTTGAAGCCGATGGCGCAGCGCAAATCAGGGAACGTGAATGTGCAATCGATGAATTGCGGGAGGTCCCGACGAGCTCACCATTTACCGCGGTCATAAATATCGGGCATTGGTTGAGATTCAGGATTCTGCTAGTATTCATGGTTATGCAACACTTTTTAACGACTGTGGGGATACCCAAATGAATGACTATCTATTTACGTCCGAATCTGTTTCGGAAGGCCATCCAGATAAAGTGGCGGATCAAATTTCGGACGCCATCCTAGATGCGATTTTAGCCCAAGATCCGCGCTCACGCGTGGCGGCAGAGACTCTGTGCAACACCGGTCTGGTGGTGCTTGCCGGTGAAATCACCACCACGGCAAATGTTGACTACATCGGGGTTGCACGCGACACCATCAAGCGTATTGGTTACGATAATACTGACTACGGTATCGATTATCGCGGCTGCGCGGTAATGGTCTGCTATGACAAGCAAAGCCCGGATATCGCGCAGGGTGTGGATAGTGCGCAGGATAACAATCTCGATCAGGGTGCTGGCGATCAGGGCTTGATGTTTGGTTATGCATGTGATGAAACCGCGGTACTGATGCCTGCGCCGATTCACTTTGCGCATCGACTGGTGCAGCGTCAGTCAGAATTACGCAAAGATGGCCGTTTACCATGGCTGCGCCCGGATGCGAAATCACAAGTGACGATGCGTTATGTAGACGGTAAGCCGCATTCGGTCGACACCGTGGTGCTTTCCACCCAGCATTCGCCCGAGATGTCGCAAAAAGACATTCATGAGGCCGTGGTCGAAATGATTATCAAGCCGGTATTGCCTAAAGCGTGGTTGCAGGATACCCGCTACCTGGTGAACCCAACCGGCCGTTTCGTGGTGGGCGGACCACAGGGCGATTGTGGTTTGACGGGCCGCAAAATTATTGTCGATACCTATGGCGGCGCATGCCCGCACGGCGGTGGTGCGTTTTCGGGCAAGGATCCGTCGAAGGTGGATCGTTCTGCGGCGTATGCTGCGCGCTATGTGGCGAAAAACATTGTTGCCGCCGGATTGGCACGTCAGTGCCAAATTCAGGTCGCGTACGCGATTGGCGTGGCCAAGCCGATGAACATCACGGTTTATACCGAAGGCACCGGTGTTGTTTCGGATGAAGAAATTGCGAAGATCGTTGCTGCGCATTTTGATCTGCGCCCGAAAGGCATCGTGCAGATGCTTGATTTGTTAAAACCGATTTACCAGAAGACCGCATCCTACGGTCACTTTGGTCGCGAAGAGCCGGAGTTTTCATGGGAGCGCACTGACAAAGTGGCCGCGCTGCGTGAGGCAGCGGGATTGAAGGGAGCAGCCAAAATTCGCGAGCCGGCGAACGTTTAGCAACCGCTTCATCATGGTCAGAAACCAAGAAAGCGCGATCAAAGTTGATCGCGTTTTTTGATTTTTTTACCTGTTGTTACTCAAGGCGGCGCGTCCTGCGACCCATCCCAACCCCGTTTATAGAAAAAGCATAAAAAGTAATGTCCGATTAAAGATCTTGCGGATACCGTTCATAAAATTAATATCCGCAGTCCCTCGGAGGGACGATATATGATCGAAGAAAAAAATAATTTGGATCAAGAGCAAATAAAGCTTTTAGCCCACCTCAAAGTAAGCTCCCAAAAAGCGGCCGCAACAGTAAAAGTGGTTGACGAGGGCATCAAGAAGGACGCTGAAAATATAAATTTTGGCTGTGAGGCTGAATTTTTATAGGGCTTTTTTTGCTGGCGTTTGCGATTGCTTGATTGCGCTTCGCAGGCGCCATGATTAGTTACCAAAATCCGTGACCGCAACTTTGGTGGCGGCTGTAATCTCACACAACCGCACAAATAAGTCCGAATTCGTTTATACTTCTTAAGTCGAGGAGCGTTGCGATTACACCTTTGTAGCAATTAAGGTCTAACCAGGCTTGACAAGATCACAACGGCGCTCGCAATCTTGAACGATTGCGGGCGCTTTTTTTCGTCCGCAGATAGCGCTCAAGGCACCGTTAGTTTGACTCCCGCTATCCTGCGGTAAATGTTTAAGGACAACACTATGAACGCAATTTTGAAACCGAAAAATCTCATCAACAACGATTATTACGTTGCTGACTTGAATTTGGCCGAATGGGGCCGCAAAGAAATTAAAATCGCTGAAACTGAAATGCCCGGCTTGACAATGATTCGCGATGAATTCGCAGTTGCGCAGCCGCTCAAAGGCGCGCGCGTTACCGGCTCACTGCACATGACGATTCAAACCGCCGTGCTGATCCAAACCCTCGAAGCGCTGGGCGCGGAAGTGCGCTGGGCATCGTGCAATATTTACTCCACTCAAGACCACGCCGCCGCTGCCATCGCAGCAGCAGGCACGCCCGTATTTGCTTACAAAGGTGAATCGCTGGAGGAGTACTGGGAGTTCACGCACCGTATTTTTGAGTGGCAGGATGGTGGTCACACAAACATGATTTTGGATGATGGCGGCGATGCAACCCTGCTGCTACACATCGGCACGCGCGCGGAAAAAGATTTGTCGGTATTAGCGAATCCCGGTGCGGAAGAAGAGCGCATTTTGTTTGCCGCGATCAAAGCCAAACTGCTCAAAGATCCCACATGGTATTCAACACGGCTCGCCAAAATCAAGGGCGTCACCGAAGAGACCACCACCGGCGTGATGCGTTTGTATCAGATGCACAAAGACGGCAAGTTGGCGTTCCCGGCAATCAACGTCAATGATTCCGTCACCAAATCAAAATTTGATAACTTGTATGGCTGTCGCGAATCGCTGGTTGACGCGATCAAGCGCGCCACCGACGTGATGATCGCGGGTAAGGTTGCCGTGGTTGCGGGTTATGGCGACGTGGGCAAAGGCTCTGCGCAAGCATTGCGCGCATTGTCCGCACAAGTATGGGTGACCGAGATTGATCCTATCTGTGCGCTGCAAGCCGCGATGGAAGGCTACCGCGTTGTGACCATGGATTACGCTGCAGACAAGGCTGATATTTTCGTGACTGCCACTGGCAATTACCACATCATCACATTCGAGCACATGGCGAAAATGAAGAACGAAGCGATCGTTTGTAATATCGGTCACTTTGACAACGAGATTGATGTCGTGACGATTGAGCAGAAATGTAAGTGGGAAGAAATCAAGCCGCAAGTCGATCACGTGATTTTCCCGGATGGAAAGAAAATTACATTATTGGCAAAGGGCCGTCTGGTCAATCTGGGTTGCGGTACCGGCCACCCCAGCTATGTGATGGCATCATCATTCGCGAATCAGGTGATCGCGCAAATGGAGTTGTTCGGCAACACTGCGAAATACCCCATCGGCGTTTACACTTTGCCAAAGCATCTTGATGAAAAAGTCGCACGCTTGCAACTCACAAAATTGAACGCACAATTGACACAATTGAGTGAAGAGCAGGCTGCTTACATCAATGTGTCGACACAGGGCCCGTACAAAGGCGACAGCTATCGCTATTAAAAGCGACACTTATTGGTATTAACCGCGTTGGTTGATACACAATTTAAGTGACGTAAAAATAACGCCGGTCGTCGATAAGACTGCCGGCGTTTTTATTGGTACTCTCAATGTATTGCGAGAGGCAGATATTGTGCGGTGGTCGGTCCCTTCTGCCGCAATAGTAGGGGTGAAGCACGATTACACCCGATCATCAGATTTTGCGAAATGGCGCACCAGGAAATTGTTATGCAAAAAGATTTCGAAAAAAAATTTAGTTTTGAATTTTTCCCGCCTAAAACGCCCGAGGGTGTTGCTAAACTGCGCGAGACGCGGGTTCAGCTTGCCCAGCTGAAGCCTTCGTTTTTCTCGGTCACGTTTGGTGCGGGCGGTTCCACCCAGGACGGCACGCTTTCCACTGTGCTGGAGATCCAATCGGAAGGCTATGAAGCCGCACCTCATCTCTCATGTATCGGTTCAACCCGCAACAGCATTCGCGATATATTGAATCAATATAAGGCGGGGGGCATTAAACATATTGTCGCGTTGCGGGGCGATCTGCCGTCCGGTATGGCAGTAGCGGGCGAGCTTGGTCATGCCAGCGACTTGGTAAAATTTATTCGCAGCGAGCATGGCGATCACTTTGCGATTGAGGTGGCGGCATACCCTGAATATCATCCGCAAGCACGCAGCCCGGACGAAGATTTACGCCGCTTTTGCGAGAAGGTGGAAGCGGGCGCGAATTCCGCGATGACGCAATTTTTCTATACCGCCGATGCCTATTTTCATTTCGTGGAGCAAGTGGAGGCCAAAGGCATTGATATCCCGATTGTGCCCGGGGTGATGCCGATAGGCAGTTTCTCGCAATTGGCGCGTTTTTCGGATGCCTGTGGCACTGAAATTCCGCGTTGGATTCGCCGCAAAATGGAAGGCTTTGGCGATGACACCGCGTCTATCCGCGCGTTTGGGCTCGATGTAGTGACCGATATGTGCGAAAAATTGTTGACCGGCGGCGCGCCAGGCTTGCATTTCTATACGCTCAATCAGGCGGGCCTGCCGTCAACTATCTGGAAGCGATTGGGTATTTAAGGCTCGTGGTGGTGCGCCATTACAGCCGCACCAAGGTCGCACAAAGACCAAACAAAAGGTATCTTGCCAAATACCCTATTGACGGGATAGACATAGCGCGCCTAATGTGAGACCTTAATCAAAATAAAAATGTGCTTTTTAGGAGGCGGTGCGCATGAAAAATTTCCACCATGGTTGGTTCACGCTGTTGGGCATAGTTGCTTTTGCGTTCGCGCAGCAGTCAGCCTGCGCCGACGAAACCAGCTTCACTAATCGCCAGACCGAGCTGCGGCAGGCACCCGATGATTCGGCTACGCTTATTCGCGTGCTGGCCGAAAAAACGCCCGCCCAAATTTTGGAGCGACGTGGTGCGTGGAGCCGCGTGAAGATAGAAAAAAGCAGCGATATGGGCTGGGTGCGCATGATGCATCTGCGCGGTGGTGCGACGGTGGTGGAGACTGAATCCTCCGGCGGTTTCTTCGCGAGCTTTAACCGCCTGCTGTCCGGTAATTCGCGCAGTAGCACTCGCGGTCAGAGCGCCACGGTTGGTATTCGCGGTTTCTCTCGTGAAGATGTGGAGCGTGCGCAGTTGAATCCCGCCGAGTTTGAAAAGCTGAAGCGTTTTCAAGCCAGTCAGGGTGATGCAGATCGCCTCGCCACACAAGGTCGCCTCGCTTTCCGCCGTGTTGCCTATCTTGCACAAGATGCGATTGACGATGCGAACGCGGCCGACCCCAATAATGCCAGCGGTACAAACGGCGGCACCAACAGCCGGGGAGAAAAGAAATGAGTAAAATTTTTTCAACACTATTTCTAGCCTGGGTCGTTATCGTCGTTGCCGGATGTGCAGGCATGCCCGCGCTAAATAATTTGCCCGGCAGCAGAAGCGGCATTGGCGGCATGATTCCCAGCATCGATACTATTTCATCCATCGCAAAATCAGGCACGGAAGCATTCAAGGAGTTTTCGGAGGCCGAAGAAATTTCGCTGGGCGAGCAGTTAATGTCGGGCATTTTAGGTGCCGCACCGCTCTACGACAGTGACCGTATTCAGCGCTATGTCAATCAAGTAGGTCGCGTGATTGCGTCGCGCTCAGAGCGTCCGAATTTGCCGTGGCGTTTTGCGGTGCTGGATTCGCCACTCGCCAATGCCGGCGCGGCTCCCGGTGGCCAGATATATATCACCACGGGCTTACTTTTTAGAATGCGTTCCGAGGCCGAATTGGCGGGTGCGCTAGCGCACGAAGTCGCGCATGTAGTGCAAAAACATCAGCTAAAGGCATATCAGAAAAAGTTGAAGGGTAATGCGCTTTTTACTATTGGAGGAGCGGTCGTCGATGCCAAGGCAAAAACCGGGGCCTTAGGCAAAGAAGCCATAAAGATTGGGATTGGCGAAGCGAAGTCCATGATTTTGTTGTCGCTTGATCGCGACGAAGAATATCAGGCTGACCGCATGGGCATGGTGCTCGCTGCCCGCGCCGGATATGACCCCTATGGCCTGCCGACGGTCATACAGATCTTGCAAGATATCAGTGCCGAACAAAGCGGACTGAGCCTACTCTATTCCACTCATCCCACGCCCGCTGACCGGCTGCTTGCGTTGGACCGCAACCTCGGCAGAACGATGGAAAGCTACAGCAGCCAGGCGACGCTTAGGGATCGTTTTGCCACCATGATCCTGGGTTCGCAGCCGAAGGTCCCGGTGTCAACAACCTCAGCGCCGACCGGTGACCCCGTTAAAAAGCCACCGGCGAAAAAAGTGGTTCCGGCGAAGCCTTGAGTTAGAGAC
>Ga0123338_10006087_pt1 | contig 10189 bp, 5 predicted proteins | sample grotaG_FD_89793 | JGI IMG/M metagenome (GOLD analysis project Ga0123338, IMG submission 89793) | Glacier valley bacterial and archeal communities from Borup Fiord, Nunavut, Canada, to study Microbial Dark Matter (Phase II) -... | ecosystem: Environmental > Aquatic > Freshwater > Ice > Glacier ...
CACCTGTTACCATACCTATTTGAAGTATAAAGTATATAGCTATCGCTGTGATTAAATACAGGATGTGGATGGCTGTCTTGGCAGTCCCATTTAGAAAAATGTTTACATACTGGTATCCAATCAATATGCTTTTGCTCCCAGTCAACTTTTAGAATGCTAATCCATGAGCCAGCCCAATTATCGTCATTTTCGTTAGCTTCTCTATAATAGCCATCAGTAACTAAATAGTTGCCCTTTTTATTACTGGTAGTAAAGTGTCCATACTTTTGATAATGGGCAGGAAGGCTTATTTCCGTGATACTCAAATCATCCATTTTTAGTCTACCAATGTAAGCCGTTCCATCTTTATATTTGCCGTGATAAATAATTGCTTTACCATCTGCCTGCCACATTTCATGGCAAGTCCAATCTTCCCGGCTTCTTAAGTCACCCTCATTTCTTAAGCGTATATGAGTTTTACCATCCCAAAGCCACATTCTGTTTATGCCACTGTCATAAGACCACTCATGATTATATAGTATTAAATTGCTGTCAATGGGAGAAAACTGGACATGTGTTATCCATGCAGATTGGACTCTTTCGCATAGAAGCAGTTCACCAGTTTCAGTATCATATACTCTTAGATAAGAACTCAGCTTTTCTTTTCTTACTCTCTCATCAATATCATAGTCGGGTTTATTGCTGATTACTTCATTTTTACCTTCCTGAGACAGTTTATAGCCTGGGCTATCATTGATAAATTTATCGGCCTCAAGATCACGAGCATCTGTTGTGGGAACGCAAAGTTTTTTACCATCTGAGCTAATGTGATTAAAGGCAGTAACCTGGTTATCTGGAAGTGTATTAAGTATCCTGTTGTTTCCCTTAAGATCAACTACGCATATATTTCTGCCCTGTATGTAATATATTTTTTCGTTTTTTGCATCAAGACTTATGCTAGCTTTTCCGAGTCCTGAATTTTCGTTTCCATTAAAGTATACATATGACTTTAATGTCCCATCAGTATTAAAGGTAAGCTGCTTTTCAACATTAGAACCTATCTCTTTAGCAAATATATTTGGATGACCTGTTCTGTCACTGATAAATACTAAAATTTTATCATCACTGGTAACACAAGATGTAGTAAAGTAAAGTATCTGATCATTTGAAGAAAGGTTATCTGTTACTTTTATTCCTTCCAAAATCATCGCCCCATTCATAGTTTTTCTACGATAAACTTAAAGCAAATTCATTTAACTTCATCTTATCATACTTTCCAGCCCATTTGAATATCCCTAGCTGTTATATATATACCCTTCGGGATATCATAAAATGTACAGTTAATTTAAAGAGCATATCTTCAAATAATCCCGCTTATTTTGCACTTTACAAGTTCATCCTCCTGTGTTAAAATATCCATTGTTGTACCAATTAAATATGCCCTCATAGCTCAGTTGGCAGAGCGCATCCATGGTAAGGATGAGGTCCCGCGTTCGAATCGCGGTGAGGGCTCCAGTAATGAAGCGGCTTTCAGGATTTCCTGAAAGCCATTTTTGCGTTAGTGGGACAAGGGGACAGGTTCCATGTCCCAATTCCAGATGGAAAATCGTGGGTTTGTAGGGCGACCCTTAGCCTTCACCAGCCCTCAACCTAACAGTAATAAATTACCTGAAAATGCCTTTGCGACGTCGAGTTCACAGCAAATTAGGTATAACTGACAATTAGACACAAGAACCGTCACCGTGTCTTCGAGTCTCATTCTTTACTTCTGTGATAAGTTTTTCCATGTAATTCTTCATGGTTTGTTTTGCTTGCTTATGATCTTCTATTTCCTTGTATTTCGGAATATTTCCATCTATTTCTTCAGGAATACACCAGTAACTTTACCCGAATTGCCTATTATTTTTAACTGTTTCTAGTGATTATTTGCTAAACATATACATTTATCAAATTACAAATATTGTGACGTTATTCAATGCTTTAAACCTCGAAAAACAAAATTGTTTAAATACAAAAACAATCCAAGTCTAGTCAACTTAACAACTAGATTTGGATTGTTTTCTTACTGCTTTATTTAGATTCTTTATTCCTCTAACAAATGCTCATTTTATGTATACAATTGCGATCTCAGATAATTTTATGCTTTAGGTCCAGCATCTACAATATTCTTTGGCATATTTGGATATTTCTTAGCAAAGTTATCATGGAACATCCCTGCCAATTTTTTAGCAGTAGCATCATAAGCATTCTTATCTGCCCATGTATCACAAGGATTCATAATCTCAGCTGGTACAGCTGGGCAGCTCTGTGGTACATCTACATTAAATATCTCATTATGTTTAAATTCTACGTTATCAAATGTGCCATTTAGTGCTGCAGATACCATTGCACGTGTATATTTAAGTTTCATTCTGCTTCCAACGCCATATGAGCCGCCTGCCCATCCTGTATTTACTAAATATACTTTGGTATTATATTTTGCAATTTTCTCACCAAGCATATTGGCATAAATAGAAGGATCCATTGGCATAAAGGGTTCTCCGAAACATGTTGAAAATGTTGGCTGAGGTTCTTTTACTCCGCGCTCTGTTCCAGCTAATTTTGAAGTAAAGCCAGTTACAAAGTGATACATTGCTGCATTTTCGTCCAGTCTGCTGATTGGAGGGAGAACGCCAAAAGCATCTGCGGTAAGGAAAATTATTACCTTAGGAATTCCGCCTACACCTGGAATAGCAGCATTTGAAATAAAGTCTACTGGATATCCTACACGTGTATTCTCTGTGAGTGAATCATCATCAAAATCAAATTCTCTAGTATCAGGAGCCATAACAACATTTTCTACAAGGCTTCCAAATTTAATAGCGCCATATATCTCAGGTTCGTTTTCTGGATTTAGATTGATACATTTCGCATAACATCCACCTTCAAAATTGAAGATACCATTATCTGACCAGCCATGTTCATCATCTCCAATAAGTTTACGGGAAGCATCAGCAGACAGCGTTGTTTTTCCTGTTCCAGATAAACCGAAGAAAACTGCTGTATCTCCTGTAACAGGGTCCATATTTGCTGAACAGTGCATAGGAAGCACATTTTTCTCCACTGGCATCAAATAATTCATAACTGAGAATACACTCTTCTTTATTTCACCTGAATACTGTGAACCAGCAATGATAACTTGTTTTTGCTCATAGTCTATAATAATAGCTGCTTCACTATGAACGCCATCAATTTCCTTATCACATTTAAACCCTGGTACAGCAAAAATTGTGAAATCTGCTTCTCCATAATTCTTCAATTCTTCTTCTGTAGGTCTGATCAATAAATCATGCATAAATAGATTCTGGCAAGCTAACTCATTTATAATACGGAATTTTTTAGTGCACTCTGGATCTGCTCCTGCCATACCATCAAATATGAAAATTTCCCTGTTCTGCAAATATGCAGCCATTTTTGAACGGATTGCATTAAACTTATCCAGACTAATAGGGCTGTTTACCTTTCCCCATGCAATAGTGTCATGAACAGCAGGTGTATCAACAATAAACTTGTCCTCTGGTGAACGACCGGTATATTTTCCAGTTGTAACTACCAATGCACCTGTATTACTTAGTTTACCTTCTCCACGACGTAAAGCTGCTTCCACAATCTCTCCAGGGCACAAATTGCGATAAACCACTTTTGGATTAATAATTCCATTTTTCTCGATACCATATGTTTCCATGTAAAATTACCTCCTTGGCAAATATACCATATATTATTTTTATAACTTACTAGTTACATAAATATATTGCAAACCTTGGTTAACTGTATTTTACTAATCAGATCATAATGCTCGTTAATTGTCGTGAATTCTGGCAGGAATAGGTAAATGTAATAAATGTCTTAATACTTTCCTTATAAATGTAACTCCTAAAAAAATACCGAACGATTTTACTTATTTCATAATATCAAATCCCCCTTTAAATCCATCTTATGAAGTCTTATTATACCCCAATATTTTGCATTTTTCAATAAAGATCGGGGTTATTGTATATAAGTTGATACACAACTCCTATGAACCTCGTGACTTTAATATCAGGTTTATAATAAAATAAGGCATACGTGAATTAGTAAGAAGTTATGAAAACCCTCTGTTTATATGGTAAGCGTTAGGTCCCGATTATCTAAAAATCCATAACTCAATTAACAGAAAAGATGCAGAAACACTTCTTGACGTAAGACAGACAATGGCAGGGCGTGTTCTGAAAGAAATGGTTAATAAGGGACAACTTAGGGGGACAAGGGGACAGGTTCCATGTCCCAATTCTAGATGAAAATCCGTGGGTTTACAGGGCCACGCTTAACCTCCACCAGCCCTCAGTCTAACAGTAGCAAAACATCTAAAAACGCCTTTGCAGCGCGGAGTTGACATCAAATTAGATATATCTAATAAGAATAGTTTAATATTTTACTACATGAGGTATGAATTCTAAAATTAACTAACCGAAAGCACTCAAAACTACCCCAAAATCTCTTCGAGCTTGTGCAATTTGTGTCTTAAAAAAACATGCCCCCTCAAAGATAGTCCTTTTCGGTTCACAAGCCAAGGGAACAGCCACAAAAAAGAGTGATATAGATCTATGCATAATAATGGATACAGAGAATAAAAGAGATTTATTAACTGAAATGTACTTGAACATAGAGAGCAGTAAGCCTTTCGATTTACTATTGTATACTGAAGACGAGTGGAGTAAGTGTGTTAATGACTCTACAAGCTTTGCTTACCAAATTAGCCAGAAAGGAACTGTGTTATATGGTTGATAGCTTTAGATATAACGAATGGCTTGAAAAAGCCGAAAGAGATTTAAATCTGCTAAAGTACTCAAAGATAATGCCTGTGGAAATGATGTTGTTGCATTCCATAGTCAACAGGCAATTGAAAAGTCTCTAAAGGGCTTTTTACTTAAAACAACTGGGGATATGATAGAGGGCCACAGCCTTATATATCTTTGCAAACAAGCAGCAGATAATCCACTAGTGGTTGCCGATGAAGAAGCATATGAGTGCATTTCTATAGCAGAAGAAATATATGAGATGGTTATCAAAGGGTTGAAATAAAGCGGTTACCTGACATTTTCTACTACCCTTATTACTACCCTTAGCAGAGTGTAAAATGGTAAAATCGATAAGCCTTATTAAAAAGTGGGCATGCTAAAACGTAGTAAAATAAGGATTTAAACCATTTTCTATTTGTAACATTAAAATAGTAATATATAAAAAAGAAAAGAAAGTTGCTCAAAATGGACAATAGGTTATTAGGATAATCTTATTTTATTGAGGAGCAAGGTGTATATTAAACAAAAAGTAATAAAATGAGCTATATTAAAGGTCTCTATGATCTACTCTCCAGTTATAGGTAGTATAGCTTCCTTTGCTATTCCTTTTTTACAATCACTTTGGAATTTTAGATAGCGTTAGTTCAGTGTAATTTACTGAAGGGAAAAGAGGAATAGACTAATCATGGCTTTTTCTCAAAATTTCGAGTGCCATCATCACTGCGCCATAGGCTGCACTGTTTTTAGGCTGAACACAAGTTATTTCAGGATAGGCAATTTTTATTTTGCGTTCAAAACTGCTTCGGATTATTTCATTCTTTTCAAGAATACTGCCTGCCAGTGCGAGTTCTCCTCTTCCCAAGCCCAATTTCTCAGCCACCGGCGTCACAAGCTTCGTGAGCTCCGTACTGCATTTATCAGCGATGTTTAGCGCTGCCAAGTCCTGTTGGGCACAAGCCAACATAAGCTGCGGAGATATAGCAGCAATATCTCGCTTGTTCGTTTCCTTACTATATACAAATCCGATCACTTCCTGTATGGATGAAAGACTCAGTGAATGAAAAACCATTTCTGTCAGGACCGTTTCACCCATACGCCCATCATTAGCTCTGACAACAGCCGCCAAAATATCTCGTCCGATTGCATACCCACTGCCTTCATCATCAATCAGATACCCAAATCCGCCGGTTCGATAGGTTTCACCTGATGCATTCTTCCCGTAACAGATAGAACCGGTACCCGCAATCAGAATAATGCCGTCTGGCTTGCCCAGTGCCCCGTAAAGAGCTATTTCATGATCTCCAGCAATAATGAGCGGACCTAAGTATCCTGTATTCCACACAGCCTGAGTCAGTGCCTTCTCGGCAGCCTTATTGCTGACACCAGCTGCCCCGATACATATGGCACCACAATGAACTAGTCCGCCTATCTGAGCTGTAATCTCTGCAAAAATGTCCGCAAGATTACTCTCAACGTTTTCATTCGACTCTCCGTTGTAATTGATGGCACCGGAATGAAAGGTGTGCAGGAGGTTCCCCTTAATATCAGAAACTAAGACGGCCGTTTTTGTCCCGCCCCCATCCAATCCAACAACGTAATTCACCATAAGGCTTACTCCTTTGCTCACACGCTTAAAAGGTCGCTTTGAATACACTAATGATTTTTATGATTAGTAATTTACTTCGCAAACCCTATAAATGTTTGCTCAAAAGGATATCGTGCGTCTTTTTAAGATATTTCTTCACATTTTTGTACTCAGCGCTTGCAACCCCTGCAAAGAGAATATCTATGACGTTGAGCATGGCGATTCTTGACCCCATTGCACCGCTTCGGATTGTTATTTCAGGAGTGGATATAAACAGCACAATGTCCGCCTTCTCTGCCAAAAGGCTCCGATTGTATCTGGTTATGGCTATAATAGTTGCACCGGACGATTTTGCAACATCCAAAGCTTCCAATATCTCTTTTGTATTACCTGAATTAGATATCATTACGGCAACATCACCACTTTTTAGAAGTGTTGCAGCTGTGAGTTGACTATGTCCGTCTGTAAAAGCATGGCACATTTTGTTAATTCGCATGAACTTCTGCTGGGCGTCCATGCATACAAGTCCTGAAGCAGCAACTCCGTAAAAATCAATTCTTTGGCTTCTCCGCAAAAGCGCTACCGCCCTGCCAATCTCTTTCCTATTGATGACACTTAGCGTATCTTCAATGGACTGACAGTTGTTACGGGAAATATTACTAATGATTGTTTCTAAATCATCTCCCGGCTGAATGTCGGTATATTGGTCAGCCTGATCCGAATCCATGGATCCTAAAGATGCTGAAATACTTACAATAAAATCCCGGTATCCACTATAGCCTAGGGTTTTACAAAATCTCAATACAGAAGCATCGCTAGTCTTAGTTTTTGTTGCCAATGATTTAATAGACATTCGCGGCACATCCGGGGTGTTTTCAATTACATAGTCAGATATCATTTTTTCAACAGGAGTAAGGCTTTCTCTAATCTCCCTGAGTTTAAGTAATATATTGTCATTTATAGACATCCCTCTCACCACCTAACCTAATTTGTAGACCATATTAGTAACCATTATCACAAGCCTTGTCGCGATAAAATGGATAGTTTCTTTAGTTTGTTTTAACATTGTAACTTGTCTGTAATAATATTTCAATATATTTATTATATTCTAAAATTTTAACATAAAATGAAAAAATAAGTTTCACTTAATTTATGGCGATGTAAAGTTTAGTCTTTCATAAAATCCCAATACAGTGAACCAGTGAAATTTATTTCCACAATGTTTACACTGATTTATATAATCTAATTCTATAAGTAATTCGAGCTAGTAGTCTATGTTTGAGAAAGCAAGAATCCATATATACGCCATTTCTTATCTCTCACTCTTAATCTACTGGCTGATTTTCCCCATCACAACAGAATGCCTCGCACCGGTGGCACCGATGGCATTGTTGGCACAGCCGTGTACCGCCTCATTAGCCAGCACCGCAAAAGCCACTGCCTCCTTGGCATTGCTGTCGAAGCCCACGTCCTCATTCACGAGCACCTCTACACGGGGCAGCAGACTACGGATATGCCTCATCAGGGTCGGGTTCTGGCTGCCGCCTCCTCCCACGATAAGCCTGTGTGGCCATCCAAATGGGCTGTAGCGTTGCAACGCCTGGCGGATACATTCAGCTGTGAAATAAGTCGCTGTTGCCAGCGTGTCTGTAAGAGACAAACCCAAAGACGTGGAACTTACCACCAGCTTTTCCATATAAGCGACCCCGTACATCTCTCTGCCAGTGGTTTTTGGTGGTGGCAACGTGATATAATCGTCTTCAAGTAACAAGGTCAAAAGTCTGGAATCCACCTTTCCCTTTGCAGCCAGACGACCATCCTCGTCATAGGCCAGTTTACCGTTGGTGATACGGGCAGTCAGCGCATCCATGACCATATTGCCCGGCCCTGTATCGAAAGCAGTTACCTCCTCAAGGCTACACCCGGCAGGTAGCAACGTGACATTCCCGATGCCGCCAATGTTTTGCAATGCTGTATTGCGCGCTTCGTCACAATACAGCAGAAACTCCGTATAAGGTACCAACGGCGCCCCCAAGCCTCCCGCTGCCATGTCCCTCACACGAAAATCAGAGACTACCGGGCAACTGAGCCTTTCACTGATAAAAGATGCCTCACCGACCTGTAACGTAGCATTGACCATATGTCCAAGATAGGGCAAAGCTTTAGGCTGATGGAATATAGTCTGCCCATGACTGCCCACAAGATCCACGTCAGTGGGCGGTATACCTGCCTGCCGGCAAACTGCCTCGCAGGCATCTGCGGAAAGCTGCCCCAGTAAAGCATTCATCAAGCACAGCTCCTGGCTGCCACCCACCTCGCCACCTGCCACCGTTAAAATTCGCTGGCGGACTTCTGAAGCGAAGGGCAGCGTAATAAAAGCCAATTGCCGCACTCGTGTATTGACGCTGTAACCTGTTATCTCCACCAAGGCGGCGTCGATGCCATCTACCGACGTGCCACTCATAAGACCGATAACGAGTTTTTTCTTTTTATTCATCAGATCGCTAAGCATACATGACACCAACCTTTTATTTATAATAATATAAAACGTGAAAAATTAGTATAGACTTTTTGCACAATGCTTATCTCGCCTTTTCGGCACTTTTAAAATAAAAAATCAATATAATAGTTTTTTTCAAAATATTTTTGCAGATTGTATTGACACAAACTATTCGATTAGGTATTATGACGCTAAGGAAACTTATAATAAACACAGTAGCTTGATATAATAATGAAAGGCGGGATGCGAAAAATGGAATTGCGTACAAAGCTGGGGCAAATGGTGTGTATAGGTTTCGATGGCCTTATGCCACCCCAGGAAATACTTGATTTAATAAGGACTCACAAAATAGGTAACATTAGCCTGTACGCTCACAACTTTAAAAACAAGCAGCAGGCTTTAGAACTTGTAACCTTTTTAAAGAAATATATCTACATGGAGACTGGCCTTATCCCCTTTATATCTGTGGACCAAGAGGGTGGTATGGTGACCCGCTTCAGCCAAGACTTTACCCATTTTCCCGGTGCCATGGCTACAGCAGCCACAGGCGATGCGGAAAATGCGTTCCGCATAGGATACTACTCAGGCCTCGAAATAAAAAACGCCGGTCTGAATGCTAGCTTTGCCCCTGTGGTGGACATCAACACCAATTCTAAAAATCCGGTAATCGGCGTACGGGCTTATGGGGACACCGCAGAAGCAGTAACCACCTACGCAATGCGGATGCTGGATGGACTGGAGAAAGTGGGTGTGCTTTCTATGCTTAAGCATTTTCCTGGCCACGGCGATACTTTTCAGGATTCTCATTTTGCGCTTCCTAGAGTGGACAAGACTCTGGATCAGCTATTCGAGATGGAGCTTAAGCCTTATATTGAGGGCATACGACGTGGCGCTCCCGCCATCATGACCTCCCACATTGTCTTCCCCAACATCGACCCCTCCGGGTTGCCAGCCACCATGTCCAAGGTGATCATACATGACCTTCTGCGTGAAAAGCTGCATTTTGAGGGTATCATCCGTTCCGACGATCTGGAGATGGAAGCCATCCGCCGTGAATTTGGTATCCTTCCCGGCGCGCTGGCAGCCGTAAAGGCAGGAGTGGACATTGTTTCTGTCTCCCGCAGCCCCGCCTTGGGTGGGGAACTGGTGGAGCTATTGGAAAATCAGATTGCTTCCGGAGAACTGGATGAAGCGCTGATCGATGCTTCCTTCCTACGCATAGTAAAATGTAAGGAGCGCTATTGCCAGGACGGATCACCAGACCTAGATGTCATTGGTTGCGATGCCCACCGAGAAATCGCTCGAGAA
>Ga0123338_10006088_pt1 | contig 10187 bp, 5 predicted proteins | sample grotaG_FD_89793 | JGI IMG/M metagenome (GOLD analysis project Ga0123338, IMG submission 89793) | Glacier valley bacterial and archeal communities from Borup Fiord, Nunavut, Canada, to study Microbial Dark Matter (Phase II) -... | ecosystem: Environmental > Aquatic > Freshwater > Ice > Glacier ...
CCATTAAAGGTTATACTTGTTATAAGTTTGTTGCTATTGGCATTTAGCATATTAGTTGGAATTTATATTTCAGAGGAGATGTACAAACCTGTAAAGAAAATAATGCAGGTCATAGGGATGCCTGTGGTGTTAGATGGAGAAAAAGATGAGTATGACATAATACGCAGATATATGAATAAATATTTGGACGAAAATAAACATCTTCACACCATAGCAACAGAAAACCTTCCAATTGTTAGAAAACAGTTTTTCTACAGTCTTGTTGCAAACAATACTTTTTCATTGCAAGAAGTACAAGAAAAATTGAAGTTTTTTAATATTAGGCTAGGTGAAGCTTATATTGTACTACTTCTTGAAATTGATGATTGGGAAAATTATAATTTGGAATTCAACCTGGAAGATAGATTGCTTTGGGAACTAGCAATGGAGAATATTTCTATGGAATGTATGGGACTGCATGGGGAAGGATTTTTTATAGGTTTGGAAGCATCCCGAATGGCAATAGTATTTTCAAATGATAATTGTTCCAGTGAAGAGTTGAATCAAAAAGCCGCCCAACTTGCTTATGAAATCAAAGAGGCTATTAAGTCTTGCTTAAAGTTTACGGTTTCTGTAGGGGTTGGAAGAATTACAAATGAAATTACAGCATTGTATAGATCATTTCAAGAAGCTGTGACTTCTTTGAGTTTTAAAGATAAAATTGGTAAGGATGAAGTGATTCTATTTTCAGAAGTGAACCTCGCTACAAATATTACTGTAAATTACCCGTATGAATTGGACAGGAGTTTGACCCAATATATCTTATTGGGAGATAATGAGCGTTCAACAATGATAGTTAATAGTATATTTGAGGTTTTAAAAAACCAAAAATATGTTCATAAAACTTACCTGAATATTTTTTGCTCTTTACTTTTAAATTCATTGATGAAACAAATTATAGATCTGGACATCAAGGAAGATGAAGTGTTTAAAGAGTATTTGGATTTTGCAGCTTTAACATCTAGAGTGCTTAGGTTACGTGAGTTTGATGAATGCATAATAATTTTTACAGATATTGTACAAAACATGTGTACAATAATTAATGAGCATAGACAATTGACAAATCATACTCAAGTTAAGGTAATTATAGACTATATTAATGAGCACTATGCGGAGCCTATATCCATGGAACTGGTTGCTGATTATACTGGAATGAATCGTTGTTATGTGGGGCGATTATTTAAACAATATATTAATCTGAGTATGACAGATTATTTAAACCAAATACGCATTAAAAAGGCAGTTAATCTTTTAAATACAACAGACATGAAAATATTAGAAATTTCTGAGAAGGTTGGATTTAATAGCACCCACTATTTTATTAAGATATTTAGAAAAGTAATGAATATGACTCCAGGTCAGTATAGAGATACACTTGGTAAATTTGAATCGTAGGCGCCAGATCTTATTCTCGTCTATCTATACCACAATTAGTACTCTGATTTTGTATTAAACTCAATTTTAAGTAATTTTTGGGTTATATCTTTAAGAATACCCTTAAGAAATATGTACTAAAACCCGTAAAACTCTTGCCAAGAAGACTATTCAGTCATCTATGTGCAAGAGTTTTTATATTACATCGTAATGTTGGTAGCACAAATTATACATCAAATAAATGTTATATGTAATATCAAGGGTACATTCGCAAAATCATGTTCATTTTTATAGTTAACAAGTTTGTTATTTACTTTTATAGCTCAGACAAATATTATCTTCGTATAGCAAGCTAATTATTCGAAAAAACAAATATAGAAAGGTGAGTAAATTCTATGTACTCTTTGATCATCGAAAGTTCGAAAGAAAGTGTTAGTAAAGTGCAAAAAGCAAAAAACTTTTTTGCATCACAATGGGATTCAATAAAAAGAAGTAAGTATTTATTACTAATTCTTTTCCCAGGACTTCTCTATTACATTATATTTGATTATGCACCTTTATATGGAATTATTATCGCTTTTAAAGATTTTAATTTCTTTGATGGTGTAATAGGAAGTCCTTGGGCTGATAAGAATGGCATGGGCCATTTTATAGAGTTATTTAGTTCAGCAGGCTTTTACAAATTATTATGGAACACAGTTATATTAAGCATATATCAAATTATATTTTATTTTCCAACTCCAATAATACTAGCTTTAAGCTTAAACGAAGTTAAAAATGGATTATGGAAACGTATAGTTCAAACTGTCAGCTATCTTCCCCATTTTATATCTACTGTAGTAATATGCGGTATGATTTATAACTTTTTATCTTTGAATGGGGTAATCAACCAAATAATTGCATTTTTGGGACTTGAGAAAATACAATTCCTCCTAATGCCTGAATATTTTAGAAGTATTTACATTACAACTGATATTTGGCAGAAAATAGGGTGGGGTTCAATAATATATTTAGCATCTTTATCCGGTGTTGATACGTCTCTATATGAAGCCGCCAAAATGGATGGTGCAAACCGATGGCATCAAATAATCCATATTAACATACCAGCTATAATCCCAACCGCTATTGTTCTTTTGATTTTCAGCATAGGTGGTATTATGACATCCGGATTTGAAAAGGTTTTATTGCTCTATAATCCTAATACATATGAAACTGCGGATGTAATTGGCACATATGTATATCGGAGAGGTATTTTGGGCGCTGAGTTTAGTTTTACCACAGCAGTAGGATTATTTCAGTCGATCATAGGCTTTATTATGATACTAGGTGCAAACCGGATGGCGAAAAAAGTAAGCGAAATATCTTTATGGTAAGGGAGTGTTAACAAGTGAAAAATAAATCCTTTGTATCAAAACTATTTGATGGAGTAAATTTGACTTTTCTATTTATAGTATTCGTAGCTACACTATGTCCCTTTGTTTATGTTGCTGCCGTATCCTTAAGCGATCCTTATGCAGTAATGCAAAACAAGGTTACTTTGTATCCAATAGGTTTTACTCTTGATTCATATAAGGCGGTTTTAGCAAATCCTGCAATATGGACTGGGTACAAGAATACAATACTTTACACTGTGGTTGGTACTGCAATCAATTTAATACTAACTACTCTAATGGCTTATGCAATCTCAAAACCTACCCTTTATGCACGTAAATTTTTCACACTGATGGTAGTATTTACAATGTTTTTTAATGGAGGAATTATCCCAACCTACCTGGTTGTTAAAGGACTCGGAATGGTTGATACTATGTGGGCAGTAATACTTCCTACGGCAGTAAGCACCTGGAATCTGATGGTTATGAGAACCTTTTTCAGTGGATTACCTGCAGAACTGGAGGAGGCAGCTGTTATAGACGGCTGTAATCCGCTTCAGGTTCTTTTCGTAATTGTAATACCGCTCTCAAGTGCAATAATGGTAACCATTGGACTGTTTTATGCAGTATTTCATTGGAATGCTTACTTTGCTCCTTTGATATATCTAAACAGTAAGGAAAAATATCCACTTCAGATTTTCATGCAGCAGATTTTAATTACTGGAGAGACTTCGTTTAATTCGAGTATAGCCACTGAGAATGCGTCTCTGACGATTTCTGATACGGTTAAGTATGCCACCATTATGGTAGCTATGCTTCCAATTTTAATGGTATACCCATTTATTCAGAAATATTTTGCACAAGGGGTTATGATAGGCGCAGTAAAAGGATAGTAAGCCATTAGGTTTATTATATAAAAAATCAAAACTAGGAGGAGATATCATGAGTAGAACATTTAGAAAAGGAAAAGGTACGCGGTTCTTGGCAGTAATACTATCAATACTTGTTATTGGAACAATCTTACCTTCATGTTCGCAAAAAAATGAATCCAAAAACACTCCAACACCTGACACGACAAATAAGGATACCACAAAAAAGGAGTCTGGAAAGCTAACTGAGAAAGAGGTTGAAATAAAGGTTATGATAGGAGAACATCCATCATATCCTGTCAAGCAATATCAGGATAGCGCTTTTTTAAAGTACATTGCTGAAACTACAGGAATAAAATTAAATATGATGGCTGTTCCTGATGCAAACGATACTTATAAAACCAAGCTAAACATATTGCTCAATACAAATGAAATTCCAGATATTATATGGACCAGCAGCAATGATAGCGTAATAAACAGTATGGCACTAAAGGGAGCTTTCTTATCCTATACAGACAATTTACAGTACACTCCTAATATAAAAAAGCTTTTGGATTCCAATCCAGATATTCGCAGAAGCTTCGTAGCAACTGATGGAAAGCTATATATTATGCCTAGAGTTACTCCAAATGTTATGTCAGAAATATTTATTGCAAGAGAAGATATAATGAAGAAAGAAAATATTACAGAACCTCAAAATTATGATGAACTATACAATATGCTTAAGACCTTGAAAGCAAAATATCCTGATTATACTACTTTTATAAACAGAAATGGATCAGAGCACCTTGTTAATCGTTTAGCATACAGCTGGGGAACAGGGTATGAACCTACAACCTTTGGTATGTATCTGAATCGTGATACAGACAAATATCAGTATGGACCTCAAGATCCAAACTTTAAAAATATGGTGTCATGGATTAAGAAACTGTATGATGAAAAAATACTAGATCCAGACTATGCATTAAAGACTACAAAACAATGGGAAGAAGTATTTACCAATGGCAAGGCATTATTTGCTATTGACTACATAGACCGTATAAAGACCATAAACGATGGATATATCAACAGCAATAATAGTGCAAGAGTAGTTGCTATAAATCCACCAAAGGGATCTACTGGCAAAAGTGGTATCATAGCAAAAGCTTCAGCTATGGGAAACAGTGGAATTGTTGTCAGTGCAAAAACGAAAGATACAGTAGCAGCAGTGAAATTCGTAGATTGGGTATACAGTGACAAAGGACGTCTTGCAACACATTACGGTATAGAAGGTGAGACATATACTTTGGATAAAGACGGAAAACCGTCATTGGCTGCTCAAATGAAGAGACAAGCTAATCCTACCGGAAAAGATCCAGTAAAGGATTTTGGATGGGTATATTACATGGATAAATATGAATTCCCAGCAGGGTATTTAAAGCCAGTAACCGGAGATCCTGCTGAAGCAGATAATCGTTGGATGTTCTCTAGAGAGAAAATGGAGAAGGCAAAGGGTGTAATTTCTGCAGAGCCAGTTATTGGTTTTAATGATGAACAGACCAAGGTACTTAGAAGCAAGGGCACTGTCATTTCCGATTATTTCAAGCAGAACATTGATAAGTTTATAATGGGTGCAAGGCCTATGAGTGAATGGGGAAAATTTGTGGATGAAGTTAATAAGCTAGGCGTTAATGATCTTATGAAAACATATAACGATGCTTATACAGAATATAAGAAAAAGTAGAAAGTAGGTATTAAAGAAGATGAATGAGAAGTTGAAGACATACCATATTTGCTGGGATATTGAGGACGAAGGAAGATTATTTGAGGGAATCGGAGGCATTACCAGTAACGGTATGTCTAAACTTCTGATGGATTATCCTGAAGAACAAAGGAAGGATATATTTAATTTGCTCTTCAAGCCTAAATTTGGGGCTAGTTTACAACATTTGAAAGTGGAGATGGGCTCAGATGTAAATACATCATGTGGAACTGAGCCCAGCCACATGAGAAATGAGACAGACTTTGATATTACAAGGGGCTATGGACTTGAAATAGCCAAACTAGCTAAGGAAATTAACCCCAAGATTTACCTTGATTGCCTCAGATGGGGGACTCCGGGTTGGATAGATAACCATGATAAAAAGCTAACTTTTTATCTAAACTTTCTTAAGGGAGCTAAAGAAGTTTTTGGTCTTGACTTCGATTACATGGGGCCTGATGTGAACGAAGGTGAGTTTAGCAGGGACTGGACTGTAGATACTCTAAGACCAGGGCTTGATAAAAATGGCTTTGAGGCAGTAAAACTTATTGCAGCAGATAATGACAAGGGTTGGAATATTGCAGATGAAGTAAAAGAGGACAAAGAATTGTCAGAAGCCTTGCATGCTATGGGCGTTCATTACATGCAAAATAGTACCGAAAATGCTGTACAAAGCGGGAAGCCATTATGGCTTAGTGAAGACCTTGCCTCATTTCGCCATACTTTTGTTGGAGGGGCATTAGACGTAGGCTATAGGATAATAAAAATGTATGCTCAAGGCAGGATGGTCAAATACGAGCTACATCCATTAATAGAAGCGGAATATGAAAGTACTCCATTTAATTATAAAGGTATTTTAGTTGCTTCCTGGCCTTGGAGCGGGCACTACACAATCGAGTCAGGCCTTTGGGTAATAGCCCACTTCACACAGTTCATAGTTCCTGGGTGGAAATATATTGATGCAGGCTGTGGCTGGGACGAGGAAAGCGGATATGTAACTTTGAAAAGCCCTGATGAAAGCGACTTCAGTGTTATTATAGTCAATAAAAGTGATTATGATAAACAGTACACTTTCAAAGTTCCATCAAAATGGAATGGTTATGAGCTACATGTATGGTCAACAGAAGAGACCGAGCATTTTGTAGAAAATAATAAAATACATGTTGACAGTGATAGCTTTACTATCAACGTAAAAGCTTTGTCAGTATACTCAATTACGACCACAAAAGGTCAAACAAAGGGGATACCCGAAAAGGCAATACCAAATGAAAGGCAGTTTCCACTGCCATATACTGAGGATTTTATAAATTATTCTAAAGGTACAATGCCTCTATACACTTCCGATCAGGGAGGAGCTTTTGAAGTAGCATATGAAAATGGTATGGGAATGCTGCGACAGGTTATAACCAGAGATATGCGACCGAAGGACTGGACATATAGAAAAACTCCTGAACCATATACTTTATTAGGTAGCCTTGAGTGGTGCAATTACAAAATAGAAGTAAAATTTCGACTGGATTCAGGTAGCGGCTATGTTATGCTTGGCGGAAGAATTAATAATACTGACAAGAGTGATGCTCCACCCGAAGGCTATCTCTTCTACATACATTCTGGAGGAGAGTGGCAATTGAAGAAGAGTGAAGAGCTATTGAGCGAAGGTGAAATCTGTAACTTTTCAGCATCAGTTTGGCACAGTATGGCTTTATCCTTCCAAGAAAGCAGGATATCTGTCTACTATGAAGATAGAAAAATAGCCTCTATTAAGGATACTGAAAAGACAAGCGGACAAATTGCCCTTGGGAGCGGCTATCATGAAGTCTCTCTTGCAGCTTTAAAGATAGAACCTACTTCTGAAAAATTAGATGCTAGTTGTCTGCGTTTCGATGATAGGGATGACCCAATTCGTTATTCATTAGGGTGGAAGAATCAAGTTGGTAGTTTTAGAGATTTCTCCCGTAGTTTGAAAAAGGCTGAAGGCAGTAATAATATTTTGGAAGTTGACTTTGATGGAACTTCGGTACACATACTGGGAAAGACAGGTCCAGAATGTGGTATAGCTTTTGCATACCTTGATGGAGAGTTTGCTGGCGTGATAAATGCATACCGTGAGAACGTCCTAAATAGAATCGCTTTGTTTTCGAAGTGGGAACTGAACCCAGGAAAGCATTATTTAAAGCTGGTTACCGGATATAGAGATGCAGATACAGAAAAAGGGTGCATTTTCATCGACGCAATTGAAATTACTGGGGGAAAAGGCTTGATAAATTAAAAGATAGGGTGGAATTAAATATGGAGAAACAGACAAGGCCCGAAAACTTTGTGGGAGATATTCATAATAAAAGCTATTTGGAGTCATACAATACAAACGAAATAGTAAGCGAAAATTTTCTGGCGGATTTAGGAAGAACGAAAGAATCTTTGAACGGCCGTTGGAATTTCGGTATTGACCAGTATGATACATGCCTTAGAGCTAAGTGGTTTGAAGAAAAGAGTGTAAATGGGGAAGGCTTCAGGTTACCTCTAGATTATAGCTTTGACAAGTGGGAGACAATGCAAATTCCTAGCTGCTGGAACCTTCATCAGGAAAAACTTTTTCTTTATGAAGGAAGTATGGTGTTTACGAGGACATTCCGGTATGTAAATAAAGGAGAAGACCGTGTATTTATCAAATTCGGAGCTGTAAATTATATCGCCAGAGTTTTTTTGAATAAAGAGTATCTAGGCTTTCACAAAGGAGGCTCAACACCTTTCTACGTTGAAGTCACAGGAAAACTGCAAGAAGATAACAGGATAATTGTAGTCGTAGATAATACCAGAAGAAGTGTCCAGATACCTTGCGAAAATACCGATTGGTTTAATTATGGTGGAATCTATAGAGATGTAGAGTTAATCCGTCTGCCTGAAACATATATCAAAGATTATTTTATTCACTTGGAGCCAGGAAGTGATTTTAAAAAGATCAGAGTAGATGTTTCTGTAGAAGGAAGTGTTCAAGCTGGTAACGCAAGACTTAGTCTACCAGGGTTAAATATAGAGGCGGATATTCAGATAGAAAAAGGCTATGGCACCTTGAGTTTGGAATGTAGTCCTGAATTGTGGTTTCCAGATTCCCCTAAGTTATATGAAGTGAACTTAAGTTATGAAAGTGATCAAATATTCGATAAAGTAGGTTTTCGAGAAATTCGTGCACGTGGTACAGACATATTACTAAATGGAGAAAGAATCTTCTTAAAAGGCGTGTGTTGCCATGAAGAGAGCGTTGAAAATGGAAAAGCAATTAGCGAAGCTGAAATCGTTCAAAATATTCTGCTTGCAAAAGAGATGAATTGCAATTTTATGCGTCTGGCTCATTATCCTCATACGGAGAGAACAGCTCAAATAGCTGATGAGATGGGTATGCTTCTTTGGGAAGAGATTCCTGTCTACTGGGCTATTGATTTTGAAAATCCAGTAACACTTAAGGATGCTTCAAACCAACTTACCGAACTTATATTACGTGATAGAAATCGCGCAAGTGTTATTATTTGGTCAGTAGGTAATGAAAATGCAGATACGGATTATCGCCTTAGCTTTATGAGCAATTTGGCTAGAACGGCAAAAGAAATTGATCCGAGTCGCTTAATTTCTGCTGCTTGTATGACAGATCATGTTAACAATCGTATTCATGATAGGTTAATTGAATATTTGGATATTATAGGAATTAATGAGTATTGTGGATGGTACTCTCCAGACTTTGAAAGGTTACCTAAGCTTTTTGAAAACAGTAAACCTGAAAAGCCAGTTGTGATTACTGAGTTTGGCGCGGATGCAAAACGGGGTGAAAGAGGAACTGTTGACGATATGGGAACTGAGGACTGCCAGGAGAATGTATTTAAGAAGCAGGTTGAAACCTTGGGGAAGATACCATATGTAAAAGGTACTAGTCCATGGATACTTTATGACTTCCGCTGTCCTAGACGGCTACATTATTTGCAGGATTATTACAACACCAAAGGTCTGCTGACTCCAGATAAAAAATATAAGAAGCGTGCATATTACATCATGAAAGACTTTTATTCTCTAAAGTAAGTGAAATTTTCTAAATATTCATTTATTTAACAATATCCTGGTAATTTTTTTGATTAAATTAAGAATTAAGCACAAAAGGAAGTGAGAAAAATTGTCGTATGGATATTTTGATTGTGATGGGTCACAATATGGGATTAATACACCCAAAACAGTTTCATTAATTATCTCTAAGTTGTGTTGATTGTAATAATAGTCTTATTAACAATTTTCTTTGTTATAAGTTCAGGTCTGCAAAACCTTTATCCCCAGTTCAAATCTGGGTAGCGCCTCCAAATGTATAAAGAACCAGAAAGTTTTGATTTCGAAACTTTCTGGTTCTTTGTTTTACCGTCCTAAAATTACAGAGTTTTAAAGCATATTATTGTGAAATTTCACAAAAAGTATATAATTAATTAAGTGCCAATTATGGAGGCGTTTGAACCAATAAAGAATATTAATAAAAATCTCATCTTGTACACCTCTATAAATTCATCACCAATATATGGTAATAAATTGATTGTCCACTGTATATCCTTGACCATTAATGGTTAAACTATACTTTAGTAACTATTTTTTATTCGTAAGGTGGTGTTTTTTATTCACACAAAAAGAATCAATGCAATTCTTAAATCTGCGAAAGATATTGAAGTACATTATAACAATAACCCGGTATGGATACAAACTGTTGATGAAAAAACCTCTACTGCTCGCGTTAAGGTTTTAGGTTCAAATGAAGAACTGGTTGTC
>Ga0123338_10006090_pt1 | contig 10184 bp, 11 predicted proteins | sample grotaG_FD_89793 | JGI IMG/M metagenome (GOLD analysis project Ga0123338, IMG submission 89793) | Glacier valley bacterial and archeal communities from Borup Fiord, Nunavut, Canada, to study Microbial Dark Matter (Phase II) -... | ecosystem: Environmental > Aquatic > Freshwater > Ice > Glacier ...
AGGGTTGCAAGCCTGAGGGTTGCCTAGCATGGTGCGGCGGCCCTGGTGCTGCGGCGGCGGCCCGCTTAAACACCTGTATGGATGCTGTTGCCGACCCCTGCCTAGTCCCGCGTGAACCGACCCTGCCCGAGAGGTCCCTGGCCGTGCGCCGGGCCGCTGCACGTCTATGCGTCCAGATGGGCTGGTCGCCTGTGCATGAAGTGCCGCTGCCGAACCACCGCAGGGCGGATATCCTGGCGCTGCGTCCGGATGGCGGGTTCGTGTGCATCGAGGTGAAGTCGGGCGTGCGGGACTTCCAGACGGACAGCAAGTGGCCGGAGTACCGGGCGTTTTCGGACTCGCTGTTCTTTGCCGTGGACGCGGATTTTCCGGTGGGCCTGCTTCCCGAGGACACCGGCCTGATTGTGACGTGCGGCTTGGAGGCCGACGTGGTGCGCGATGCGCCGGCACACCCGTTGGCGCCGGCCCGGCGGCGCGCGCTGATGCAGCGTTTTGCGACCATCGCCGCGCAGCGCCTGGCTTGGCTGGAAGACCCGGACGCCATGAACGGAGTGCGGATGGCGCTGCGGGCGGAGTAGCGGTCCGGTCCCGGCGTCCGTGCCTGGCCGGGGCTACAGCGTTTCCGGCGCCGCTGCCGCAGCGTGGTCACCTGGCAGCTCCGCCATCCAGACCGTGCCGCCCCACGCCTGCATCTGCTCGGCGCCGGGCATATCGGCTTGCGGCAGGCCGGCGCCTTGGATGAGCAGGTCCGGCCGCAATGCTTCCAGGAGCGGCACCGGCGTTTCTTCGTCATAGAGGCAGACTAGGTCCACTGCGGGTAGCCCGGCCAGGACAGCGGCGCGGGCTGCGCCGGGTTGCGCGGGGTGGGCGCCGTTGCCGCCGTGCGCAATGCTGGCGTCGGATTGCAGGCCGACCACCAACCGGTCGCATCGGGTGCGGGCTTGCTCCAGCAGGTGGATGTCGCCGGGGTGCATCGGGTCGAAGCAGCCGCTGGTGAAGCCGGCGCGCCAGCCGTTGCGGCGCCAGCGTTCCATGTGCTCCACCGCCGTTTCACGTGAAACAACCTTCCGGAGCGCTCCGCCTTGCGGCGACAGGGCATGGATCAGGTCTTCCTCCCGGGCAACGGCGATGCCGGGTTTGCCGACGACAACGCCGGCCGCCAGGTTGGCAAGGCGGGCCGCGGTGCGGAGGTCCAGCCCGGCGGCAAGCCCGGCGGCGAGGGCGGCGACCACCGCGTCCCCGGCGCCGGTAGGGTCGTAAACATCGGTGGCGGAGGCGGGCAGGTGCAACACGCCCCCGGCATCGGCCAGCGTCATGCCGTCCTCACCGCGCGTCACCAGCACGGCGCCGAAGCTGTGCGCGGCCCGCAGGGCGATGGCGGCGGCGGCGATTTCTGCGTCCGTGCCGGCGGGCTGGCCGGAGACCTCGGCCAACTGGCGGCGGTTGGGGGTCACGACGTCGGCCCCGGCGTAGCGGGCGTAGTCCGCGCCCTTCGGGTCCACCACCACCTGCCGGCCTGAGGCCTTGGCGGCGGCGATCAGCAGCGCCGGGATGGCGCCGGACAGCACGCCCTTGCCGTAGTCGGACAGCACGGCGACGGACGTGGCCGCCAGGGTGTCGCCGGCCACGCGCATCATGCGCTCCACCAGCTTGTCGGGGATGGGCCGGGTTTCCTCCCGGTCGGAGCGCAGGAGTTGCTGGCCGCCGCTGACGAAGCGGGTCTTCACGGTCGTGGCCCGGCCGCCTTGCACGAGCAGCCACGGCTCGACGCCGGGTTGGCCGCCGATCAGGCCGGTCAAGTCGGAGCCGTCCTGGTCGTCGCCGACGACGGAGACGAAGGCGACGGCGGCGCCGAGGGCGGTCAGGTTGCGGACGACGTTGCCGGCGCCGCCGGGCACGGCGACCTCCCGCTCCACGGACAGGACGGGCACGGGGGCTTCGGGGCTGATGCGCTCGACGGTGCCATAGACGGTGCGGTCCAGCATGACGTCGCCGATCACCATGACGCTGGTGCGGGCCAGGCGGCGGACGGCGGCGGCCAGGTCCTCGGCTGTGGGGACGGCGGTGCTTGGGTCGGAACCGTCGGCGTGCGCGGCGGCCGGGCCGGGGGTGGCCGGGGCCGTGGGGTCGGGGTGCATGGCGGAGGGCTAGCGGTCCCCTGCCCGCGTTGCAAGCATGGCATCGGGATATGGCGTCGAGGCTGGGCGGCTGCGCGGTGGGCCGGCGGCGGGTTGGGGGCTGCTAGGCTTGCAGGAAGGCGGCTTCCGTCCCTTCGAGGACCGCACAGGTCAGCGGGCCGCCGCGGCCGGCGCCGGTGTCCAGGCCCAGGCGGTTGGAGCGCAACTCCGGCTTCGGGGCGGGGGTGTGGCCGTGGACGATCAAGGTGCCGGGCTGGTCGGGGAGCATGGTGCCGCGCCAGCGCAGGAAGTCCTCGCGTATCCAGAGCATGTCGTCGGGGGTTTGGCGCTGCAGGGTGACGCCGGGGCGTACGCCGGCGTGGACGAACAGGGCGGCGCCGGACTGCCAGTGCAGGTCCAGGCTTCGCAGGAAGGCGAGGTGGCCTGGGGGCAACCGGGATGCCCAGTCCCGCGCCGGGCTGCGCGACGGGATGCCCCAGCTCCGTAGCGTTTCCAGGCCACCGTTCCGCAGCCAGTCGTCCACGGCGCCGGGGCCGCCGTCGTCCAGCGCCTGGAGCAGCAGGGATTCGTGGTTGCCGCACAGGTTCACGACGGCCACCCCCGGCGCGGGCGGGCCGGCCAGCAGGAGGGCGATGACACCGGCGGAGTCCGGGCCGCGGTCAATGTAGTCGCCCAGGTGGACCACCACGGCGTCGGCGCAGGGCCGCGCCTGGAGGTCGTCACGGATTGCGCCGTGGATGCGTTGCAGGCGTTCGAGGTACCCGTGGACGTCGCCCACGGCGTAGATGCGCCGGCCCGGCGGCAGGCCGTCCAGGCGGGGGTCGAGGCGATGCCGGATCATGCTGCCCTGCATACCGCACCGGGGCACGCCGCGTCATCCTGGCTGCACGTTGCCCGTCAGCCCTTGGCGTCCTGGCCGGACGCCTCTAATGGCGCGGCATGAGCATCCATGCCGCCATCGAGGTCGAGGGCCTGACCAAACGCTACGGCGACGTGCTGGCGGTGGACGGGGTGTCGTTCCGCGTGGCGCCGGGGCAGACGCTGGGCCTGCTGGGCGGCAACGGCGCGGGCAAGACCACGACCATCGCCATGCTGCTGTGCCTGCTGATCCCCAGCGCGGGCACGATCCGCATCATGGGCCGCGACATGGCGCGGGACCGCTTCGCAGCGCTGGCGCGCATGAACTTCAGCAGCCCGTATATCGCCCTGCCCTCCCGCCTGACGGTCGCCGAGAACCTGCGGGTCTATGGCCACTTGTATGGCGTACGTGGGCTGGAGGCGCGCATCCGGGAGCTGGCGGGGCAGCTTGACTTGACGGGGCTGCTGTCGCGGCCGTCGGGCGCATTGTCGGCCGGGCAGAAGACCCGGGTGGCGCTGGCGAAGTCGCTGATCAACCGGCCGGACCTGCTGTTGCTGGACGAGCCTACGGCGAGCCTGGACCCCGACACTGGCGACATGGTCCGCACCTGGCTGGAGCGCTACCGGACCGAGAGCGGCTGCACGATCCTGCTGGCGTCGCACAACATGCCGGAGGTCGAGCGGCTGTGCGGCGAGGTGCTGATGCTGAAGCAGGGCCGGATCGTGGACCGCGGGGCGCCGGCGGAGCTGGTGGGCCGCTACGGGCGGGACGACTTGGAGCAGGTGTTCCTGGACATCGCCCGGCGGGCGGAGGCGGCGTGATGATCCGGGCAATGCTGTCGTTTTGGGAGGCATCAATCCTGCCGTCCGTGCATGGGATGCACCCCCTCCCGTCGTTGCGAGGAGCGGAGCGACGCGGCAATCCAGGGGCCGTGCGGACCAGGCCGTTGTCCTGGCGGCCTCTGGATTGCCACGGCGCAAGCGCGCCTCGCAATGACAGCCGTCTTCGTGGGATGCGGCTGCCGTGACCGGCGCTCCCCGCCGCATCTGGGGGCTGATGTACCGGCACCTCGCGCTCTACCGGCACTCCTGGCCGCGGGTGCTGGAGCTGATGTACTGGCCGGTGCTGCAGATGTGCATCTGGGGCTTCACGGCGTCGTTCATCACCGGGCGGGCCGGGGCGGGTGCTGGGGTGGACGGGGGCGCGGCGGTGGCGGCGGGTGCGCTGCTGGGTGGGGTGCTGCTGTGGGAGGTTGCGCTGCGGAGCCAGATGGGCGTCGCGATCAGCTTCCTGGAGGAGCTGTGGTCCCGCAACCTGGGCCACCTGTTCGTCAGCCCGATCCGCCCGTGGGAGATGCTGGCGGCGCTGGTCGGCATCAGCGTGCTGCGGATGCTGACGGGGGTGCTGCCGGCCATCGGCATCGCGTTCCTGCTGTATGCGTTCAACCTGTTCGACCTCGGGCCGGTCGTGGTGCTGTTCTTTGCCAACCTGATGGTGATGGGCTGGTGGGTGGCGCTGGGCGTCGTGAGCCTGATCCTGCGCCACGGCGCGGGGGCGGAGGCGCTGGCATGGTCGGTGCTGTTCGGGCTGACGCCGATCAGCGCGGTGTTCTACCCGGTCTCGGTGCTGCCGGGGTGGCTGCAGCCGGTGGCGCTGGCCTTGCCGTCCGCGCATGTGTTCGAGGGGATGCGGGCGGCGTTGGACGGCGTGGTGCGCTGGGACCACCTGGCCTGGGCGGTGGGGCTGAACGCGGTGTGGCTGGCGGCCGGGGTGCTGCTGTTCGCCGGGCAGTTCCGGCAGGCGCGGACCCGCGGCGCGTTGCTCAACATCGGCGAATGATGTTTGCGCCCTACTTGGACGCATCACTGGCTTCCCGTGGCAGCGCAGCACGCTTGGGGACTTTGGTGCCGCGCCGGTCGCCCCTGGCGTGCCAGGCCGCCGCGCTTGCCGCTGTGACAGCGCACTCTTTTCTGCCTTTAGGCATAGCAACAGGACACCCATGGAAACCAGACTCTGGCTGATCCGCCACGCCCTCGTGTCGGAGAACGAGCGGGCGACCCTGTACGGTGTCATGGACGTGTCGCTGTGCCCGGAAGCTTTGGCGTCGCAGGGGCCGACCTACCAGGCCATCGCCGCCCGCCTGCCCCGGCCGGCAATTTGGTGCTGCACGCCGCTGTCCCGGACCCGGCGCACGGCGGAGGCGATCTTCGCCGCGGGCTACCCCGCGCAGGAGTTGCACGTGCTGCCCGGCCTGATCGAGCAGCATCTGGGTGACTACCAGGGCCTGGTCCACGCCGCCCTGCCCCCGTTGCTGCAAGCCCCCGCCCACCCGTTCTGGCCTCTGGCCGGCTCGGAGCGCCCGCCGGGTGGTGAGAGCGTTGCGGACATGCTGGTGCGCGTCGCCGCGGCGCTGGACGCGCTGGTAGCGGAGCATGAGGGCCGGGATGTCGTCGTGGTCAGCCACGGCGGCGCCATACGCGCGGCGCTGGCCCATGCGCTGCGGCTGGATGCGGACCAGGCGCTGCACTTCTCGGTCCACAACCTGTCCCTGACGCGGTTGGACCGCTTGCCGGAGGGCTGGCGCGTTGGGTGCGTCAATGAGTTGCCGGGGGTGTAGGCGGGGGGCCGGGCTGGCGTGCCAGGCAGCCGGCCGCGTCCTGCAAGGAGAGGGCTGGGGTGAAGACGGTCAAGCAGAGGCAACCCGCCTTGGCACACCGCACGTGCCTTCGTCGTAACGGCGGCGCTTACGGCCTCCCTCCCCCGGCCGTAAACTGGTGTGCGGTTTGACCCCGGTGGGAAAGGAGGACGGACGGGTTGCCTTCGTCTTCCCGCCGCGTATAAGGGTTCAATGAACCTTTCCCGGCGCATGGCCCTCGTATCCTGCCTGCTGGCCGCCGCGCACCCGGCCCGTGCTGCAAGGCCGACCTTGCTGTCCAGGACCGTCCGGGCGCGGCTGCGTCCGGGCGGGCCGGCGGTGCAGGTCACCGCCGTGCCGGAGGACGAGCCGCAGCGGCGCGTGGTGATCCGCGCCACCGGCCCCGGCGCCCCGGCCGGGACGGTGTTGCTGCCGTCCCACTATGGCGGCGTGTTCGCGATGGAAGCCATGCCGCTGCGCGGGCGGGACGCCGTGCTGACCTGGATGGACGGGCTGGGCGGCACCGGCGCGTCGCAGCGGATCGGGGTGGTGATCGCGGTGGACGACGCGGACCGGTTGCGCGTGATCGGGCTGGAGACGACGGACTGCACGGAGTCCGTCACCTGCAATTCCGAGGCGGACCTCCATGCGCGTATGACCCCTGCAGGCCCGGACCGGCTGCGGCTTGCCGTCAAGTATCGGCGCACCTACCCGAATTGCGGACGCCCCGGGCGCCGGCGGCAGCCGATGTCAGAGGCTTGGGAGGACATCCTGGCCTGGGACGGCCGCGGCGCCCTGACGGCCCCGCCGCCGCCCGCCGGGGCCGGGCCGGTGCGCCGGGTCACGGCGGAGGCGCGGGCGAAGGTGACGGCCTTGCTGGCCCAGCCCGTCACGGACCTGACCGCGATTGACATGGATGAGACGGGGCTGTTCGCCGTCGTCATGATCGGCGTAGACCCCTAGGCGCTTGGCGCAGGTGCAAGCAGCCGGGGCCACTCCTTTCTTCTCTGGCGCCCTGGCGGGCGGGTTCGAGTGCTCGGCCCACCGCCGCCGCGACGGCCGCCGGCTGGACATGATCGCGGCCAGCCGGCACGACCTGCTTGCGGCGGAGGACTATGCGGCGCTCGCGCGTCTCGGCATACGCGGCGCGCGGGACGGGGTGCGGTGGCACCTGGTGGAGGCCGGCGCGCCGGGCTGCTGGGACTGGCGGCCGGTGCTGCCGTTGCTGCGCGGGGCGGAGGCGGCGGGCGTCCACGTGGCCTGGGACCTGTGCCACTACGGCTGGCCGGACGGGCTGGACCCGTTCAGCGGGGAGTTCGTGGACCGCTTTGCCGTCTATGCCGGCGCGTTTGCCCGGCTGCACCTGCAGGAGACCGGGCGGGCGCCGCTGGTGTGCCCGGTCAACGAGATCTCCTACTTCGCCTGGGCCGGCGCCGACATGGCGGGCATGAACCCGGGGACGCGGGGCCGCGGGTGGGAGTTGAAGCGCCAGCTTGTGCGCGCCACGGTCGCCGCGGTCCATGCGATGCGGGACGCGGCGCCGGGCACGCGGGTGCTGGTGTGCGACCCCGTGATCCATGTCGTGCCTGGCAAGTCCCGCGCTTCCCCGGCTGCTGTGGTAGCTGCGGCGCAAGGCGCGGCGGACGCCATAGGGTCGCAATGGGAAGCCTGGGACATGCTGGCCGGGTTGCAGGAGCCTTACCTGGGCGGCGGTCCCGACATGATGGACCTGGTTGGCGCCAACTACTACTGGAACAACCAGCGCATCCACCGCGGCCCGTTGCTGGAGCTGGGCGACCCGCGCCGGCGTCCGCTCCGCAACATGCTGGCTGCGCTGCACGCCCGCTACGGCAAGCCGGTGTTCCTGGCCGAGACGAGCATCGAGGGCGACGCCCGCGCCGCGTGGTTCGGTCATGTCGCGGCGGAGGTGGACGCGGCGGCACGGGCCGGAGTGCCGGTAGCCGGGCTGTGCTGGTATCCCATCCTGTCCCACCCCGGCTGGGCCGATGGGCGCAACTGCCCGAACGGACTGCTGGAGATGCAGCCGCGCCACGGCCTGCGGCCCGTCCATGCCCCGCTGGCCCAGGCGATGCAGCCCTACGCCCAGCGGGGCTTCGGCGGCGTGGCGGCACCAGGCGTGGCGGCACCGGGCGTGACAGCGCCAGGGTGGGCGGCGTCAGGTCACGGGCTGGGCGGCATGGGTCACGTAGGCGGGGCGCTGCAGCAGGCGCCCGTACCAGGCGTGCAGGTGGGGCAACTCGGGGCGCAGCAGGTCGAATGAGAACCAGCGGTGGACGTGGACGCCCAGCGAGATGTCGGCCAGGGTGAAGTCTGGCCCGGCGACGTAGGGGCTGCCGGCCAGCACCGCATCCAGCAGCGCCCACTGCGCGCCCAGGGCCGTCATCGCGGCGCCGACCGCGTCCATGTCCCGCCGCTCCGGCGGGGTGCGGATGAAACCGTGGAACACCCTGCTGCCCGGCGGCCCCATGGAGATCTGCTGCCAATCCATCCAGCGGTCCACCCCGGCGCGCACGCGGAGGTCCGCCGGCCACATCGGGCTGTCCGGCGCATGGGCGCCGCAGAGGTAGCGGAGGATGACGTTGCTTTCCCACAGCACGAACCCGTCCTCGATCAAGGTCGGGATATTGCCGGTGGGGTTCATGGCGCGGTAGGCCGGGGTGTTGGTGCGGCCGAAGGCGCCGCCCGCGTCGGTGCGGGTGTAGGGCAGGCCCAGCTCGTCCAGCAGCCAGACGACCTTGATGACATTGGCGGAGTTGGCCCTTCCGAGAACCTCTAGCATCCTGTCCCTCCTCTACCGTGCCAGGTTGCTGGGTCCGGCGTGCTCCGTCCAGGCTGAATCGCCATACTGGAAGGGCGGCGCGCAACAATGGATGCGGTGTGGGGACGGCTTGCAACCGGGGATTGACGCGAAGGCGGCTTGCGACGACGGATTGGGCGTAGGGTTGGTCGTGCCGACAGACCGGCCAAGGCGGCCTGCGGCAAAGGGGCGCTGCGAGGGCGGTTGCAGGGACGGACCGGTCATCGCGGGATCGGGCGTCTGGCAACGACGCTCAACGCCCACATTGCCCGGACGGGACGGCTGAACCATATGCCGTACATGACTGGAACGGCACTTAGGCTGGCGCACCTCCCTGCCCGGCCCATCGGCCTGCGCCGGGCGGCGCTGGCGCTGGGCGCGGTGTCCAGCGCGGCGCTGGGCGGCGCGTTTGCGTCGGAGTGGTTTGGCGGCCTGGTTCCCTGCGCGCTGTGCCTGTGGGAGCGCTGGCCCTACCGCGTGCTGATCGCGCTGGCCCTGCTGGCGCTGCTGCTGCCCCGCAGGGCGGCGCGCGTGGTGCTTGGCCTGGCAGCGGTTGCGGCGCTGGCGGGCACCGGGCTGGGCGTCACGCACGTGGGCGTCGAGCAGGGTTGGTGGCCCAGCCCCCTGCCCGAGTGCGCCGCCCCTGCCTTTGGGGGCGGCACGATGGCGGAGCGCCTGGCGCGCATGCCCGCCCTGCCCGCCAAGCCGTGCGACTCGCCGACCTACCTGCTGCCCGGCTTGCCCGTGTCCATGGCGGCGATGAACTTGGTGTTGTCGCTCGGCCTCTCCCTGGCGCTGGCCGGCGTCCTGATTATGTCAAGGGTGCGCCGGTCTCCCGCGCCCCTTCCCGCCGCACATGACGAGGCAACCGCATGAACGACATGACCGTCTCCGCCACCCAGCCCCTGGCCGCCACGCAGCCCTTGGCTACTGCCCAGCACCCGGCCGGCGCCACCAAGCCCCGCCTGCCCGGCGACGTGACGCCGCGCCAGTTGCTGGAGCGCATCGTGCGGGTGGACCATGCCGGGGAGTACGGCGCGGCGCGCATCTACGAGGGGCAGCTTGCCCTGATGGGACGCGGCCCGAAGGGCGACCTGATCCGGCACATGAAGGCGCAGGAGCAGCACCACCTGGACACGTTCGCCGGGCTGATTGCGACGCGCCGGGTGCGCCCGACGCTGCTGCTGCCGATCTGGCACCTGGCCGGCTACGCGCTGGGCGCCGTGACGGCGGCCCTGGGCGACCGCGCCGCGATGGCCTGCACCGTCGCGGTCGAGGAGGCGATTGACGAACATTATGCCGAGCAGGCCGCGGCCCTGGGGGAGGACGAGGCTCCGCTGCGGGCCACCATCGAGCGTTTCCGTGCCGAGGAAGAGGAGCACAAGGAGATCGGCCTGGCGCACGAGGCCGAGCTGGCGCCAGCCTACCGGCTGATGTCTGCGGTCATCAAGGCCGGCTGCAAGGTGGCGATCAAGGTCAGCGAGCGGGTGTAGGCTTGTCCCCTCTCTCGTTTAGGAGAGGGGTGGGGTGAGGGGGGCTTAGGTGCCGCGCGGGGCGACGGCGTGCCGACGGCATACTGCCTGGCATCGGACGAGGCAGCGCTTACCCTTGCCTTATACCACCAGGCATTGACTTTGACCGGTGGGCACGTCGCCACCGCGGACAACCGTTGCGGCTTGGCACACCGGACCCCAGGGAGGACTGTGCTGGCGGCCCCTGGATTGCCACGCCGCA
>Ga0123338_10006091_pt1 | contig 10182 bp, 7 predicted proteins | sample grotaG_FD_89793 | JGI IMG/M metagenome (GOLD analysis project Ga0123338, IMG submission 89793) | Glacier valley bacterial and archeal communities from Borup Fiord, Nunavut, Canada, to study Microbial Dark Matter (Phase II) -... | ecosystem: Environmental > Aquatic > Freshwater > Ice > Glacier ...
CCAACAAGCCGACCACGCCGGTCAGCAACTGGCCGCAATGCACTTGGCTGTAGCCGCCGCGTAGTAGCCGCACGCAGGCGACCAGCAGCAGCGGGGCCAACGCCCATGGGCGGTCAATAGGCACGCCGGGCGGCAAGTAGACGCGCTGCACCGGCAAGCGGTGACGGCGGTCGAAGGCTCGCGCCCCCGGCGCGTCGGGCAGCAGCAGCTCCACGCCGGCGGGCGGCAGGCGGCGGTAGATCTCGAACAGATAGTTCTCCATGCCGCCTACGCGCGGCGGAAACCAGCGCCCGACGAATAAGACTTTAGCCATCCAGATAACTCCAGCTCCCGCATACCACCAGGGTCGGCAGCGAACGGCGGGCGGTTTCAGCGACTGATCTCCTGCCGCTGTTGGATCACTCTGATCACGCGCTCCAGTTTTTGCGCGCCTGCGTCCCAGGTGAAGTGGGCGACGGCGCGCCTATAGCCCTGTACGCCGAGCAGCCGGGCGCGCGCGGGATCGCCGAGCAGCGCGGTCACGGCGGCGGCGGTATGCGCCGCGTCGGGCTGATCGAGCAGCAGACCCGTCCTGTCGGCCACTATCGCATCTGTGGTTCCCCCGACATTACCGCCGATCACCGGCTTGGCGCAGGCCGCCGCCTCGATAAACACCATGCCGAAGCCTTCGGTTGCCTGCCCGCTGCCCGACCGCTCCCGTCGGTTAGGCATGATAAACAGATCGCAGGCCGCGAAATAGAGCGGCAGCTCTGCGTCGGGCACATAGCCCACAAACCGCACCGCGTCGCTCACCCCGGTCTCCCGTGCCAACTGCGCCAAGCGTGGCCCATCGTTGCCTGCCCCGGCAATCACATAGGCTACATCTGGCGTGTGCTGCCGGATGGCCGGCAAGGCGCGGATCACGGTGTCGTGGCCCTTGTATTGCGAACTGCGGTCCAGCCGGCCCACCGTCAGCAACAGGGGCCGGTCGCCCAGCCCCAGCCGCCGGCGGATCGATCCGCCATCCAGATCCGGGCGATAGCGGTCCAGATCCACGCCGGGGTGGATCACCACCGCCCGGCCCGGCGGCACCCCCAGCCCCACCACCACCGCCTTGGTGTCCTGGCTGTTCACCACCACCGCCGTCGCTTGGCGCAGCACCAGCGCCTTGAGCGGACTCAGCCCGCCACCTGTGAGCTCGGCCCCGTAGGCGAACACCACGTAGGGCAACCCCCACAGCCGCCGCGCCAGCAGGCCCACCACGCCGGTCAGCAGATGACCGCAATGCACTTGGCTGTAGCCGCCCCGCCACAGCCGCCGCAGGGCCACTGTCAATAGCGGCCCCAGCGCACGTTTCTGGTCGCTTGATACGCCCGCCGGCAATCCCACCCGCAGGATCGGCAGTGTCTGCCCTGCGTCGAATGCTGCCGCGCCCGGTTCGTCGGGCAACACGAGGTCTACCCAGCCCGCCGGCAGCCGGCGATAGAACTCGTAGAGCGAGATTTCGATGCCGCCTACGCGCGGCGGGAACCAGCGCCCGACGAATAAGACTTTAGCCATCCAGATAACTCCGGCACCATAGTTCCAACACGGTCAGCAGCCACACCCGCTCGTAAAGTTGGTAGCTGCGCGGGTCGGTGCGTTCCCCGCTATAAAAGGCCCGCTGCGCGGCAGCCACGGCCGGATAGGCCAACAACCCACGCCGTTCTACGCTGGCTTGGCTCAAGCAATCGTCCACTACCGCGCGCAACGGCTGTTCGCGCATCCAGTAGGCCAGCGGGAAGCCGAAACCCATCTTGGGCGCGTGCAGAATGGCGGCGGGCAGCAGGTCGGCCAACGCTTTTTTCAGGATATACTTCGGCTGGCCGGGCCGCATTTTGAGGTCGGGCGGCATCGTCGCCACAAACTCCACCAGCGGGTGGTCGAGGAACGGCACGCGCGCCTCCAACGAAAAGGCCATGCTCATTACATCGGTGTCGCGCAGCAACTGGTCGGCCATATAGGTTTTCAGTTCCAGATAGGAAATCTGGTTGACCACAGCGGTCGGCGGTAGTTCGGCCAGCAATGCGCGCAGCAGAGGCTGGGCGGCTTCTGCGCCGCCGTGGCCGTTCCGCAGGCCGGCTGTGCCCGTCGGCGAGAAAAAGCCCCGGACCAGCAGATACTGCTCGGCGGCGGTGGGGTAGGCGTTCAGCATTCCCGCCGCGCCGCGCAAGGCCCACGACAGCCCGTAGCGCGGCGGCAGACGCTCCAACACGCCTGCCGCCGCCCGCCCTACGCCGGCCGGCACGCGCGCCTGGATGCCCCGGTACTGCGCTAGGCGCGCCGCGAAGCGGAAGGTGCTGTAGCCGCCGAACAATTCGTCCGCGCCCAGGCCCGACAGCGCAACCGTCACCCCGCTTTTGGCGTGCTGGGAGACAAAATAGGTGTTGATGCCGTCGTGCGTCGGCTGGTCCATCGCCGGGATGATGTGTGGCAGTTCACGGGCCAAGTCGGCCCCGGTGACGCGCAACGGGTGGTGGTGGGCCCCGAAACGGTCGGCCACCTGCTGGGCCTTCGCTGTCTCATTATAGGCCGCGCCACCGCGGTCAAAATCAATCGAGTAGGTGTCCACCGGGCGGTCGGTCATGCTGCTCATCAGCCCGACAATCGCGCCGGAGTCCACTCCGCCGCTGAGGAACGCGCCCAGCGGCACATCGCTCACTAAGCGCAGGCGCACCGCTTCGGCCAGCCGCGCGCGCAATTCCTCGGCCCACTCGTCTTCGCTGCGAACGGGGTAGGAGTCGGCAAACTGCACGTTCCAGTAGCGCGTAAGCCGGATGCCCGTTGCGTCCACTGTGGCGTAGTGGCCGGGCAGCAGGGCGCGGATGCCCTTGAACATGGTGTAGGGCGCAGGCACCACGCCAAAGGTCAGGTAGAGATCCACCGCCACCGGGTCCAACTCGCGCGCCACTAAGCCCGACGCGAGCAACACCTTCAACTCGGAGCCGAATAGCACCTTATCGCCCACCTGGGCGTAGTAGAGCGGCTTAATACCCAGCCGGTCGCGCGCCAGGAACAGTTGCTCCTGCGCCGCGTCCCACAGCGCGATGGCAAACATCCCGCGCAGCCGTTGCAGGCAGGCGATGCCCTCGCGCTCGTAGGCGTGCAGGATCGTCTCGGTGTCACAGTGGCTGCGCGCCTCATAGCCCTGCGCGGCCAACTCGGCGTTCAGTTCGCGGTAGTTGTAGACCTCGCCGTTGTAGGCCAGCCGCACCCGCCCATCCGCGCTCTGCATCGGCTGGTGGCCGGCGGGCGACAGGTCGAGGATCGCCAGCCGCCGCGCGCCCAGCACCACCCTGCCGTCGCCGGCGATGCCCTCGTCGTCCGGCCCGCGATGCACCATAGCCCGGCACATTCGCTGCACCAGTTCCGTGTCGCCGCTATTATAAATGCCACAAATCCCACACATAGTTTAACCCTAAGCTATCAGGTATCAGGTATCAGGTATCAGGTATCAGGTATCAGGTATTTGGCATTCGCTTCCTGACATCTGGTGCCTACAGTAGTCTAGCAGTCAGGCGTTTGCCTTCTGACCCCGGACCCCGGACCCCGGACCCCGGACCCCGGACCCCTGATACCTGATAGCTACGTCACCGACCGGTAAATCGCCTCCGCGCGGCGCACCTGCGCGGCGCGGCTGTAATGCGCGGCCACATGGCGGGCGGCGGTCGCGCCCATCGTCATTCGCAACGCTGGGTCACGCAACAGTTGCAGCAGCCCGGCGGCGAGCGCATCCGTGTCCTCGACGGCGCCCAGCAGCCCCGTGCGCCCATGCTCCACCACATAAGGGATCGCCGCCGCGCGTGTCGCCACCACCGGCAACCCGGCGGCCATCGCCTCGATCAACACGATGCCGAATGCCTCATAGCGGCTGGGGAAGCCCAGCAGGTCGGCGCTACGGTAGGCCGCCAACACACTGGGGCGCGGCAGATCGCCGGTGAAGATGACCTTGCCGGCCAGCCCCGCCTCCGTCACCTGCGTCTCAAACGCCGCCCGGTCGCCCCAGTCTGGCCCCACCAGCAGGAAGCGCGTTTCGGGTGCCCGCCGCAGCACCGTTTGCGCCGCACGGATTAGCAGGTCCACGCCCTTTTCGTGGCACACGCGCCCGACAAACAGCACGGTCTGGTGCTGCTGCGGGTCAATCCCATAGCACGCCAGGAACGCTGCGTCGCGCGGTCCCTGGTAGGCGGCCACGTCAACGGCCGGCGGCAGCAGCGCAAAACGCCGCACGCGGAAGCCCAGCCCCTCAATGATCCGCTGCTCAAATGGCGAGACCACCGCCGTCACAGCGGCGCGCATCGTCAAGCGGCCTAGCGTGTGCTGGTAGAGCCGCCACTTGGGGCTATAGGCAGGCGTGAAATGCGGGGTGAGGATGAACGGGATGCCGCGCAAGTGGCCTAGCAACGCGGCAAAATCGGCGCTGCAATAGTTGAAGCAGTGTCCGTGGATCACGTCGGCCTGCACCGTCGCCAGCCGCCGCAACAGGCCCGGCAGCAGCGGATAGCCGGCGATACCCGGCAGCGCCAGCGCGTGCAAGCGCCGCACCGCCACGCCCCCGCGCTCCACCCGCGGCACCTCCGGCGGCAATGGCACGGGGCGCATATGTTGGGCCAGATCCGAGGTGTAGACCTGCACCCGATGCCCGTGGTCGCGCAATCCGGCGCATAGGTCGGCGACATAGGATTCGACACCGCCAATGGCGGGCGGATAGCGGATGGTGGTGTGGACGATCTTCATGCGGAACCGAGCCGCGCCTGGGTGGGGTGGACAACGGGCGGTGGTGGAACGCAGGAGGTCAAACGCTTGGTCCGATGTCGCGGCGGCGGCCCTTGGCAGCAGGGCGTGGGCGACGGGCTTTGAGCATCCGTTGGAACATCGACTCATAAGCGTCCGTCACCTGTTCCCAGGAGAACTGGTGCCGCGCCCGCACCCGTGACCGCTCACGCGCCGCCGCCACTTGGTCTGGTGCGTCCACCAACCGTTGCAGCAGCGCACGCAGGCTCTCCACCGGCTGCTCCCCGTCATAGCTGAAGCCGGCATCGCCGATAGTCTCGCGGTTCTCCGGCGTGCCGTGCGCCACCACACAACTGCCGAAGCCCATCGCCTCGACTAGCGCCGGGTGGGTGCCGCCGACTTTCGACGGTTCGACAAACAGATAGGCGTTGGAACTGAGTTCGCGGTAGGCCGCGCCAAACTGGTAGCCGGTGAAGATCACGTTCGGCCCCGCCATCGCGTTTAATTCGCTGATATACTTCTCGGCATAGGGCGCATTGCCGACGATGACGCACTTTTTGTCGGTGTGCAACTGCTCGTAAGCCTTGATCAGCGTGTGGATCTGATTTTCCGGCACCAGCCGTCCCACAAACAGCACATAGCCGCCCGCTTCCAAGTCGAACTGGGCCAGCGTTTGGCCGCTCTTCGCTGGCTCGACTTCCGCGCCATACGCGATATACTCCGCATCGGCGTGAAAGGTGTCCTTATAGTATTGCTGCACCACACGCGAGTCGGTGATCAGTGCGTTGGGCAGGCAGGTGCCCAGCCACTCCGCCGCCTTGATATAGCGTTTGGCAAACGGCGGCCATTTGTCGCGCTTCCAATCCAGCCCGTCAACGTGCAAGATCGTCGTGCGTCCGGCCAGCCGCGGGATGATCGTCACTGGGCTGTTGGCCGCGACAAAAATCATCACGATGTCCGCGCCCGCCGCGCTGGCATGGATCGCTGAGAGCGTCGTATGTACCAGCGTTTCCAGGTACTTATTGCGGATCGTCGGCATCTTGACCAGCCGCACGCCCTTGTACTCATCGTCGGGCCATTTCACATGATGGGGCCGGTTATAGACTGTCACCTCATGACCGCGTTGCACTAGGCGGGTACTCACCGCCTCCACACAGGTCTCAAACCCGCCGTAATTTGCTGGGATACCGCGTGTTCCCATCATCGCGATTTTCATACGTCTCCTTCATTTGGCTCTGGATCAGGTCACCGCCGGTTCGCGACGGGGGGCCGCCTGATCAACACAGCATCAGACCACGTTAGCTGTGAGGGGTGCTAACGCTTGGTTTGCCGCTTCGATATCCTCTCCCAGTAGGCACAGTAGACCGGAGCAGCACACCATTGTCTGCTGTGAGCCGCCTGATCGCCGCCCGACCTGTTGCGACTCCCATCGGCAACCGCTCGAAAACGAGAAATCCTCACAACTGTTATAGCATTGCCTGTACCAACAGCAGCCAGTCTTCCGTTTTCGACACGGCACCAACAATTTCTATGCCATAGTATTTTATTGGGATACGCCCACCATAAACCGGCTAAACGACCACATAGCTTACTCTTTGCATAAGCAACGCCAGTCGCGGCGCATCGATCACCACCGCAATCGCGATCACCACTAGTAGCGGGGCGGTCAGCACCAGCAGCAGCCCGGCCAGCGTCACGTCCAGAATACGTTTGCCGTAGGCGACATAAAAGCCGCTGGGTTGCTCAGGCGGAGCGAATGCAGCGGATCTCCCTACCTCGCCGGGGCCGGCCGCGCCGCGTGCGCCGGTAGGAAAGGAGTACTGTTCATTTTCGACCGCCATGTACGCTGCTACCTTTCTGCTCGTTTGGCTGGGCTAGCGGCCTACCCCAGGGCGCGGTGTCGGTGGTGGGCCTTAGCAGAAAGTCGGCGATCCGGCACGGTAAATTGCTACACCACTCTCTACGGCACATGGCCTGCCACAATACGGCGCGTATTGACAGCCAATTCTACCGGTAGGCAGCTACTTTGTCAAGGCCGCCGCCCGCTGAAAGGATCCCCCCCCCCCTTCCCTCTGCCGGAAGGAAGAGCAAGACGACCTAGATCGTTGACTTGCGGACCACTCTCGGATTCAGTAAACACCCCCTTCCGGCAGAGGGAAGGGGGTGGGGAGATTAGGTCGAGCGGCGCATCGTGGCCCGGATTATGCGGGTAGGGCGCATGGCCCGCGCAGCGTGGTGGGCCGGGCCGATCAGCAGGAGGATTCCGCATCATGAAAGCCGTCGCTGTGATACCGCGCCAACCCAATAGTATGCACCTGGCCGACCTGCCGGAGCCGGACCTGAACGCCGTCCCCAACGGGCGTGGCGTGCGCGTTGCCGTGCTGCGCGTCGGCGGCTGTGGCACCGATAAAGAGATCAATGCGGGCGACTATGGGGCACCGCCGCCGGGCTTCGATTTTCTGGTCATCGGCCACGAAAACTTTGGCCGCGTCGTGGAAGTGGGACCGGCGGTGCGTGGCCTCGCGCCGGGCGACTATGTGGTGGCGACTGTGCGGCGGCCCGGTCACAGCCTCTACGATCAAATCGGCACCTACGACATGACCACCGACGATACCTATTACGAGCGCGGCATCAACCTGCTGCACGGCTACCTGACCGAGCAATACGTGGATGATCCCGAATATATCGTCAAGGTGCCACCGAGCCTCAAAGAAGTGGGCGTGCTGCTGGAACCGTGCAGCGTGGTCGAAAAGGGTATCACCGAAGCCTATGAGATCCAGCGTCGCTTGCATATCTGGCGACCGCAGCGCGCCGCTGTGCTGGGGGCGGGGCCGGTCGGGTTGCTGGCCGCGCTGGTGCTGCGCTTGCGCGGCCTCGAAGTGGTGGTCATGGCCCGCACGCCGCCGCCCACCCGCCAGAGTGAGATCGTGGCGGCACTTGGGGCCACCTACCTGAGCAGCAAAGAGACCTCGCTCACCGCCGCAGCGCAGACGCATGGCCCGTTCGACATCATCTTCGAGGCCACCGGCGCGGCTTCGGTTGCTTTCGAGGCCATGGATGTGCTGGGCAAAGACGGCGTGCTGGTCCTGTCAAGCGTCACCGGCGGCGATGAGAAGCTGGAAGTGCCGGCCGCCCACATCAATATGGGCTTTGTGCTGGGTAACAAGGTTATGGTCGGCACGGTCAACGCCAACCGCGAATACTTCGAGGCCGGCGTGCGCGACTTCGCCCTAGCCGAGGCGCTCTATCCCGGCTGGCTGGCCCGCCTGCTCACCTACCGCGTCCAGGGCTTGGCGGCTTGGCCCGACTTCCTCCAACACCTCACCAACGACCACGACGAGATCAAGGTCTATCTGGAAGTGGCACCCGACTAGGTATCAGGTATCAGGTATCAGGAGACGTGAGCTTATCGGCTCCTATCTAGCTATCAGGCATCAGGAGACGAACAGACACCTGACACCTGACACCTGACACCTGACACCTGACACCTGACACCTGACACCTGACACCTGACACCTGATACCTGACACCTAACACCTAACTATGCTCTACCTCTCCCAACTCATAGGCCGCCCGGTGCGCGACCGCCAGGGCAACCGGGTGGCGCGCATTAGCGACTTGGTCGTGCGCTTGCCGCCGCCGGTGGTCGAAATCGAGGCAGCGGCGCGTTACGACACCTATCCGCATCTGCATGGGCTAGTGGCGCGGGGGGGACAGGCGGTGGCCGGCTTTTTCATTCCCCTCGCCGCGCTGGGCACGTTGGGGCCGACGGGAGCGGATCTGGTCGGGGCCACGGTCGGCCTGGAAACCTTTGCCCGCCGCCCCGACGAACTGCTGCTGGCCGGCGACCTGACCGACCGCCCGATTATTGACTGCCGCGCCGCCGTGGTGCGCCGGGTCAACGACTTGCTGATTGGCTCCCTGGCCGACGCGGGCGCGATCACCCTGGCCGCGCCGGGTGGGGCGGCTTTGCCCGCCGCCGATCTGGTCCTGCTGGGCGTAGATGTGGGCTGGACCGGTTTTTTGCGCCGGCTCAACCTGCTGGGTGGCACGCTGGGCGTGTTGGGCGCACTGGGCAAACGGCTCACACCGCGCATCTTGCCCTGGCCCGATGTGGCGCTGGCCGGGTCGGGCGGCGCAGGCGGGCAGGCGGCGTTGCGCGGGCTGCACCCCGCCGACATCGCCCGCATCACCAGTGCGCTCAGTTACCACGAGGCTGCCGGCCTGATCGCCGCGCTCGACGATGAAACCGCCGCCGACGTGATGGAGGAGGTAGACCCGGAGCGCGCCACCGACATCATGGAGCAATTGCCCGATGCCCGCGCCGCCGACATCATCGAAGAGATGGGCCCGGACGATGCCAGTGACTTGCTGGCCGACCTGCCGCAGGCGCGCGCCGCCAACCTGCTGCGCGAAATGGAGCCGGAGGCCGCCGACGATGTGCGCGAACTGCTGCGCTATCCCGAAGACAGCGCTGGCGGGCTGATGACCCTATCCTTTATCACCTGTCCTCGCCACTACACCGTGGCTGCAGCCATCGCCCTGCTGCGAAGCGAACTCGACAAGCCCGACCTGATCTACTATCTCTACATCACCCACGGGCCGGAGGATCACCTGCTGGGCGTGGTCACGCTCCGCAAGCTGCTGATCAGCGGCCCCACGGACCGCATGGATGCGATCATGCGGATTAACCCAGAGGCGGTGCAGCCGAATGAAAACCCGCGCGAGGTGGCCCGCCTGATGGCCGAGTACAACCTGCTGGCCTTGCCGGTGGTGGACAGTCAGGGCCGCTTGCTGGGCATTGTCACCGTAGACGATGCGATTGCTGTCCTCTTGCCGAGCGGGCGCCCGCGCAAGTTCCCCCACCTGTTCGGCGCATGATAGCGCGGCTGCGCCGGGGGCGCGTCTGGCTCTACTTGGCCGCGCTGGGGCCGGGCCTGATCGCCGCCGCCGCCGGCAACGACGCGGGCGGTATCGCGACCTACGCCACCGCCGGGGCCAAATACGGCTACAACCTGATCGGCGCGATGATCCTGATCGTCATCTCCCTCAGCTTGGTGCAAGAGATGTGCGCCCGTATGGGAGCCGTCACCGGTAAGGGACTGTCCGACCTGATCCGCGAACGCTTCGGCGTGCGCTGGGCGACGTTTGCCACGCTGGCCCTGTTTATCGCCAACACCGGCACCACGATCACCGAGTTTGTCGGCATCGGCGCGGCGGCGGAGATTTTCGGTATCCCTCGCTGGATCGCTGTGCCGCCGATGGCCTTCCTGGTCTGGCGACTGGTCACGGCGGGCAGCTATGGGCGGGTCGAAAAAGTGTTCCTGGCGATGACGGCGGTGTTTTTCAGCTACATCGTGGCTGTGTTTTTTGCCGGTCCGCATTGGGGCGATGTGGCGCAGGCCATTGTCGCGCCCAAGTTGAGCCTCG
>Ga0123338_10006092_pt1 | contig 10182 bp, 9 predicted proteins | sample grotaG_FD_89793 | JGI IMG/M metagenome (GOLD analysis project Ga0123338, IMG submission 89793) | Glacier valley bacterial and archeal communities from Borup Fiord, Nunavut, Canada, to study Microbial Dark Matter (Phase II) -... | ecosystem: Environmental > Aquatic > Freshwater > Ice > Glacier ...
GTTGTGCGGGACGCCTGCGCCTTCCAATGCCGTCATCGCTTTCTGTGCGTGTGAATAATCATCGAACAAACCGACAATCGTTTTCATTCTCTTCTCCCTGTGGTGTATGTGTTGTTGTGTATGTGTTGTTGTGTAAATGTAACTGCTAACGGCAGTCAGACGTTGGTTCTGCTGCGCCCTGACAATCGGTATTGGAGCCAGATAGTACCGAAGCTTCTACTCTAATACAGTCGATACTCTTTCGACTGCCACTTCCTCACTGTGCAATACGACCTGTCGCTTCTCCTGCACAGTCTGCTTCTGCTGTCGGATATGAATTTCTTCCTTGAGCAAAAGTCTTTTCTCGACGACGAGCGCTTCTTCGGCAGCTCTACATTAAAGTGTGAAAAGCGGGTGTTGTGGCACAAGTGGGTCTGGCAAAATCGTAATGTTGATTACGACACCAAAACGTACGGAGACATCCTGCCGCAGTAAGGATTCATCGACTGTCTCTTCGCGTTCGCGCACCATTTTGGTGATGCGGACGCGTCCAGTTTCGATGTCGCGCCTGCCGACTTCCAGATTCTCCGTGACGAGCGGAACGACGATTGTTTCGGCCGCGATATCGAGTTCCTCACCGGTTTTTAGCTGCTTTACGTTCTCCGTACCGTCCCTCTCCCTCGTCCCCTTCCATCTGCCCTTGCTTTGGATTGCAGTCCATCGGGCGTCCCATCGGTATCAGCGCTGAAATACCGTCGATCTTCTGAGGGTCCGGTCAGGGTCGATGTGCGTAAAATCTGTAATAGAGGAATATCGCAAGCATCAAAACCGCGACGGCTATCGCCACAATGATTGCCGGGGAAATCGCAGCTTTATCGGGGCGATCATAGATTTTGACGCTGCCCTTCTTTTTGCCATCGGCGGCAGGCTGATCCCGCAATTGTGTTTGAGATCCGCCGCCGTTATCGGAACCTGTCGGAACATTGCTCATGATGTTTCCTTTTTCTGACTGCTGAGTTGCTGGTTGATGATGGTGAATTGCGGGAAGAATACTGTATGCTCGCCTGCAAATTGTCCATTCGTTTTGTAACACCGCAATGACGCAATTGCCGAATAGGGGGTTCCCTGAAAAATAAGCCGCTGCAGTGGCAGGCGGTGGGGAAGACAAGAAAGACAAGGCGGCAGTGGGATCGAATGAAATGGGGAAGTGGGCACGGCGAGACAGCGACACAGGAGCTATGCAGAAGCTGTGAGCGGCACGAGGTTAAGGGCTTCTCTGTAGACGGCGAGTATGCCATCGGTCATCATTGCGGGAGTGTAGTCGCGGGCGCGGACACGACCACGTTCAGCGAATTTTCGACGTTTCTGCGGGTCGCGAAGCAGCGCGGCGATCGCGTCGGCGAAGGATTCGGCGTCGAGCGGAACCAGCAGTCCGGTCTGCTCGTGCAGCACGACCTCGCGCGGTCCGCCCATCGCCACAGCGATGCAGGGTAGACCGGCGTTCATCGCCTCGATGAGGGCGAGCCCCTGCGTTTCGGCGGGTGAAGAGAGTGTGAAAATATCGCCCGCCGCGTACCAGTCCCCGACCGCTTCGTGCGGCTGTGCGCCGACAAAATACACTCGATCCATCACGTCGAGCTCTGCCGCAAGCAGTTCGAGATCGGCGCGGCACTGCCCGTCGCCGACGATCGCGAGCCGGAAATCGGCGGCAGCGTCGGGCAGGAGGCGTGTTTTGAGTGATGCAACCGCATGGAGCAGCAGATCGACGCGCTTCTCCGGTCCCAGCCGCCCGACATAGAGCAGCAACGGCATCGTGTCCGTCAGCCCGAGCTGCTGCCGGATGCGCGCGCGACCGTCACAATGCACTGGCAGCGGCTCGACGCCGCTCGGCACGACGACAAGACGCGCGACGACGCGATCGGTGCGCAGGGCATCGTAGGTGTGCTGCGACGGCACGATCACGATATCCGCGCGGGCGCAAAAGCGGCGCATCACGCCGCGCGCCGCAGGCTGCCCCATGCGCCGCATCACCGGCGACTTCGAAGACGCCATCATGTTATCATAGAGCGAATGGACGGTGTAGACCATCGGCAGATTGTGTTTGCGCGCGGTCTCCGCGCCGAGGCGCCCGACAGTGAACGGGTGCTGGCAGTGAACGATCTCGACATCGAGGGAGCCGAAATCGACGGGAATACGCGGGAACGGGCGCGCGAAATGGTAGGGGTGTCGCGGGAAGGGGAGCGCGGGCAGGCGATAGATATCGTCGTCATCATCGGGCTGCGGCGCACCGGGCGCGAACACGAAAACGGTGTGTCCACGCTCACGCAGGGTGCGGCGCAGCGTCGAAACAGACGTCACGACACCGTTGGTTACGGGCATATAGCACTCGGAAAATAGGGCGATACGCATTGCGATTCAGGCAGTCCAAACGTATTTCGGGCGTTTCGAGAAGTCCAGTAGCGCACATAATCGCTTCTGAGACAACTACAGTATAACCCCGCAGCAGAATAGTGTCAATGTGTCGGGTCGGCGGCACGCCGGACGGTCTCGTTTTGTGACTGCTGGCAGCCTTGACAGGAGTGCCGCAGAGCCGTACACTCAGTATGTAAAGTGGATACGAAATGAGGGCGTGAGCAGGGGTCTATCGGGAGTTTATGAGGCAGGAGTTAATGAGAAAGTATGGAGACAGGCATGAAAGCGATCGTACTGGTTTCGGGCGGCATGGATTCGTGTGTGACGGCGGCGCTGGCACAGGCGGCGGGCGATGAACTCTCCTTTTTGCATCTGAACTACGGGCAGCGCACCGAGCGGCGTGAGCTGAAAGCGTTTCATGACCTCGCCGATTTTTATGGCATTCCCGAAGCGCGGCGTATGGTCTGCTCGATCGCGCATCTGGCGGCGATCGGCGGCAGCAGCCTGACGGACGCTTCGATTCCGGTTTCGGGCGCGAATCTGGAAAACACCGAAATACCCTCTTCCTATGTGCCGTTTCGGAACGCACATATTCTGAGCGTCGCGGTCTCGTGGGCGGAGGTCTGCGGTGCGAAGCGTATCTACATCGGCGTCGTATTCGAGGACAGCAGCGGCTACCCCGACTGCCGCCCGGAGTACTATACCGCTTTCAATGAGGTGATTCGGCTCGGCACGGCGGCGGGCGATATACACATCGAGACGCCGATCATCTACCTGACCAAAGAGGCGATCATTCGTCGCGGGCTCGAACTGTCTGCGCCGCTCGGCCTGACGTGGAGCTGCTACCAGAGCGAGGATAAAGCGTGCGGGGTCTGCGATAGTTGTGCGCTCCGACTACGCGGCTTCCAGCGAGTCGGTATCGAAGACCCTCTGCCCTATGCAACCCAACCCGACTATCGGTAATTGGATGCGCCAACATTCGCCCCTGCTTGAAACCCCCCTCATCCCCAGCCCCCCCTCTCCCAAAACTTCGGGAGAGGGGACAAAATGCGTCTTACAGTGATCGGTCACGTTACGCAGAGCGCCGCTTCCCTCTGAACGGTACGGTTTACTCTACGTGGTCTAAGCTACTCATGACATCGCTGCCCCATAGAATCCCTTTTCGATGCCGAACCGCGATGGTTGCAACGGTACGGACGAAAGAGAAACTTACCTCTTCCCACGAAAAACCCCCTTCCCTATCTGTCGATAGGATGCTCCGATGCATTGCCTTCATATTTTCGAAAGTAGGCTCGTAGTCAGGGAGTGGAAGAACATCGAGGAAATCACGAAGTTCGCGCGTTTCGTCAGGGGCGAGCCAGCCCTGAATGCCCTCGCCAGTGCCTGACCACTGGTAGCCAATGACGAAACCACGGCTCCCAAGATAATCGAGCAACCGTCTGCCGCGGTCTCTCTGGCTAATCCCCGCGCGATCCAGTAGTTCGTTGTAAAGAGAGGGGGTGCAAGTACGTCCGACGAACTGCGAGTCGCCCAGGCACCTGCTGGCTATGGCTTCCTGGAGAACCAAGTTAAGTGTTTCGGGCACTACCAGCGGAATCTTGATATGGTAGGGACACCAGGCTCGGTCGGGACAGCTTGACGATCGGCAGACACGCTTTTCCCAGTCTGAGAAGCACACATCGTTGGGGTCGATGTCTACCCGCCTGGCGAACGCAAGGTCGGCAGTCAGATATGTACAGTTTCGCGCAAGATTCGTGTTTCGAAGCAGCGTCAGATCGAACGGCAACGCTTCGCGAAACCAGTGTTCAAAGCCATCGATAATCTCACGCATCCACGGAACGATCTCGCCGGCAAATAGGAGTTCGCGAAATGCCGGTACGACCTCGCTGATGTAGCGCGCATAATCGAAAATGAAAATCTCGGCGTCCGAACCCATTGAATAACCTCTTCGATCCCGGACCGCGATGATCAGAACGGTTCGGACAAAGGCCAGACTTACCTCTTCCCGCGGAGAGTTTCCTTCCGTCGCCTCTTCAGACCGTCGGCTTGTTTGGATGGTAGTGCAGAATGTAGGCACCGTTTTCTGACTTATAAAATGCGAGTTCACCGCGCAGACAGCACACGATCGCCTCGGTACTGGTACTCAGAATATCGTCCAGTACGTCCGTCAAGGAATGCCACTGCTGGTCCAATCTATGTGCAGGTGAGAGGACGTACACCTCTGCTCTCGAACCGAGTGCCAGGAGCCGCTGCTCTACAACAGTTTGATCTCGCGGCAGCACTCGCGTTGCGAGGGAGTCTCTGAAGGCGAGCCGATGATAAAGCTCGCTCAGAAACTTGCCACGCATCTTCTCTTGCGACAAGAAAAGCAGGTAGCGGTCCTGTCTGTTCGCCGCAATGAAGCGCTTTACAAACGCTTTTTCCTCTTCATGCACTGTCTCGAAATCAGACATTCCACTCCCTGTTGCCGAACAATTTTCGAGTCTGTATACGCTTCTCGCGTGCTGCCGGTGCGTTTTTCGCCGCAGAGAAGCAGAGAAACTGGAAGCAGAGGAACTGCTTGATGCACACTGTACTTGCACTCGCCCTCACGCTGAGGAGGTACCAATGGTACGGAACACATTCGAAGTAAAGTAAAACACGTTCGACGCGCAGCGGAACGTGTCGCCTCTCGAAGCAGAATATGTCGCCTCTGGTAGGGGGAGGGGTTGGGGCGAGGGCTGAGGCTGACGTCAGTTTTTGGCGGGCATCAACGAGGCATGAAGCGCGTCGTTGACATTGGCAACGCCGACCACCTTTATCCCTTCGATGCGCGGCAATTTGCTCGTATTGTGCTTCGAAATCACCGCTTTGGTGAAGCCCTGCCGCACCGCCTCGCGCAGCCGCTTTTCGATCTGCGAGACGGCGCGGACCTCCCCCGCAAGACCGATCTCGCCGAGCAGAATCGTCGTAGGCTCGACCGCCTGCTCGCGGAAATTGGACGCCACCGCGACCGCTGTCGCTAAGTCCGCCGCTGGCTCGATGATCCGCACGCCGCCCGCGACATTGATATAGGCGTCCTGCTCGGCGATCTTCAGCCCGACACGCTTCTCCAGCACTGCCAGAATCATGTTGACGCGGCTCGGGTCCATGCCCGTCACGACGCGTCGCGGGCTTGCCAGATTCGATCTTGCCACGAGCGCCTGCACCTCAACCAGCAGTGCACGCGAACCTTCTAAAGTCGAGGCGACCGCTGAGCCGGTGCCGCCCTCCGCACGTTCGGAAAGCAGCACGGCGGACGGGTTGTCGACGCCCATCAGACCGTTCTCGTGCATCTCGAAGATGCCGAGTTCGTCGGTCGAGCCGAAACGGTTTTTGGCGGCACGAAGCAGGCGGTAGGCATGGTGGCGATCGCCCTCGAAGTAGAGGACGGTGTCGACGATATGCTCCAGCACACGCGGTCCGGCGAGGCTGCCCTCTTTGGTCACGTGCCCGATCAGGACGATCGGAACGCCTGCGCTCTTGGCGAAACGCGCCAGATGGTTGGCGCACGTTCGTACCTGGCTGACCGTTCCGGGCGCGGAGTCGAGGTTGGAATCCGACATCGTCTGAATGCTGTCGATCACCGCGAGCGCAGGGCGTATCGCCTCCAGATGGTGGAGAATCACGCCGATTTCTGTCTCGACGCTGATCAGGAAGCGCGGCGTTTCCGCGCCGAGTCTTGCGCTGCGGAGTTTGATCTGCTGTGCGCTCTCTTCGCCGGATATATAGAGCACCGTGCCGCCGGGTCCGTCGGTATCGGTCTCTTCACTACTCTCGAGAATTCGTTGTCGCTCCGCTGAATTTCTGTCTGCCGCCGCGCTTGCTGACGTTTTACTACGACTATTGGATTTTGCCAGCTGAGTGTTGTCTGCCTGCAGCGTGTCGTCTGATTGAAGAGGGGATACAGCGCCCGCCGCGACGCAGTAGGCGACCTGTGTCAGCAGAGTCGATTTACCGATACCGGGATCGCCGCCGACGAGCATCAGTCCGCCCGGCACGATGCCACCGCCCAGCACACGGTCGAACTCGCCGATGCCGCTCGAAAGCCTTGTCATCGCCGTGATCGCGACCTGTGTGATCGGGATCGGCATACCCGCGCCGCCCGACACGATACTGCGCATTCCGCCGCTGATGCCGCCTGCGGATGGCTTGATACCCGCGCCGCCAGCCCCGACTGCGTTCGCCTTCTCCCGAACGACGATTTCCTCGACGAACGAATCCCACGACTCGCACTCCGGGCACTTGCCCATCCATCGTGGCGAATCGTAGCCGCAGCTCTGACAAATATAGCGAGTCTGTAGTCGCGCCATCGGTTAGTCTTTACCTTTTGCCCGTTCCCAGCCCGCGCAGGCGGGCTTTGCATCTCCAGACCGGAGTTTCAACCCCGTGTCATATTCGGCTTTGCATTTCCTCTCCCTCTTCCCGAAGCTTCGGGAAGAGGGGGGTGAAGGGTGAGGTCCATTCTACGAACGGTACGTTTTGCGGGGTACGCGGCTCAGCATCGCCGTCGCTTCACGGTCGCCGACGAACGTTTCTCTGGCAGGATCCCACGTCAGTTTGCGCCCGCCGAGGCGCAGCGAGATGTTGCCGAGATGACAGACTGTCGCGGAACGGTGTCCGATTTCGACATCGCAGATCGGCTGTTTGCGGCTGCGAATACAGTCCACGAAGTTCTGCATATGGTCGTCCGAGGCATAGAGACGAGTTGCAGAAGAGGACAGCGGCTCGTCGAGCAGCTTCGGATCGCTGGCGGTGATCGTGCCACGACTGACGAATATCGTCCCGTTTTCGCCCTCGAAAGTGACGCCGTTTTCGCCTTTGTTGGTCGTGTGCAGCACGACACCATTTGCGTATGTCGAGTAGATATCGAATTCCGGGAACGTGTTGTAGCAGTCGACGCCGATGTCCGGACCCTTGCCGAACCCCTGTACGCTGACGGGACCGCTTCGATCCATGCCGAGACCCCACTGCGCGATATCGTTGTGGTGCGCGCCCCAGTCCGTCATCATGCCGCCGGAGTAGTCCAGGCACCAGCGGAAGTTGCCGTGTGTGCGCTCCGGGTAGTAGTCTGCCTGGGGAGCCTGGCCGAGCCACATATCGTAGTTGAAATCCGATGGCACCGGCTTCGGCTCGAACGGTCCACCCGTCGGACCTGTCGGCAGGTGCGCGGTCACTTTCGTGATTTTGCCGATGCGTCCGTTGCGAACCAGCTCGCAGGCGAGTCGAAACCGCGCGTCCGAACGCTGCTGGCTGCCAACCTGAAAGACGCGCTTCGTCTGGTGCGCGACCTGAACCAGTTTTTTGCCCTCGTCGATCGTCAGCGTGAGAGGCTTCTCGCAATAAACGTCTTTCCCGGCGCGCAATGCGGCAATTGCGATCGGTATGTGCCAGTGATCGGGTGTTCCGATTACGACTGCGTCGATATCCCTACGCGCCAGCAGTTCACGGAAATCGCCGTATTTCGCCGTATCGCTTCCGAAAGCCGCCGCGCCTTCATTGAGATGCTGCTGATCGATGTCGCAGATCGCGATCACCTTGCAGCCCTGCTTGCTTGCGGCGCCTCGCGTGTCGTTGAGCCCCTGCGAATAGCCTCCTCGACTGCCCCCGACGCCGATCGCACCGAACTGAATGTTCTCATTCGCTGCCACTTTGCGCGTACGAGCCCCTGCCATCTCCTGCGCGTGAGCAGAGGCTTCCCCTGCAAACCACAGCGGCAGCCCCGCCGCGCCAGCGAGAAACATTCTCCGTGACAAACCATCAGTATTGCTTTCCATATTACTTTCGTTATTGCTTTCCATAGTTTTCCGCTCTCCCTGTTGAATGGTTTTGGTACGCTTATCAAAAGGATGATTCCTCATCGGCAGTAGGAGTTCCTGCTTGACACGACTCCGCCTGCGGCGTATAATCGCAATGAGGATGAGCAAGGCAGAACCACGAAAACACTGCGCAGCCATTTGACTCGGAAAATCCGAACCTATCTTCTGAACATCCCGACCAAACAACCAGGCAGAACAACCCATCCTCATGACTGTGTGCGGACCGTATGCGATGCTAAAAGGAGAACGACATGGCAGTAATGACCGGGCTATCCGGCAATGAAATGTTTTGTCTGCATAAAAAAGGAATGTCCCCCGGCGATCTCGTGATCGGTAACAGCGTCTTCTCCATCGGGCTCATCGGCGGCGTCGGCTCCGGCTTACGCACACTGGCTGGCGGTGAGGTCACCCAGATTACAAGCGTAATCCATGACGGACGCCACCTTTCTTATGAGCGCATGAAAGCCGAAGCGGAACGACGCGGCGGCGTCGGGATCACGGGCGTCACGAGCGAACTGATACAGCACTCCGGCAACGTCGAGTTCCTCTCCGTCGGCTCGTGTGTGCATCAGGAAGGCGCGCAGGCGGAACGGCTCGGTTTCTCCTCCTCTGCAGATGGTCAGGAACTCTACTGCCAGATGGACTCCGGCTTTCGCCCGATCAAGTTCGTCTTCGGCAATGTCGCCTACTCTATCGGCATCGGCGGCGGCATTATGGGCGCGCTCAAAAGCCTCCAGCGCGGCGAAGTCGAGCAGTATTCGCAGGTCTTCAACGAGACACGCCATCTCGCCCTGATCCGCATCGCGCAGGAAGCTCGCTCCGCCGGAGCCAACTCCGTCGTCGGCATTCGCACTGCCATTATTCCGTTTAAGGGTATGCAGGAGATGGTGATGATCGGAACCGCCTCACATCATCCCTCACTGCCGCCCGAGTTCGCCCAGCATCCGATCACCAGTGACCTGACCAATGAAGAGATGTGGAACCTCGTGCATATGGGCTATATGCCCATCCAACTGGTTCTCGGCGTTTCGGTCTATTCGCTCGGCATCGTTGGCGGCGTCACGGCGGCGTTCAAGTCGTTCTCACGCGGCGAGATCAATGAACTGACGACGCTGATCTACGAGGCGCGCGAAAATGCGATCGCGCGTATCGCCGCCGACGCAAACGCCTGCGGCGCAGACGACGTCGTCGGCATCAAGACCAACGTCTATCAGCTTGGCGGCGGCATCATCGAGTTTATGGCGATCGGCACCGCCGTCAAGAGGATACCGGGCTTGACGACCCTCACCGATCAGCTTCCCCCGCAGGCGATCATCAAGGACAAAGACACCTTCATCAACACCGCCGAGTACTCGCTCGGCACCAGCCTCAACCAGCGCACCGGGGGCAGCACATCTCTCGGAGGGGACTGATCTCGTGTCAGGCGATCCCCAGATGATTTCGATCGACGACATCGAAGCGGCGTACCCGGAGGTGCGCCGCAACGTTCATCACACTCCTGTAATGACCTGCCTGAGCCTCACGGAACGCTGCGGGCTGGCTCCCGGTTCGCTCGTGATGAAGATGGAGAATCTGCAGCGTACGGGCTCATTCAAGATACGCGGAGCCTATCATCGGCTCAGCACGCTCTCGGCAGAGGAGAAGGCACGAGGTGTCGTTGCCGCCTCTGCCGGGAACCATGCGCAGGGGATCGCGCTCGCCGCACGGCTGGTCGGCATTCGCTCGACCGTTTTCATGCCGGAGTTCGCCAGTATCGCCAAGATACAGGCGACACGCAGGTACGGCGCAGAGGTCGTTCTGGAGGGGCGCAACTTCGATGAGGCGGTTTCGGCGGGCAAAAAACGCGCCCTCCAAACCGGAGCGACCTACGTCTCCGCCTATGACGATGACGGCATCATTACCGGGCAGGGGACGTGTGGACTGGAGATACTGGAAGACGTGCCCGACCTCAAAA
>Ga0123338_10006096_pt1 | contig 10176 bp, 8 predicted proteins | sample grotaG_FD_89793 | JGI IMG/M metagenome (GOLD analysis project Ga0123338, IMG submission 89793) | Glacier valley bacterial and archeal communities from Borup Fiord, Nunavut, Canada, to study Microbial Dark Matter (Phase II) -... | ecosystem: Environmental > Aquatic > Freshwater > Ice > Glacier ...
GCGACCCGCGCGCCGCGGATGAATCAGGTCAATCCCATACGTATCTATCAGACCTATCAAGGACGGCGCAGCCATCCCGGTTTGTGTCCAGGGCGTGTGTTCATTGAACAGGCGAAATAACCGTGTGCGTTCTGGCAGCCCCGGAAATAAGTCTTCGTAGTCGCGCTTGAGCCAGCGGTAAAAAGCTCGATTGCCGACCCCTTTGAGCGCAAATAATAAGTCTATCGTCACAATTTCACTCGGATACAAATGCGCTTGTCCCGCTTTTCCAACGTTAAGCATCCCATCCTCCATCCGACAAAACAATTCTGTGGTCACGCTATCCTTCTTTCTCGAAATTCAGCACTTCAAGAATGTCGGATTGCCGTGATTTTTTGCCACTTTTCTAAACCGCACCATTGGTTAGTAGCCAAGTCTATTCGTGGCCGGGCGGCTGGAGCTAGAACAGGCCTGCAAAGCGCGGGGATAAATCCACCGCGCTATTACGGACTGGTATTTGCTAGATCGAGATGTGCCAACCTTAGTAGCGCGGTCCATTCATGGCCGGGCGGCTGAACAATACACTCTCATCGACCAGCAAGTACGAGTCCTCGCTATCTTTCAGCGGGGGTTCTACGCGTTCCCATAAACTTCCTCCCCTTAGCTTGTCCTCACGCAAGTAATCACTGACGCCCTCGTGACTTACCCCGTCCAGATGCGTCGCTAAATTGGAACACGTATAATCCCCGGAAGTGCTAATGACATACTCGATGTACTGGCGTCGGTTGATCATCCCCAAAGGCTATCCCTTTTGGTCTCTCAGCGAAAGTCCTGATTATAATCCGCGTAAGAAAGCGCGTTCCCTTCCCTTCTAGATTAGCTGGAGTACCCAACCTTTGAAACTGGACATCTATCACGAAGACAGCGCCTTCGATTTGTTGCGCGACGAGTGGAACGCGCTTCTCAACCGGAGCGTCGTCAACGAAATCTTCCTGACCTGGGAATGGCAGGCGACCTGGTGGCGTGCTTACACACCGGGCGACCTGTGGCTGATTGTCGGGCGCGATGAAAACGGCGCACTGGCCGGGATCGCGCCCTGGTTCCGCGAAATGCCGTCGCGCGTAATCAGGCCTATCGGCTGCGTGGACGTGACCGATTATCTGGACATCATCGCGCCGCCGGAACAACACGAGGCGTTTCTCTCCGCGCTGGCGGCGTGGCTCGCGGAACAGCGCGGAGAATATGAGCGGGTCAACTTGTGTAATATGCAGGACCGCTCCCCAACCAAAGCTGTCCTGCCCCCGCTCCTCGAAGCGCACGGCTTCAAGGTCGAACTCCAGCAACAGGAAACCTGCCCCCGGATCGCACTCCCCGCCACCTTTGAAGATTACCTGAACAGCCTCGATAAAAAACAACGCCACGAACTCCGCCGTAAGATGCGCCGCGCCGAAGAAGCCGAACATGTAGCCGGCGAGAAGGTGGATTGGTACATCGTCGGACCGGAACACGACCTGAACGAGCAGACCGAACTGTTCATCACACTGATGAAGGCCAGCCACCCGGAAAAGGCCAAATTTATGGATGAGCCGCAAAACGCGGCGTTCTTCCGCGCGATGGTTCCGCAGGTGGCGGCATGTGGCTGGTTGCAGCTTGCCTTCCTGACGGTCGATGGCGCGGCGGCGGCGGCGTACCTGAACTTCGATTACGACAATTGCATTGGGGTCTACAATTCCGGTCTGCTGCCGGGCAGCTATGGACACCTGAGCAGCGGGATCGTCCTGCTCTGCTATTTGATCCAGCATAATATCGAGCAGCGGCGCAAGATGTTCGACTTTCTGCGCGGCAACGAGGACTATAAATATCGGATGGGCGCGCAGGATTCGCCCGTGATGGAAATGCGGATTTATCCGTAGCGGCCATGTCCGACATTCGGCGCATCGCGTTGTTGAGCGTGCATACCAGCCCGCTCGCGGCGCTCGGCGGCAGCAAGACGGGCGGCATGAACGTCTATGTGCGTGAATTGACACGCGAACTCGCGCGGCGCGGGTTCGCCGTCGATGTTTTCACCCGTAATTATGCCGCCGATCTGCCGCTCGTTGACAGGACGCTCGGCCTGACGGCGCGTGTTATCCACATCGTGGCGGGTCCACTCGCGCCTCTCGAACCTGATGCAGTCGCGCCCTATCTGCCTGAATTCGAGCGCAACCTGCGCGCGTTTGTGGCGCAGGACGGCACGCAGTCGCAGTACGACTTTATTTTCAGTCATTACTGGTTGAGCGGAGTCGTCGCGCATGGGCTGCGTGAAGCATGGGGTATTCCCATCGCACAGATGTTTCACACCCTGGGGCGCATGAAGGACCGCATCGCGAAGCAGCCCGAACGCCGCACCGAACGCGACCTGATGGAAGCCGATGTGATGTCGTGGGCGGATTGTATTGTCGCGGCCACGCGCGCCGAAGTCGCACAGATTTTGTGGCTCTACAACGCGCGCCGCTCGCGCATCGAGGTTGTGCCGCCGGGCGTGGACCTCGCGCGCTTTCATCCGCGTCCGGCAGGCGAAGCACGCGCCGCGCTCGGACTCGCACCGGGTCAGAAAATGCTGCTCTTCGTCGGGCGGATCGAGCCACTCAAGGCGGTCGATACTATCTTCGAGGCGCTGGCACTGCTCAAGCATGAAGTGCCGGACCTCGTTCACTGCTTGCGTTTGAACATCATCGGCGGCGACCCGGATGATCCAGCGCGCGAAAACGACGAAATGGAACGCCTGAAAGCGCTGCGCATTGCTCTCGGCCTCGCGGAGCAGGTCGCGTTTCTCGGCGCGAAAGATCAGGATGCGCTCGTGGATTATTACACCGCAGCGGAAGCGCTGATCATGCCCTCCGATTATGAGAGTTTCGGCATGGTCGCGCTGGAAGCGATGGCGAGCGGCACGCCCGTGATTGCGTCGGAAGTGGGTGGGCTGGCCTTCCTCGTACAGGACGGCGTGAACGGCTTTCACGTCCCCGTGCGCGATGCTCGCGCGCTCGCGAATGCGATGCGACGCATCCTCGCGGAGCCACAAACGCGCGCGCGCCTTGCCGCAGATGCTGCCGGGGCTGCGCAGGCGTACTCGTGGGTGAATGTCGCGGATCGGCTGCTCGCGGTGTTCGAGCGCGTGCGCGGCGCGATGAAGGGGGCTTGATCGACCCTCAATCATACCGGGCGGGTCAAGCCTGACTCCTACATTTGCAGGCGGTTCAGAAACCCGCCGACGATCTGCGTCATTGTCTCCACTTCGACCAGAAACGAGTCGTGTCCGAAATGCGCGGTAACGTGGTGGTGTTCGACCGCGCGACCGGGCAGCGCATCGACCAGTTCACGCGCTTGAGCGGCGGTATACAACCAGTCGCTTGTGAAGCTGATCACCAGAAAGCGCGCACTGACCTCATGCAGTGCATCCTCTAACGAGTCGAACTCCTCTGCGCTGTCGAAGTAATCAAGAGCACGCGTGATATATAGATAGCTGTTCGCGTCGAAGCGCCGGACGAACTTCTCTCCCTGATATTTCAGATAACTTTCAACCGCGAATTCCGTTTGCAGCGTATAGCCGAGCCGTTCCGCACCTTGCAGCTTGCGCCCGAATTTTTGCTCCAGCGAATATTCGCTCATGTAGGTGATATGGCCGACCATGCGCGCGACGGCAAGCCCGGCAGTCGGCGCGGGACCGTCGTAATACTCACCACCGTTCCAGTGTGGATCGGCGTAGATTGCCTGCCGTCCGATTTCGTTGAAGGCGATATTCTGTGCAGATGAGCGCGGCGTACTGGCGATGAATAGTACCGCGTTCACGCGCTCCGGTGTATCGACCGCCCATTGTAGCGCCTGCATCCCGCCCATGCTCCCGCCGACGACACCGAACAGCCGCGCGATACCCAGCCTGTCGAGCAGACAGCGCTGCGCGGCAACCATATCCGCGATGGTGACGACCGGGAAGCGCGTCGCGTAGGGGCGGCCATCCGGCGCGGGCGAGGCGGGTCCGGTGCTGCCTTGACAGCCACCAATTACGTTGCTGCAAATCACGAAATAGCGTTCGGTATCGAACATCTTGCCGGATCCGATAGCATCATCCCACCAGCCGGGCGGCTCCGCGGGATCATCGGTATAGTAGCCCGCCACGTGCGAGTCGCCGGAAAGCGCGTGGCAGATCAGGATTGCGTTGGAGCGCTCCGCGTTCAGCGTGCCATAGGTTTCATAGGCGAGCGTGAAGCGCTCCAATTTCTGACCGCTGCGCAACACCAGCGGGTGGTCGAAATGCGCGAACTCGCGACGGACGACGCCGACCGAACGCGCGTCCGGTGGACGCACGAGCGCCGTATCATTCACCTGCGTTTCGACCATCCGCAAATGCTGCACTCCTTATACGACCGGGACGGCGGCTACAGTCGTCGCGATCTTCAACGCCTGATCGAGATCGTACAGGATGTCGTCTATGTCTTCGATGCCGATAGCGAGCCGCACGTAATCTTCGGTCACGCCCGATGCACGCTGCTCCTCCGCGCTGAGTTGGCTGTGCGTGGTACTGGCCGGGTGAATCGCCAGCGAACGCGCATCTCCGACATTGGCGAGGTGACTGAATATTTTCAAGTTGTCGATGAAGGTACGTCCCGCCGCGCGCCCGCCCTTGATCCCGAAGCCGAGGACCGCGCCCGCGCCTTTCGGCAGGTAGTGCTTCGCGCGCTCGTAGCTGGGATGGCTCGGCAGGCCGGGATAATTGACCCATTCTATGCCGGGATGCTGTTCCAGATATTGCGCGACAGCCAGCGTATTATCGACATGTCGCTGCACGCGCAGCGCGAGCGTTTCCAGCCCGATGATATTCAAAAAGCTGTTGAAAGGCGCTTGCGATCCGCCGAAGTCGCGCAGGCCGACCACGCGGGCGCGGACGATGAACGCCGCAGGTCCCGCGACATCGGCCAGTACCGCGCCGTGATAGGCGGGTTCCGGCTGCACAATCCCGCGATGCCGACCGCTCGCCTTCCAGTCGAATTTGCCGCTATCCACGATCACGCCGCCGATGCTGAGGCCGTGACCGCCGATCCACTTGGTCGTGGAGTGGACGACAATATCCACGCCATGCTCGAATGGTCGGATCAGGTAGGGCGTGCCGAACGTGTTATCGACGATGACGGGGACGCCGTGCCTGTGCGCCATCGCCGTAATCGCCGCGAAGTCCGGGATTCCAAGTTTCGGGTTGCTAATCGTTTCAAGGTAAATCGCGCGCGTCTTATCGTTGATCAGGCGCTCGAACGCCGCTGGGTCGTCGCTCTCTACGAAGTGCGTGGTGATGCCCAGCCGCTTCAACGAATACGCGAAGAGCGTGTACGTCCCGCCATACAGCGCCGACGAGGAGATAATCTCGTCACCCGCATCCGCGAGCGTCAGGATCGCGAGCGTCTCCGCGAACTGGCCGGAAGCCGTCGCGAGCGCGCCGATCCCGCCTTCGAGCGCGGCGATACGCTGCTCGAAAACATCATTGGTCGGGTTCATAATGCGCGTGTAGATGTTGCCGGGGATTTGCAGCGCGAAGAGCGCCGCCGCGTGGTCGCTATCCTTGAACTGGAAGCTGGTCGTCTGGTAGAGCGGGACCGCCCGCGCGCCGGTCGTCGGGTCGGGAGCGTAGCCCGCATGGAGTGCCTGGGTGTTGAATTTCGAGGTGTGAACCTTGCCATTGCTGCTGGACATGAGTTTGTGACCTTTCGTGAGCGATCAAGAGATTAAATAAAAAGAGGACAACTGGAACGGCTGACCTCTGTAGCGAAACCTGGTGTGTGTGTCGAGGTGTCACACATCCATACCCAGCGCGGGCGCGCAACACAACCACATCATGCGGGATACGGACGGCAACCTGATCGTGACAACCTTTGCTATACCTTGAGGTCCAGAGGTGGCAGCGGGAATCGAACCCGCGCGTGATGGTTTTGCAGACCACCGCGTTTCCACTTCGCCATGCCACCGCGCAAAAAACAACTGACGTATGCTGTAAGGGCGAACCGCTGTGTCCACCCGAAAAGATGGGTCGGGCAAGCCGCGACCCCTATACCGTTGAAAAGCAGACAACAAAAAAGCCCCGGCACTACACGCCGGGGCTTTTCACACACATCGTTTCGCAAAAGACTCAGTGTGGCAAGGCCAGACGCCGTAGTGCTGCACTACGCATCATACACATACAACACACCTGACAGGCTTCACGACGCATGATCTTCTCTGCAAATCGAACTTGGGTGACTATAGCACGGGTTTATAAATTCGCGCAAGGGGTTCGCGAAAATCGGTCAGGATGAGCGGCTATCCAGCACGGCAGCGTATACTGCCACCGTCGCCGTCGCGATCTGCTCCTGCGTATAATATGCGAGAACCTGCGCGCGGCCTGCCGCACCGAGCGCGCGGCGTGCGGGTTCGTCATCGAGCAGCGCGCTCAACTGTTCGCGCAGATTGTGCAAATCATCCTCGCGGAAAATGCGCCCGCCCGCGCCAATCGAGTCAGGTATCGCGCCGCTATCCGATCCCAGCACTGGCACACCGCACCCATTCGCCTCGATGATCACCCGGCCAAATTGCTCCTTCCAATTGGGGCGCGTGCGCGAGGGGATCACCAGTAAATCGAGCTGCTGGAAGACGGCGGGCAGGTCCATCGAGGGAAGCTGTCCGCGAAAGGTCACGCGCCCCGTGATGCCAAGCGCGGCGGCCAACCGTTCGAGCGCGGCGCGTTCGGGTCCCTGCCCGACGATTTGCAGATGCCAGCGTTGGTCTTGCAAGCCCGACAACGCATTCAACAGTAAATCGACGCCTTTTTCCGGGACGAGCCGCCCGATATAGCCAATCTGGAGTGTGGCATTCGGGATACGGGTCTCATCCGGCTTGAAGCGATCCGTATCCACCCCGAATTGTGGGATGATGGTCAACGGTCCGGCATACCTTTTCGTGCGCCAAACATCGGCTGCGCTCTGCGTACCCGCGATCAGGTGATCGGTATTGCGAAGGGCGTAGCGTTCGCCCCACGCGAAAGGCGGCGGGTAGCGCCGATAGAGATTTTGCCATGTGGAGAGGACCGTCCGCACTTTATGCTGCCGCGCCAAGCGTAGGGTCTGCCATGTCGCTAGGTTGTACGGCTCCTCATCGATATGAATGATCTGCGGTCGAAGTTCGCGGATGCGCGCGGCAAGTGTCGGGTAGAAATGTAGGTGATAATTGCCATTGAAGCGCATCGGTACAACCAGCAAGCGATAGCCTTCCGTATACGCACGTTCCAGCGGTAACGCGCCGTTGCGTTCGTTCCAGCCATCTGGAATGATCACAGTCAGTTCGACACCACAACGCGCGAGTGCTTCCGCCTTGCGCTGGTACTCCCCGACCACGAACGCCTTTGAAATCATCAACACACGCAAAGAATACGCTTCCCTGATCGCGGTAGACAGGTACGCAACCGCCGCTATAATATCATGCCGAGTGAGGTTATATGTTCAAAAAGCTAATTTTGGGTGCGGCGGCTGCCGCATTTGCGATGTTATGCGCACTGACTGCGCTCCCGACACACGCGCAGGGCGACAATCTGCTGATCAACCCTGGCATGGAAAAGCCCTACGAGGGGCAGGGTGCAGCCGACCTGACCGCGCCCAACGGCTGGCGCGTGTGGTACAGCGGCGTCGCGCCCGTCTCGTTCCCGCATGTGGACGCGAGCCAGATTCATGGCGGGCAAGCGGCTTGGAACCAGAATCGTGGCTTTCAGGTATTCACGGCGGGCGGCTATCAGCAAGTGACCGGGATACGCCCCGGCAGCATTATGCGCGGCAGCGTCTACGGGCTGGTCTATACCTGCAACGATGGGACCAGTTCGTGCATCAATGGCAGCGGCCAGCGCATCAGCGACAGGGTGGCGAATGCCTCAATTCGGGTCGGGATTGACCCCAGCGGCGGCACGGACCCGAATTCGACGCTAATTGTCTGGTCGCCGCTTTCCGCTGCTTACGACAGTTGGACCTCGATCAGCGTGGATGCGACCGCTTGCAATATCACCGTGACGTTGTTCCTGTACGCGACGCAGGGACTTCCGCTCGCGCTCAACAACGTCTATTGGGATGATGCATTTTTGCGCATCCAGCAGCCGGGGACGGGCGGCAACGTGACCTGTGCGAACCCGGCTCCGGGCGGCACGCCGGGCGCTGCGGGTGCGACAGCGGCTCCACCAACGCAGGCGTTCGCGCCGTTCGTGCAGAAGCAGCAAGGCGAAGTGCAGGCAGATGGAACCATCGTGCATATCGTGAAAACGGGCGATACGCTGGCCGCGATTGCGGTTGCTTACGGCATCAGCTTCGACCAGATTCGCGACCTGAACGGCTTCAAGCCAGGCGAGGGTGGCTATTTGCAAATCGGGCAGAAGATCATTGTCGGCAAGGCACAGCCCGGCACGTTGACAGAGACGCCCGCCGCAGGTAGTACGGCAAGCATCCTCAAGGTGACAGCGACCTCCCTACCGACCCTTGCCGCGAGCAACGCCACCTCGATTGTGCTGGCCTTTACGCAGCAAGCGCCACTCGCGCCGCCGACCGCGCAGGGTGCGATCATTATCCCGACCGTGACGCCGATCCGCCGCACCGCGACGCCCGCGATCATCATCCCGACCGCGACCAAAGCTGCGCAGTCTGCGTCGGGGACACCTGCGGTAACCGCTATCGCGCAGGCTCCACAACGCACAATCGAGCCGGCGCAGGTTGTGGAAAACGTCGTCGTGCTGCTCTTGCGCGCGTGGCTTTCCACGCTCGCGGCGGGATAAACGAGCATGAACATTGCGGACATCCTCCTTATCTATGAATACAACTACTGGGCAAACGAACATTTGCTCAATTACTGCGCGGCGCTCACCGATGCGCAATACACCGCGCCATTCGATTACAGCGTCGGCGGCGTCCGCGATACGCTAATCCACATTCTGGATGTCGAACTCAGTTGGCGGCGCAGGATGCAAGGCGACCCGACCGACTTCGATCTGACTGCTACCGACCTGCCGACTCTGGACGCGCTACGCGAACGGTGGGCAGCCGAGAAGATGGAAACGTTCAAGTGGCTGAATACCCTGAGCGATGACGACCTCGATAGCATGTTTCGCTTCGCCGTCGATGGCGGCATGTATCGCGAACGGGTGTTGTGGCACGGCCTGTATCATGTCGTCGATCACGGCACGCAGCATCGCAGCGAGGTTGCAGAACTCCTGAGCGGATATGGACACTCGCCCGGCGATATGTACTTCATGCGCTTCATGCGCGAAAGTGGGAATGTGCCAGCCGACTCCGGGTGATCTGAACAAATCTGCAACCGGAGCGCTTCCGACTTGCACAATCATAGGGTAGATTTGTGCCATGCACGTACAAATCGACCAGATCACCAAAACATTCGGGACACTGCGCGCTAACGACGCCATATCGATGGCGCTGGATGGTGGGCGCATTTATGCTATCTTAGGTGAGAACGGCGCAGGAAAATCGACGCTGATGAAAATCCTGAGCGGCTACCAACCGTCGGATTTCGGCCAAATTCTGCTCGACGGCGCTCCGGTGAAGTTCGCGACGCCCGCCGATGCGCTGCGCTGCGGGATCGGGATGCTGCATCAGGAGCCGCTCGACATCGCGCCGATGACCGCGCTCGACAACTTCATCCTCGGTTCCCCGACCGGGCTACTCCCCAACCGCCGCAGCGCACGCCGCGCTTTCATAGACACAATCAAGCGCCTTGGCTTCACGCTCGACGCGGATGCGTATATCGACACGCTCACGATAGGCGAACGCCAGCAGCTTGAGATCACGCGCCTGATCAGCCTCGGCGCGCGGTTCCTGATCCTCGATGAACCGACGACGGGCATCTCCGCCGGGCAGAAGGAACAGCTTTTCGAGACCCTGCGCGATCTCGCGAAACACGATGGGCTGACGGTCGCGCTCGTCTCCCACAAGCTGGAAGATGTCGAAGCACTCTGCGATCATGTCTTCGTATTGCGCGCCGGGAAGCTGGCCGGGGACGCGCCAATGCCGCTCTCCCCGGCGCAAATGGTCGAAATGATGTTCGGCAAGTGCATCGACCCGGAGCCGCGCCCCGCGCAGCACAGCACCAGCGCCGACGTGCTGCGCCTCGACGCGCTGCGCGTCCACGATGAGCGCTTGACGATGCAAA